>CERN01021498.1_pt1 | contig 10754 bp, 8 predicted proteins | sample 530761 | NCBI WGS metagenome assembly CERN01 (sample SAMEA2620947, study PRJEB7988) | marine metagenome | isolation source: saline water (ENVO:00002010), including | reverse complement strand
CCATTTTAAGAAAAACAGCAAATAAAATAACAATCAACATATCGATTGCAGCAATTATTTCTATAGTATAAGACATCATCTATATTAGTATAATATATTAATGTAAAAAAAAAGCTCGGCATAGCCAAGCTTTCTTTAAGAATATTTGAATTTTTTTTAGAAGTTCAATACACAATAATCCATACCAATGGTCATTTGTATTTCTTGTACTGTTTCACCTTCATCCCAGTTTAAATCTGCAAAGTTAGCATTTTTAATAAATGCTCCTTTAAGAATCCATTCTGATACAATATCACCTACAGGTCCTAAGATATCTACAGTTAAGTCTTTCTTATAGAAATCACTGTAACCATCTCTACCTGTTACTGATTCGTGGTGTAAGCGTAACCACTCCATAGTTGCTTGAGCACCTGAAGGAGTAATTGGGTCAAATAAAGTCATGGTAACATCGTTCCAAACTAATCTACCTTTAATCTTACGGTAAACATTAATATGGTTCATTGTGATTTCGTTCTGCTCGAACCCAAGACCTGATAGACCTTTAATCATAAAGCTTGGGATACCATCAACATATAGGATAAACCTATTAGCCTGTTTCGGTTCGAAGGCTGTGAAGAAAATTTCGTTTGGATCAATTACTGGCATTGCTGTGTTGTTTATTTATTATAAATATTCAAATAATTAGTTTTTTAACTTGGGAACGTAGCTCCTGTAGGCAAGATGTTGAAATCTAAGTAAATGAATTCAGCTGTCTTAGTTGGTTGTAAGTAGATTTGACCAATTAATTGGTTTCTATCAATTACATCTGGAGTGTTGTTACTAGAATCCATTACAACTTTAAACGCGAATAAACCTTGTCTTTGTTGTACTGATTCCAAATATGGGTTAACTGCTGCTAAGAAATTATTTCTTGTAGCAGTAGTATTTTGATCAAATACTAAACCTAATGCTATTTGAGAAATGAATGATTTAAGTGCTATTAACAATCTACGAACATTTACGCGATCAAGAGCAGATGCTCTTCTTTGTAGCGTTTTCTGACCGTATACTACAACTCCTGTTCCAGGGAATGTAGCAATTGGGTTAATATTTCCTTCATATAAAGTATCTCTATTAGTTGAAGATACTTTTCTTTCCGCGGTAATTACCGTAGATAATCCTCCTCTGTTGATACCTGCTGGAGCAAACCATGGCTCGCTTACACTGTCGTTATATGCGAAAACTCCCGGTATCATAGTTGATGCTGGTACCCATACATTTTTATTGGCAAAAGCATCTCTAATTCTAACCCATGGCCAATAAGTGGCAGCATATGAACTATTTAAATTAGATGCTTGGTTTACTGCGTTAGTAATAGTTGAACCCCAAGCTACTAGATCCAATACAAAAATACTGTCTCCTCTTACTTGAGTATTATTAATAATAGTAGTTACTTGAGATGAATAATCATCATAATAAATACCTGGAGTTGCTATAACATTAAAGCTGAAGTCATCTTGATTAGCTAGTAAACTAATCATATTAGTATAATCCGCTCCTACTAAACCTTGAGAATTTGTAGAAGTAATATCATTATAATACTTATTAGCTCCTATTTTTGATTGTGCTTGGAAATTACTACCTGCAGCACCACCAAATGCACCTCCTTCAGAACCTGATCCTACTGCTGGGATAGATGCTGTGTAAATTGAACGAGCATTACCTGCATTATCAAAGAAATTATAGGTAGGCTTAAGAACTTCTTTTACTCTAATATATCTTGAATTATTAGGATGTGAACCTGAAATTTCAATGTAATTTTCTGTTGCGTTATAGTTTCTTGTTTGATCACCTATTACTGCAGAAATGTAATTAGGTTGAGTTTCATCCAAAGAAAGATTAGGGAAAGTTTCTAAAACTACTTTATTAACTTGAGTATCATCACCTCGTCTAATTACTAGAGAGAATAAACCGGATGATGTATTATTAGTAGCTATTTCGTATCTAATATTTTCTACTGAACCTGATGTTAAAGCGTCATTAGCTAATAGAGATCCAGAATTATTAAATTCTACACCTTTATCTAATGCTTCTAGAGTAAATGAATTAATTTGGCCATCAGACCCTGAAGATGCTAATATACTAGCTGTAGCAAAAGTCCAAACTGAAGCACTTGGTACTGTTCTTGCTACTGTAAGTGAAGTACCTCCGTTAGCAAAATAATTTTGAGCTGCTAGAGTAGTTAAGGGAGTATAAGTTCCACTACCACTTTGTAGTGTAGTACCGAAACGATTAGAGTAGTCACTAAAGGTAGTTACAAGTACAGGATCTTCAACTGGACCTTTAACTGTTGGACCTATAAGTGCCGCACCTAATGTTACGGGTTGTTGGGTTACGAAAGACTGGTCGTTTTCATTTGCTAATACGCCAGGGGATACTAAAATTTCTGCCATTTCCTAGGAGATTAATATTTTGATTATAAATATTAGAAAAAGTATTAAAAATTAATTCTGTTTTATAAACTCTCCTGTACTAGTATCAATAGAACCTTCACCATATTTATCTTGTAAAGATTTAGCTAATTTTTCTTTTTCTACTTGAAGAGGATCAATTGAATCCTTTAATTCCTTCTTTTGTTTAAGCAAAATTTGTAATTGATATTCTAAAGTACCGAGTTGAGATATAAACTTTTCTTCTTTTGTTTGTAAATCAGTTATTGTTTTTATCTCTTCTTTTGTTAAAAACACTTTTTCCATGATGATAAATATTATAGAGGTTATTTAAAATTTATTTGTTGTTTTATTTTATTGAATACTTGGGTCGGAGTTATTGATTTTTGACAAATATGTTGTTTATCGGTCCCCTTCCAAATAGGGCACCAATCCCAATCTCCTGCGTCAAATACAAAATTAGGATTAACCCAACAAGAATTACATACAGATTCATTACGAACCCTAGTTACTCTAGTTTGAAATTCATGTTCTTTAGAAGTAAAATTGTTTAACATTAAAGTTTTTTTACCTAAAGACCAATTAAACCAAGCTAGTCCTGAGCTTAAACCTATAAATAAAGTTGAGTGGTGTAAAATATTAGCTATTATATCAAAAGATTGATTCCAATATCTAATTGCTTGGGGATAATGAAGTTCATTTTTACTTAAAACTACTACTTGATATCCTATTTGATTTAATAATTTAATTAAAATTTCCCAATTTTCTCGAGGCCATTCTTTACAACCAGCTGTTGATTCAGGTCCTATAACTACATATTTACCTTTAATTAATTTTTCTTTTTTTGGAAAATCCAACCCATAATTTAATTCTTTAAATTCTAAACCTAAAATATCAGTAGCTGTTTGTTGTAATGGGTTTAAATTAACTTGATTTGGATGACCATCTTTATTATTAAAAAATTCTTTTTCATCTCTAAACCAACCTATTTTATAAATAGTTTTACAAGGTAATTGTGTTCCTGGTTCTATAAATTCAATATCTTTATAAGCTGGGAGATTTTTGAACCATGAATTATAGAAAGTAGCTAGACTAATTTTACATTTATGTTTTTTAGCAAATTCTACTGCATATGGGGTCCATGCTATATTATCACCTATGGATTTTGATTCTAATCCAATAATAACATGCTCATTTGTTAAGTCTAATTTATCTACTATTTCTCCATTAATTTTTATAATCCAAGGGATGTAATATTTTCTACTACATGAAGTCCACATATTATTAGTCATATTAGCACTATGAACTACTTCATTAGTATCCCCATTTATAAATTCTATAAAATAATCTTTTACATTATCTCCATTAATTTCAACTTTAGGACCATCAGTATATGTTATAATAATATCATTTGGTTGAGAGATTACAGGTGTATAATTGTTTAAAAAATCTTGTAAAGTATTATTACCAATATCAGCTACACGATCCCAATTAAAATCTTTATGAATTATTTTTGATTCTTCTAAAGCTCGTTTTTTGTGATTATTATAATTTTTAAAAGCGTCACGCATTACAAGTGATAAATCTTCAAAATCAGGTTCTGGGTAACTACCTGGAAGATCGCTCATTGTGTAACGACCATAGTTATTACTATTTGCTAATTTCTCTCCTATTATTTTTACAGGTAAACCTTTACCTTCAGCAAATTCCATTTGTCCTGATCCCGCTGAATAAATAGATGGTGTTCCACAAGCCATAGCTTCAATTAAAGGTAAGTTCCACCCTTCACTACGAGCACATGATAAAAATATATGACCATTTTTCATGTATGTTATATAATCTTCTCTTGATGGGAAATGTTTAATTTTAATTCTATCATCTACTAAATTATAATAAGCTAATCTTTCTTCTGTAGTTTTAAAACCATCCATTTTTTCACCCCACATATTATCAATAGATAAAATAAGATCAATAGGTTCTTCAGGTGAAAATGTTTTTAAAAAAGTTTGAATTATTTCTTTAGTAGATTTACGATAATCCCAACGACCAAATAAAATAAATTTGAATCGACCATCTACATAATCTAATTCAGTTGTAGGGGATTCTGGATAGAAAGTTTCAATATCTACACCTTCAGGTACTACTTTTACTTTATTAGGATCTGCTCCTTGAGCTATAGTACATTTAGCTTGCCATTTAGAAGGAACCCAAATTTGATCATATTTTAATAACCGTTGAAAAAAACTTTCCGGTTGTAATGTAGTTTCCCAAACATTATAGGCAATTTTAGGACCTTTATAAGACTCATAAAAGTAATAGTGATTAGTTTCACTTAACACTAAATTCACATTATGATTAAAATTATTTGGGTGGTGTGAATATATAAGATGGTTATGTAATATGTTATTATCTTCTTGTAAAGTCTGTTCACATAATAATTTTTTATCTAAATCAGTTAAATATGGTTCTTCATTATGAGGTTCATCACTTAATCCTTTCCATTGTCCTCCTATAGTAAAGTTTCTAACTTTAAGATCAATGTGTTTTGAAAGATGTCTAAAAAAATCTCTAGTATGGTTATTATACCCTGTAGTTCCCACATAAGAAGCATGGGCATATACTTTTGGATTTTTCATATTACTTATTAAATTCTTTTATTTTAGCTAAAGCTTGAGCTATTACTTGATGCATATCATAATATACGTAAGTTGCAAGTCTCCCCCCAAAAATATAATTATTAAGACTTAAAGTTAAATTATAATACTTATTATATATTTCCATATTATCTTGATCTCTAATAGGATAATAGGGTTCATTATTCCCATTATAATCTACAGAATATTCTTTACTTATTATAGTTCCTTTTTGATTTTGAGGATCAAACCACTTATGTTCTAAAATTCTAGTATAAGGTACTTCAGAATCTGTATAATTTATTACTGGGTTACCCTGGAAGTTGTCTTGTTTAAGATGGTCTGTTTCCCATCTAAGACTTTTATATTGTAATTTTCCAAATTTATAATTAAAAAATTTATCAATAGGTCCAGTATAAATTATTTTTGATGCTAAGGAATCATAATATTCTTTTTTATCAAAGTAATCAACATTAAGTTTAATATCAATCCCTTCTAACATTTTTTTAAATATTTGAGTATAACCTCCAATAGGCATTCCTGTATATTTATCATTAAAATAATTACTGTCCCAAGTAAATCTAACTGGGAGTCGTTTTATAATTGAAGGTGGTAAGTCTATACAAGATCTATTCCATTGCTTTTCAGTATAACCTTTAATTAATTTTTCATAGATATCTTTCCCAACCATTGAAGTTGCTTGTTCTTCAAGATTTGTAACATTTCCTTTAAATTTTTGAGATTCAATTTTTTCTTTTGCTTGTTCAGGTTCAGTTACTCCCCACATTTGATTAAATGTCCACATATTAAAAGGAAGTGTATACATATCCCCTTTATAATTTGCAATAACATTATGAGTATATTGTCTAAATGGAGCAAATTGATTTACATAATCCCAAAGTTTTTTATCATTAGTATGAAATATATGAGCCCCATATTTGTGAACATGAATACCATTTATATCTTCAGTATAACAATTCCCACCAATAGTTTCTCGTTTGTCTATAACTAAACATTTTTTACCTTGTTTATTCAATTCATGGGCACATACAGAACCAAAGGGACCAGCCCCTACTATTAAATAATCGTATTTAGGAGTAATATCCATTTTGAGAAAAAGAAGTTGCTATGTTGTGTAATTCTTGACAAAAGGTTCCAGTATTATAATATGCACTATTTTCAATTAAAAAAGAAGATTCTGGGAATGGGTTAGGTCTACTAACGTCTACTAATTTAGTTGTAATTGACATCATATTGTTATATTGTTCTTTAGATTGATAATGTAAAGCTAATTTAACATAATGTTCATTTCTACTAGGATTAAATAAAGTTGCTTTTTCTAAAAAGTAAACATGTTTTTCATGGTCTCCAATCCAACTATAAGCATCTGCTATTAATATACAAGCATAATAACCCATATCATCTAATCGATTTGGATGTTGGGTTTGTTCAAAATTATGTAATTTATTTAAATATTGGGTATAATAGAAAATTACTCTGCGAGCATATTCTTCTGAGTGAGCTTGTCCAAAGGGTAAATTATCAGGATCTCTATAGGCATCATTATATGACTTAGCTATATACCATAAATGATAATCATCTTCTAGTACTTTATTTGATGGTATTTTATCTAATTCAAGTTCTAAAGCATCAGTTAAAAATTTCATAGGAGCAAACCAAGTTTCTCCATCATTAGTAATTATTTGTTTAAAACTAGAAGGTAAACTTACTCGTTGAAAATTTTCCCCTACATCTGGTAAGTGAATGGTTTCATGTCTTTTATCTTTTTGGAAAAACCATGGAAGTTTAGCATTCCATAACCAAGTACGAAAATATAATGAATTTCCAGGATCTGCTGTGATATTAAAACTATTAATTGATGTATCAGTAAAAATTTCCCAATCAAAAGTTTCATCAACAGATAATTGCTCATCAGCATCCATACGTAAAATCCAATCACAACCATGGTTTGATTTTAAGCATGTTTGTAATGTATGGTCTCTATTAAATCCTGGATATTCCCATTTAGTTTCATAAGTAAATCCTGGGATGTTTCTTTCGTTGAAGAAATTATCAATTATATTTCGAGTATTATCTGAACCATTACATTGGACAACATAATAATCAATATAATCTACAACAGATGTTAACATTCTAGTAATAGTAGCTTCTTCACTACCAACCATAGCGTTCATTACGATTTTAATATGGGGTGGTTTTTTCATTTTTTAGTAATTATATAATTATCAATAAATACAGCATAAAGACCATGGGTTAACATAGTTTTTATAGCATCATAAGGGGTTTCTACAATGGGTTCTTCGGGCCCATTAAATGAAGTATTTAAAATTACAGGAAGACCTGTTAAATTATTAAATTCAGATATTAATTTATAATATTTAAAATTAGATTCTTTTGTAACTGATTGATACCGAGAAGTATAATCAAAATGAGTAACTCCCGGGATTTTATCTTTCCATTCAGGTTTAACATTAGTTGTTACTAACATATATGGTGAATAGACATCTAATTCAAATATTTTACTTTGTTCTTCAAATAATACTGAAGGAGCAAATGGACGATACCATTCTCGTTTTTTAATTTCACTGTTAATATATTCAACCATCCATTTAGAACTTGGATTAGCAAGAATAGAACGATTACCTAAAGCTCTAGGTCCACTTTCAGAACCTTTATTAAACCAACCAATGACTTTATTTTCTGAAAGATATTGGGCTGCTAATTGGATTGTTTTTTCTTCAGTAAATCTAGAAACTTTAATATTATCAAATTTAGTTATATCTAAATTTATTTCTGCATCTGAATATGTTTTACCTAAATAAGGAGTCATCCACTTAGTATTTTGATGAGTTCTTCCTGTAAGTAAAGTGCTTCCATAAAAAGCACACCCTAAAGAAATTCCACTATCATCTGACGGGGGTAAAAAATAATTATTTTTAAATAATTTTGATTGTAAGATTAGTTCATTTGTATTACAATTTAAAAATGAACCTCCAACAACACAAAGATTATCCATATTTGTTAAGTTTTTAGCTATTTTAACTAAATGTAATGAGTTTAATTCTTGTTCCCTTTGATATAGACCTGCAACATTAGCTTTTGATTGAAAATCTGAATTATAATTTACTGTGTCCTCCATAATGGGAAATGTGGATACTTGTAAATCGGTTTCAGTTCTAATAGAGTATTCAGATTGTTGAGATACCCAATCTTTATTAGCATAAGAAGCTAAACCCATTAATTTACCAGAAGACCATGTATTATGCTTTTCATTATAAACTAACTGAAGTGCCCCCATACCATAAAGATAACCAATTGAACCTTCATCATGTATTGAGAATGGGAATTTAACCCATTTTTTGAAAATTGGTTCAGGTAATAATTTATTTTTAGTAAATTTATAAATTGAAAAACCTTCGCTCCATTGTTGACCTTTATTTAAATCAGATTCATCTAATTGATACCAATCTTTTATAGGAGTATCATCATTATATAATGAACCCATAGCATCAGCTACAACTACTACAGCTTCTTCAAAATTTGAAGCATAAAAAGTAGAATAGGCATGAGCCATATGGTGAGGAATAAACTTTAATTTATCTAAGGATTGTCCTGTAAGTTCTTGAAATTGAGTAGGGATATTAGAATTTTCTTGTGTAGTATTATATACATACAGATCAATATCATTATAAGTAAATCCTAAAGCATTTAAACAATAATCAATAGATTCTATTGGGATTATTTTTGATTCATCTGTTTTAATACGGCTAATTCTTTCATTAGCAATAGAAATTTTAACTTCACCATCTACTGTAATGGTAGCTCCTCTTGAATGACCTGTTAAAAAACCTAAACATATGTTTTTCATTACTTAAATATATAATTTAAAACTTGTTCTTCTTGATAATATTTTCTTATAAAAGTTTGATTTTGAAGATGTTGAGAACGACCTAATTTTTCATCCCAATTCCAATCTACTTTACCTAACTCTAAGATACGATCATGTATTTGAGAATCATAATGATCTCGTATTAATCTTGCGCGTCTATTTATGTCTATACTGTTATTATCTACAGTACTATTACCATTATTATATTGTAAGTATAACATTTTTTGCACATGAATAATCCGCGTATTTAAAAATGTACGTACTATTAGTTCATAATCATCAGCTACTGGGAGATTTTTATTGTGACCCTTAATTGCTTGGTAAACTTTAGTTTTCCATATTCTAGCATGATTAGGCATAGAAATATTGAATCTAATAGTCAAAGGATTTATTGATGGATAATGATGATTTAAGTATGATTTATCATCTATTTCTATCCAAGTATGACCAGAATATCCAAAATTAAAGGGATTCTCTGGGTGAGCATACCAGTCTTCACCTATATAGCCATAAGGTCTCATTTCACCATTTTCATATAACTCACATACATCAGTGTACATAAAACCAGCATCTGGGTATTTTAAAGAAGCTTTATAACAATCTTCTAAACAAGTACTTATTAAAGCATCATCATGATCTAATTCAACTAGCCAAGTACCTTCACATAAAGAAGCTGCTCTATTTTTTGCTAATCCTACGTTACCTCCTGTTATAGGATTTAGTTTAAAAGGTTTTATTCTATAATCTTGTTTAGCTAATTCAGTTATAATATCCCAAGTTTCATTATCTGGGGAATCATCTAAAATGATCCATTCCCAGTTTCCATAAGTTTGATTTTTTACACTTTCATAAGTTCTTTTAATTTTTTCTCCTGTTTTATAAGTAGGGGTAAATATTGAAAAGAAAGGTGAAATATTTCTACAAATAGTAAATGTAGATTGACATACAATATCGTTTGCTAAAATATTGTTAGGAGGGAAATCTGTAGGATATGTGTAAGTTTTAGAAAGTAAATATTTATCTTTTAATATAATATTACTATTATCTAAATAAATAATTAAATTAGGAGTATATTGAGCAAAATCCTGTTCTATATTATGATTATAAGGTAAAGAATGAATTATAACTTCTTCATGTAAATTTTCTTCAAAATAAATATCAGATGTTAATGAAAATGTACCTTTTTGTTCTAACCCATAAATTATAGCACTTGGTTTTTTTGTTTTAAGCATTAAAATTCAGTATTAAAAAAGAAGGTTTGAAATAATCTACCATTAGAAATATTATCACCAAAATATTCTAAAGATTGATGGAACATATCAGCTCTATATAATATTAATCTATTGTATTTATTTGAAACTTCATCTATCATTTCCCATTTGCTATAATCTTGAGAATCTTTACCTAATTTACTTAATATTTCCACATCATATGTACCATCTTCTTTTATAGGAGCTTCAGTAATACCTGTTTCTTTATGTTTAAAGAACCCAGTCCCTCCTGATGGTGGAGCATTAGGGGTTAAATAACAAATACCTGCCCAATTTGATGTTTGATCAGCATGAATCCAACTTTTATCATGTTTAGTAGTATATTGGTAAGCTCCTGAATATTCACCACCCCACCAAGTAATTTCTCCTGCATGAGATAAAAGAAGATTTTGTATTACTTCTTGAACTGATTCATTTAAAAATGATATTGTTCTATTACCTGGGTAATTACCTGTTACATTAAAAGATTGTTGTAGGGCATATTCTCTAACGTCATCTACATTAGTATAAA
>CERN01026546.1_pt1 | contig 10854 bp, 16 predicted proteins | sample 530761 | NCBI WGS metagenome assembly CERN01 (sample SAMEA2620947, study PRJEB7988) | marine metagenome | isolation source: saline water (ENVO:00002010), including | reverse complement strand
TAACGTCCCACTCGCTACAAAATCAAAAGACTTGCCTCCAGCACCGCTGGGTAATAAATCGCTTAAATTACTCATGTTGGGTCCACCAAGTTTAGGGCTGTGGTTGAGATGGCTTTGCCAGCTTTAGTTGTACTTGAGGTCGTAGCTAGACTTCCGTCATCTTGGACGAAGTAGTTGGAGCCTATGGCTAAAGGGTCTCCTGTAATTGTTATAACTTGAGAATAACCGTGATAATTATCTGAATTATCTTCGCGGCCAATAACTACTTTTGCTGAATCAGGATCATAAACTGACCCAATGCCTTGATATGCAAAACCAGAGCTAAGTTGTGTACCTGCTGGAAAAATTAAATCTGTGCCACTTATCTTTGCAACAGAAGTAAAAATGCCCGAACTACCTGCTGTAACAGAGGTAATGTACAACATTGCTCCTGAAGAGGTGTCATAAGTTATACTTAAAGTAAGTGCCCCACCCGATTGAGGGTTCAGCGCAGCTATCGCACCAAAAGAAACTGAAGTTCCGCTAACTGTGGCTACCCTAGAATGATATCCTTGATCGTCTTTGTAAAGAAAACCATGCTTAGAAAGCGAAGAGTCGTAAGCAATTCTTAAAGATGAAGCCACGCCTTGGCCCGTAGTAATCACTGTCGAAGAGCCAAAACTTACGGACGTACCGCTAATGGTAGCAACAATGCCGTAACCGGAGGTACTAGCCTGATAAATAATTAAAGACTTATTAGCTGTTACATCGTAAGAAACCACCGAGTCATTAGACTGATAATTTACAAACACGGCAGCCGAACCAAAACTTATGCTTGTACCACTGACTGTACCAACGATTGCTTTAGCATCTGATCCTCCATCGTGATAAGCAATTAGAACTTTTTGTGCTACAGCGTCATAATCAATACCAAACCCGCCTGACGATGAAGAAGCCCACACTACAGGCGTACCAAAACTTATGCTTGTACCACTAACTGTGCCAATAACAGCGGTTGCATAACCGTTTGAAGACGGGCCATAAATTGCTACTAACTTCCCAGCATTTACGTCAAATGTTAAAGCAAAACTAGTTGCCCCACTATTTAGTAAAGTAACAGGTGATCCAAAACTAATTCCTGTTCCCGATACTGTTCCGACAACTGCTTTAAAAATTGAATCTTGATATACAACAATTACTTTATTATTCGTAGTGTCGTAAGTCATAAATATTTGATTTTCAACGTCAGAAGCAGCGAACTCAGTAGCAGAGCCAGCAGAAGAAGCAAATGTACCCAAGTCAGCCGTAGTAGAAAGCCCACCTTTAACAGCGACTTCGCCCGTGGCTCCCGAAGAGATAGCAGCGTTGGTTATACCGACGAAGGATGTGGCGTTGGTTCCTTTTGCGGAAGCCAAAAATGTTTTTCCTTTTACCCCATCGCCTGAGTCAGAATATGTAGCTACTACTTTATTGACTGTTGAGTCATATGTACAACCTGTCCACGCTGTTGCATTTGAAGAAAATAGAGTGGGTGTGCCTATTGATAAAGTATTACCCGTGCCTCCAACACTAACCATTGTGCCTTTATTGCTGTTCGTGTTGTCGTACATAAAAAACAAAGCTTCTCCTGAAGCTACATCAAAAACACCAGAAAAACCGCCAGCACCTGTTGTCGGTGATGTAATGTTTGGAGTGCCAAATGTTAAATTTGTTCCAGATATAGTGGCAGAACAGAAATAGGCATAATAAGGAGAAGTGGTGGCGTTTTGAAAACCAATTAAAAATTGCTCATTCACACTATCGTAAACAATGGGGTTATACCCAGCGGCAACCTCACTTCCCCCGACTGAAGAATAAACTGCTGCTGTTCCATATGAAATGACATTACCATTTAAACTTATAGTTCTAGCTGTGCCACGGCCACTTTGACCATAATCGCTATAAGCAACTACTGCTTTTCTTGAAACAGGACTCCACGCTAATGTGGGGTAAACAATATTGCTTGAAGAAAAAACGGCTTCCGACCCAACTGTTTGAATTGTTGTAGCATTAGCCATTGTAAGTGAAACACAAGTTCCATACCCACTATTTGAATCGTCTTTGTAAGCAATTAATACTTTATCGTTAAGAGAGGCATAAACACTACTAACGTAACGACCTGTGCCGTTGCTGTTAAATACGACAGGTGTGCCAAAAGTTAGTGTACTTCCCGACAACGACGCGCCTATCACTGTTTGGTAACTATTATTGCCACCATCACTGTATGAAATTGCAAATCCATTAGCTTCGGTATTGTAGACTATTGTAATGTTAAAAGTGCTACTAGTTCTCCATTGCACAGGAGTAGAAAAAGTAATAGCAGTGCCACTTACAGTACCAATCGAGTAATAAGAACCACTTTGTTTCCAAATGTACACTATTTTATTGTTATCTGGGTCATAGCATACAGGATTTTCGTAATCTACATTAACATCCGCATACAAGTAAGAAGTACCTGCTTCTGCGCCTGTCTGAGCAATAGCCTCAACCTTGCCATCACTTCGTAGAGCAACAGTCTGACCGTTAGCTAACGTTCCTTGAGCGACAAACTCTATATTATTCTGGGTTCCCCCAGATGGTATAAGCTCTGAAAGAGTAGACATTTATACACTCCAGCCAATCGTCCCATTGATGTATGTCATCACGATTTCGGCAAAATTCTTATCGAAAGTAAGGTCGGTAGCTGAACTGGCTATGTTAGAGCCGTTACGAGCAACCAAAAAATTAGTTGTCGCTGCTGCACCCGTGCCGTCCTTAATGACTACATAATCACCTGCGCTTGGACTAGAAGGCAACGTAATTGTTATCGACCCTGCCGTAGCAACTATAAACGAAGCTGAAGTGGCATTAGTGCTAGTGCTAGTCAACGTTGGAGCAGGGTAACCGGCAGCTTCTGCTGCGGATGTCCATGTAGTACCGTTAGACTTTAGGACGTTACCTGATGTTCCTGGCGCAACGGTTGTCACCGCATTGGTGCCACTGCCTAGTATTACGTTGTTAGCCGCTATCGTAGCAACACCTGTACCACCATTGCCTACCGGAAGCGTGGCTGTTACCTGAGAGGTCAAGTTAACGTTAGCCAAAGCTCCACCAAGCGTTAAATTGCCTGAACTTGTAACCGTACCCGATAAAGTAATTCCGTTAACCGATCCTGTACCACCAACAGAAGTGACCGTACCGTCGCCAACATCTACCGTGGCAAGCGAATCATAGACAGCCGCCCCCGCACCGGCTCCGTCGGTATAAAGAATTTTGGTGTTGTTAGTGGGGATTGTAATTTGTGCGCCAGAGCCTTGTTTAATAATAATGCTTTGACCGCCACTAGTAGCGTTCTCTATCCACCACATTTTACTGACGGTGTTTGGAGCCAAGGTAATCGTTCTAGTTGTCGTTAAGTTTGTACCAGAAGTAATTTTAAGGTACATAGCACGTAGGGTGTCTGCGCCCCCGTCCGACATAGTAAACGTTTGGTTTTGGTCGGCAGACATTGCTTTTGCGCCATAACCCATAGCATCCGTAATCAACTCTAAGTTGGTATTGGTGCTGGTTCCCCACGTACCACTTTCGTCGCCCGTGGCGATTTCTTTTAATCTCAAATTATTTACATAAGTCGCCATTTTTAACCTCGTTTATTACGCTGCTATCTCTGTCCAATTAGGATCTTGAGAAGGTTGTATTTCTATCCACATCTGGATACCCGAAACTTGTCCTACTGCTTGCACCCCTGTAAGAGTGGTACTAATGTTAACCTCTACGTCAACTTGACCTACAGCACCAGTGGCACTTACCCCTGTTACTGTAAAGGCCGCAGGTATACTCGGTATAACCTGACCAACCCCTCCGGTAGCTGCTACGCCAACTAGGACAATGTTACCGTCACTGTTTACTGTGACGCCACCCACACTGCCTGTGGCTAATAAGCTTCCTGCGGTAACTGTGCCTGTAGTGACCGCTAAAGCCGTTCCTACGCTACCTGTGGCTTGACTTCCTGCGTTAGAGTTACCCCAACCAGAGTTACCCCACGCGCCAATTCCCCATCCTTCTAATTTAACCGTTACAGGGAATCCTACTTGACCTACCCCTGTTGTTCCAACCGAACTTCCCGCTACTACTGTTTCATTGAATACAATGTTAACACCAACCGAACCTACTGCGGTTGTGGCGGCAACTCCCACCAGCGTAACAGACGCTTGTCCATTAATCGAAACCGCTCCGACCGAACCCGCAGCCTGTTGGCCCGAGCTAGTGTTGCCCCACGAGCTAGAACTCCATGTATCCGTCCCCCAACCATCGAGGCGTACAGTCTGGTCGGTCACTACGCAATCCTAATCAACGCCGATGTTGCATTGTAAGTAGGCATAACTACCGAGAAATCACCCGCACTTGACGATTTGTCTGATCCAAAATCTAGAACAAGTAGGGTGGGATCACCGGATGCAGTGTCGTTATAAATTAATGCACCACGCGCAGTAATAGTAGAGGTCGGCCAGTTACGATCTCCAAACTCTGCAAAAGCAGTGGTGCCGCTGTTAGTCGGGGTTACATTAGTGAGCACGTTACCGCCAGCCACATAGCCTGTACCCGTCACTTCGTTAGAAGTGGTGTAAGCAGTGGTAGCAGCGTTAAAAGACGCACTGTTTGTATACAGGGCCATTTTAAAACTGTTGCCCGAACCGTTAGTTAAGTTGTGAACGCCTTGTAGTAGCTCCTGCTTGAAGCTAGTACACATATAGTTTCCAGAAAATGCCATGTCATAATCTCCTAATTAATTCAGCTAGTTTTGGTTGGCCCGCATCTAATAAAGCATTATAGACGGTGGTTCTATCACTGGAAATGGCTTGACGCATATAATCCGCAATAAGCTCTTCCATGTTATCTTTAAAAGCGTGAGCTTGTTGTTGCAAAACCGGATTAGCTGCATCTGAAATGCTAATAATACGATCTACACAACGACTTGCTATTTCATCAGGAGTAAAACCCCTGTTTTGGGTTGTTGCAACTTCTACTTTAAAATCGTTAGACATACCTAATTCTGGTGTCATCATGTTCTTTCTCGCATAACCATACCTTCTCGATATTCATCAGTGACCTGTTTAGCCTCACCAAACTGCTTCAATGCAATAATAGCCTCTGCAAAACGTTTTTCATAATCCTGCATTAGCTGTGGGTCACCTTTCATGTAAATATAAGCTTCTATCAAACTGCCGTAAAGCAGCGTAAGTTCAGCGTTAATACTTAACCAGGTAGTTCCGTTTTCTGAACCAGCAGTTAAGCTGGTCGGACGATAATAATAATGTAGCTCTACAACAGAACTAGCGTTGGGCGTAGGAGCTATAAGAAAAGCATCAACATCAAAAATAGAGTAAAAACGAGGATCGCCTTGGGTGGACCTATCCGGCGTAAACGATTGCAAGAAATTTACATCTTTAAATTCTAAAAATGTTTTTTCGTTAGTAGTCCCATCGGTGTACGACAATGAAAACGGCGCAAGAAAATCGGTGGGCATCGTAAGATACTCATCGCCTTGAGTAAGGTTTCCGGCAGAGTTTTTACGGAACAAGCTTAATTGTACGTTTTTTAGAATGCGCTCTTCCGCAGAGCGAATAAAAATGGGTAGATTAGTGACAAAAGACGTTTCCGAGTTTTGCGTGTAATCTTGCAATGCCGTTTTAAGCTGTGCGTAAGTAAATGCCATTACCTAAATCTCTTTGTTTTCTTTGCCACCTTTTTAGGTTGCGACGAAAATTGTTTCCCTGCTTTAGTATCCTTTCTTTTTTTCTTAGTCGTTGCTGCATATTCCCCCGCAGACAGCGACTTTATTGCACTTTTAGGCAGGTATCTTTCCCCTGTTTTAGCACTAGGCTTACCCGATTTGGTAGTCCACTTTTGCTTTGTCCACTTTTTTAAAGATTTTTGTGGAGCTTTTAATGCCATTAAGTATAGCCTCCGCCACCGTCCTTATATCTTTTAGCAAGCATTTGCGCTTTTCTAGCAGACCATTGACCCGCTTTACCGCCTTTTGTCCCTGCTTTTATAGAACTAAACATTCTTTTACGCATAGTGGGCTTAGTGTAGTTACCCGCTTCGTTTACACGAGACTTGTTTACACCGCCGCCTTTGTTCATTTTTATAGGGCTACCCGCCCCCAAATTAACTCTGCTTGTCATGTCGTAACCACCGTAACTGTTCCCACTTGTCCAAAAACATTCATTGGCCTAAAGTTGCCGCCATCTTCTACATTAGGGACTCCAACGTAGATCGACAGGACCATTGGTGTATTAGGCCGAGGGTTGCGTAATGCTTGAGGATCGGTAATTATTTTTCGGGGATCTAATTGTGGTTGTTTTTTTTCCCACTCCTCTGGACCAACTAAAGCACCCGTCCACTCAACTTTCATCTCGTTTAGCCTGTATACAAACCCAGAACGATCAGATGTCCCTAAAGCATATTTCCCTGATGCGAATTTTGCCATTAGTTATTAAACCTCAAAGAAGAGTATCCAGGAGATATAGTAAAAGAAGCTCTATCTCTGTCTTCAACTGCGGCTTTGTCAAACTCTTCTTCATATAAAGCTTTTAACATGGGCGTTCTGTCTGCCGCTAATTTAATAGATAAGTAGTAAGCTAGACCGGCGGCTAAACAAGGATAAAATCTAAAGGGAACTTCAAAGGTGTTTACAAACGTATCCGCATCTTGGATGCGGGTTAAACGATTAAATATTATAACGTCGGTGCTGTTATCAGGCGTAGGCCACAATTCTAATTCCGGTGTTATTAATCGATTTAAAAAAAACTGACTTGCCCGTCCCGTAGTGCTTTTATTAGGTATTGTTAAATAATCGTCTCTACTGACTCGAGGTATAGTAAAATCAGTGCCATCCCTACGAACCGCTGCACTTAAAATATCAATAGTGCTTTGTACGTCCGAAAAATCAACCGCACTAGTTACAGTAGTGGTCGCTCCGGTTGTACCGCCCGTAATTGTCTCTCCTGCTGAAAACACACCTGTGGGCACTGTAATCGCTAAAGCTGTTGCCGTTGGTTTGCTCGTTACTTGACACGTAGCCCCACTAGTTCCGCCCGTAACCGTTTCAGTTACAGCAAAATTAGCCGAAGCTGCTACTACCATATTTAACGTGCCGCCTGGATATACTCGAATGTTTGCAGCTAAAGGTAAAGTGGTTTGAGCGATAGTCCACTGGTTTAAACCACGATTAGCCCATTCAGCTAATAGCAGGTTTAAAGATCGTTTCGCTGTCTTTAGATCATAACCAGTGCGAACAACTTTTCCACATCGCTCAAACGCTTCTTCGATATAATCGGCTACATCTAGCTCGAAGTTGGTAGAATTAGAAGTGGTCATTAGGCTCTGCCTCTAGGCCCCTTTCCTCTTTTCATCTTCTTAGAGGCTACCATGCCTCCACCACGCATACGGACAGGACCTGTGCCACTCTTCATCTTCTTAGAAGCAGCCATGCCTCCACCGCGCATACGGACAGGCGTAGTACCTTGAGGGACTTTAATGCCCATAGCTATTAGTTTATGCTCATTGGTATTAGAAGAATTAGCCGATTTTCCTGAACTTCGTGTAACCGGTCCCCCAGCACCTAAATTAACAACCCTTTGGGGTTTTGCCTTTGAGGTTTTACGAGAACTGTCCATTGTACTTACAGCAGCATAGGCGCGATTACCAGATGCTTTTTCAGTGCCTTTGCTTTCTTTACGGCGAGAAGCCATGCTTTGAGTCTTCTTCCCTCTGTTCCTTGCACCCAAAGATTCATCTAGCCTGTCGTTATAACCTTGTTTATTTGTCATCTTTCAGCCTCCGATAGTAGGTTTCACGTACTTTAAGCATATCTTTTAAACCAAATTGTTTTTCATATTCTTTATAATAATTGGTCTTTTCTAACTTTTCCGAAGCTTCGTGCAATTTACTCAATCGTTGAATAAAAATCATTGCATACGGCTCGTCTTCTGCAACTTCTTCTTCCACTTCTATAGCTTCTTTGCTGTAAAAAAGCTCATTTGGTTCTTCTTCGGGATGATAAGCCATTAGCCATATGTCTTTTTCTATAAAAATACCTTCAGCTATTGCTCCGTTCATCCCGTCGATATGCTGATAAAACAAAGTTTCATCTTTGATGTAATCTAGGTCTACTAAAACCACGACATCGTATCTATCATCCCACGTAGAAACTATAGTAGTGAGATCTTGAAAAGCAGGACACCGTTTAAATGATATTCCTACTCTTTCACTAGCCCATGCTTTTTCGGCATAGGGGCATGGCGGCATATTATCAAAGCTAGGGTTAATTTTTTCCAAAGCTTCTCGTGACCAAGAACGGATTTCTTCCGTAATTTGATCCTCAACTACCATGCCTTACACGACCAGTATCTTGCCGTAAACTTATCTTTTGCAGTGTCGCAACTATGCCTAGCTCTAAAGTTTTTGCGACGTCCTGGTTGATCTTTTTTTATAGTCATATTGGCGTCACCAAATCGAACCATCTTTATTTCCGTGCCTTTTTTAGCCAAGACCACACTTTTTTTAGCACCTTTTTTACTTCTTTTAGGTTTATTATATCCCGCAAAAGTTTCATCCCTATATTTTATGCGGCCACTAGGCAATCTGGTCACATTCTTAGTTGTAGCCATTAGTTAAAAAACACCGTAACACCCGTGGTAATGGTGGTTGGATAAACTAAATACGCGCCATCTGTAAACAAAAGCCCTTCATCGGGTATATCGGGATAGTCTGCCGATGTTGCGCCACCAGAAGTAATAAACTTTAAGATAGAGGCTCCAGAACCTGTTGACCCATTGGTAAAGTTTAAAATCCCCGCAGTGCTTGTGTTAACAAAGTAAATACCCCGAATGCGGGTACGACCTGCAAAAACAGGAGCTATAACCGTTGTTCCAGAGCCTACCGTAGCATTACCCGTAATTGCCCCATCAACTGCAACTTGTGTAACGGTAGCAAACAAAGACGTAGTTGAAACAATGCCTCCTCCTGAATCAGGACCGGCTATGGTTTCTGTAAAGACAGTAGTTCCGTCTGCCAAAGTCCCTGTAACGGCAAAGTTAACGCCACTGTTAGCAGAAACCGTACTTATTACTACGTTTCTAGCGGGTGTCAACGTTGCTACTCCGGTTGATACCAGACTACCGTTAAGAGTTAAATTTGCCGCGCCACCGGTTGTTTGAGCCGTACATATCCCTGTAGCTACCGCCGCTGCAACCGTAGAAGGATCTATAAAGGTCGAAAAAGTATCTGAACCTGCCATGTGCTACTCCTTGATTTCGCCACGTATAACCATAGCTTTGTAAGCGGCACTTTGAGGATGAGGTAATCCTGCTTTTGCTGTCTTAGCAGGGGCTTTTTTAGGGGCTGTCTTTTTTGCCGGAGCTTTAGTTGTTGCCACGGTTTCTTCCTCCCAAGCTTCATTAATGTCAGGCGTAGAGGGGTCATCGCCCCTAAACGCCCCATCTTCTGTCCGCGCTCGTTTGCGCTTAACCGTAGCCATACTTAGTATGTCACACGATCTTGCGCGGCAAGTATGTAATCTATGCTCATACTTTTTGTTCCCGTAGCATCGCCACTCATGGAAACCGCAGCAGGTGTAATCAGATCACTTGTTATAATGTCCGTTACAGTGTGAACTAATTCTCTGTTTACAAAGAACTCAAGAACATTAGTGCCACCAACCGCTTTACCTTTAGTTAAAGTAAAACCGACTGTTTGATATGTTCCATCTGCTACGTTGTACTTAGTAGGCAAAGAAAATTCGTTTAAAAGAGGACCTGTAGTTCCGCTTACTACTTTCAAAGTAGCCGCGCCATCGGTCATTTGAAAACCAATGCGATTTGCTCTATCCAAACCGTTTTCAGGATTTGTGACAAAGTTTTCTGTCATACCGACAAACGTGTCCATTTGACCCGCTCCGCTACCAGCAGTGCTGTTCACAAAATAACGAGCTTCAAACCAAACTTTTTGACCTTGCGTGGCCGGAAGTTGGAAGATTTCATTGGCTTGTATAGATCCGCCGCTGTTGTCCGTAGTCGCCTGTGATGTAATGTTTAAAACACCATTTAAAGTGTCTGCTCCAATAGAAACGTCAGCAGAGCCATCTTTTACTATGGTAAAAGCAGTGTCTAATTCTTTGTTAAAGTCGTCCCAAAGAACTTGTTGATCAGGGTTTATCCCTATGGATAGGTCACTAAGACCCGCACGGGCGTTTGAGTAAAGAATCGGGCCTTTAAAATGAGTAGCCATGTAGTGTTCTCCTGTCGTGGCAAATGTCTATTGCGGGATGCAATAGTCAGGTAACGTTATCAGTATAAACCAATAAAAAAAGGGCGACAACATTGCCGCCCTTCTTTATTTAAGCAAGAAACTTGCTTATGCGCCTGGAGTACCAAAGACACAACGCCAATCAGATACACCAAATGCATATCTTTCACGAGCCTTGAATCGTAAGTTACCAGTGTCAAAATCTCCCTCAGTGCCTGTAGTTAAAGGCGTGCGGTTGAAGACTTTGAAACCATTAGGGCAGTCAGTCTTAACGAAATACGCATCAGCATCCGTGAAGAAATGGTTTACTGCCGCGCCTTCTGGAAGCATACCCATTGATTTCATTGCGTTGATGTCGTTATCGGCTGTACCTGGACGTAGGTTAGAGTTAATGATTCTTTCAGCAATAAACTGAAGTTCTTTAGGAATCAACAACTTAGTGCCGCGAACGGCAATTTTCAAACCTCTTTCATCAGTAAACCCAGCAATCTGAATCAAAATGTCTTCAAGAGACGTTTCGTTCAAATCAGCAGGAGTCTCTAAAAG
>CERN01048237.1_pt1 | contig 10865 bp, 8 predicted proteins | sample 530761 | NCBI WGS metagenome assembly CERN01 (sample SAMEA2620947, study PRJEB7988) | marine metagenome | isolation source: saline water (ENVO:00002010), including | reverse complement strand
GAAGTAGATATGTTAAAGTCACAAATGGCAGATGTTATGTCAAAAGTGAATAGTTCTACAGAAGTTGCTCCAGTTGAAAAGGAAACAGTTTTAGAAAAACCTGTTAAGCCTTTAAAACCTGTTGACTTCGACCGTTCTGAAGCTTTGACTGAACCTGATAGTGCATCAGCGAAGTACTTAGTTAAGCAAGAGTCATATTTAGAATCTATGTCAGAGTATGTAGCAAATTCTAATGAAAGAGTTTTGCAAAAGATGACAAAAGCACAACAAGAACAAGATGCTATTTCAAGAGACCAAAAGGTGTTAAGAGACTTACAGTCTAATTACAACTATACTCCTGAGCAAGCTAATGATTTTGTTGCTCAAATGTCATCACCAGATTCATTATCGTTAGATAATTTGGTGCAACTTCACCAGTTGAAAATGAACAGTGGTTCGAAACAGGTTACACAGATAACCCCAGAAGCTCAACAGAAAGCTGCAGTGATGAATCAACGTAATGAAAAGCTAAGTATACCGAAACCTATCGGAGTCCAGGCAGGAGCTAGTGACCAGTCGCCAACTAAAAACATAGAAGATAAAATGATGGATTCAATGATTGGAAATTTCAATAAACGTAATCCATTTTAATTAAGGAGAAGGCAAAATGGCACAAGACACAAACGGAGTATTCTCACCTAGTATTGGTGTAACACCACAAGGTGTTTCTATTAACGATACTAGAAGAGTATTCAATTTCGGTGAAAGAGTAGCTGAATTAAATCCAGCTGCTTCGCCTTTCTTCGCATACTTATCTAAAATTGCTAAGAAACCTACAGATGACCCTGTATTTAAATTCTTAGAAAAAAGACATCAATGGCAACGTAGAAACTTTTTTGTAGACGGCTTAATTGAGCATGCTGCAGGAGGAAGTCCTACACAAGCTACTTTTAACTTAGTTAAAGCAGACGACCAAATTGATGTAGATTACGATATTTATGGAAGAAAAGCAGGAGGACCCTATAAGGCAGAATTCGTAACAGCAGGACAGATGATTGCAATCGAAGGATTGTTAGACGCTGCAGCTGGTGCAGGTTCCGATAAAAACCTTATAGTGTACTATAGAGTAACAGACTCAGTTCAAAACTCAGCAGACACAGGCTTATCAGCTGAATTTGTTAAAGCTATTGAAACTGGTGTTGAAAACGGCGTAATGGACGTAACAACACTAGCAAGTGGAGACAAAATTGTACACGCAGACAATGTAAAGGGCCAAGTAATTGGTTCTGCATGGGCTGAAGGTGATACAGCACCTGATGGATGGAAAGATGAGTTTTATACAAGAGAAGGATATTGTCAGATATTTAAAACTGCAGTACCTCTATTCTCTGGTACATCTTTAGCTACACGCTACAGAGGTGACGCAAACGAATACATGAGAGTATATCAAGAGAAACTTATGGAACATAAGATGGACATTGAAAATGCTTTACTATTCGGTTACGGTGAGGTGAATGAAAGTTCAACAGCACAACAAAGAAAAACATGGGGTATCTTACCTTTTACAGAAGTATACGGAAAAGTCAAAAGCTTTACTTATGCTTCATCAGGGTATGATGACTTCGTAGATGCTATGTCAGATATTTTTGATGCAGAATCTGGTGCAGGTGGTAGTAAAATGGTACTTGCTTCACGTTCAATCATGAACTGGCTTAACAAATTAGGTGGTAGTTCTTTCTTAGGAAATACTATGGCAAGTGGAGTTGGTTCTTCACAAGGTGCAGGTACAGCTGGACAAGGCGTAACTGCAGCACCATACGGTGTTTCTTTAGATAAAGGACAATCATTATTTAATGGTGTTAACGTAACACAAGTAGATACCTTATACGGTACTCTTAACTTTGTTATGGAACCACTATTAAGAGGTCCTTGGGCAAACCACGCTATCGTTGTTGATTTAAACAACGTAGCTTACAGACCACTAGCTGGTAATGGTGAGTCAAGAGATACTCAAATATTAACTAACATCCAAAATAACGATGTAGACGGAAGAAAAGACATGATTCTTACAGAAGCAGGTCTTGAAATTCAACTTCCTGAAACACACGCTATCTTGAAATTTAGCTAATAGTTGAATACGGGGGAGTTGTAATATACTCCCCCAAAGAATTTTAAACTAAAAGGAGAATACAATGGCAAATCCAGGAGTATTATTAAAAGGTGCTAAGATGTTATCTAAAACACCTATGGGTAAAAAAGCAAAAAAGAAAACCTATGATATGTTAGTAGGTATGAAAAAAAAGGCAAAAAAATACGTACCATCAAAATATAAAAAAGGCGGTAAAGGACCAGGAGCTTCTACCAGAACTACAAAACCTGCAGAAGTGAGTAAGTCTTTTGGTCAACAACAAGCTAGTACAAATAACTTGATGAGAGACGGAATGACAAAGATGATGGATGCAACTAAATTATATAAAAAAGTAAAGTAAATGAGTATTAAAACACAAATAGAAGCATACACTGGTGACATAGATAGTCCAGACATTACTGCACAAGCAACGCAATTTGCAAAAGATGGTGTAAGATATATTTATTCTGTAGTGTTGACTAATCCTGAAATGGGAGAAAGATTGTCAGCTAATACAGACTTAAATACTGCATCACCAACATTGCCACTGACAAATGTAATGTCATTAGATTACGTTCTTAGAAATGACGGTGCTATTGATAGACCTTGTATTGAAGGTGAACCTTCTATGGCAGGAGCATATCTTGACCCAGATAGTTTACATAGAGGAACTATAACTAGTCCTGTATACTATATTAAAAATAATGTATTAACTATTGTACCTGCACCTGTAGATGCACAACTCGGTAAAGTAGGAAGTGTAACACCAGATACTACATTTACTTTAGATAATGAATACACTGCTTTAACAGGATTATTACCAGAACTTTATGTAGGCGTTACATTATATGCAGCAGGAATGGTACTATTAACTAAAATGAATGCTATTGGAAAACCTACAGATACAAACCTAACAACTATTGCAGCTTCTGCTAGTGTTGATACAGAGGGAGATAGAGTAGATATTACTAAATGGTTTAACATTGTTGGTGATTATATACAAGATGAAGATGTGGAACTAGCATCTGCTTATTTGTCAAAGATAAATGCATATTTACAAAATTATCAAATGGAATTAGCTGGAGACCAATCACAATACCAGTGGTATGAATCTCAATACGTAAAAGTTAGTCAATCTTTAATTACATTTTTACAACCCTATGTAGGTGGAGAATAGTTATGAAATTACAACGAATGATAGATATGGTTAAAAAACATCATCCAGAACTTGGTAATGTTGAAATTATTGAAATGTTAAATCAAGCATCTGATGAGTTTTGTCAAAGAACTTTATTGTTAGATGAAGCTACACAATTTACTACAGTAGCTGGACAAAGATACTACGGATTAAAAGATGGTATATTAGAAATTAAATCGGTCGACTTGCAAGACGAGAGTGGTAACCATGTTACTATAAAGCGTTTATCAGGAAGACCAAAGTATAGGGATATAGACTAATGTCAAATAATTATTCAAGAGTATATAATAAATCGACAAAAGAAAATGTATGGTGGGTTGAAAGAGATTCTATAGGATTAGCTTTATATGACCCGTTAGCAAGCGAAGTTAAAAGATTTACTAGTTTAGCATCTGCTTTAACAGTAACACTATTTTACCATAAAAAAGCAGACCATTTTGGTAGACAAATAGCATTAGATGGTACAGTTACTGACACTACCAATGCTTCTAACTTAATGGATGAAACAAATGATTTGCCAGAACAATTTCATCAATACTTAGTAGATAAAGTTATACAATCTGGATATGAACAAAAACCAGAAATGATTCAGTTAGCAGGATACTTTGAAAGAAAGTTTGAAAAAGGAATTAAAGAAGGTAAGACTTATAAGAATAGAAATAGAATTAGTGGAACTAGACACGTAAGGCAGTCTAGTTACTAATGGCTAAAACATGGAGAACAGGAGAGTTTGGATTAACTTCGTTTGATAACCATAGTTTATTTTTTAACGAATTAATACAACACTTTAACGATAACATAAATGAGAATTTCGCAGACATCGCTATTTTATCTGACATTGGTACTCAAGACATGGGAGTTATTTCTGATGTTAGTACAACAGATATGGGTAAAGACAATACAGGTTATACTGATATTGCCTTATCAGGTAGTAATATATATACCGATATTGCTAAGTCTGCTACACCAGTTTCTGGTTACGAAGATAGGATAAAAAATACATAGGAGATAATTATGGGTGGAAGTTTAACTAGTCCAAATAAGATTAAAGATGTATATAAAAAAATTGTTTTTTTTGATGACAATAAACTAAAAATTGACAACGGTACAGCTGATGTAATAATTACTGATGCTGATAATTTCGGTGAAGATACCGTTGCGGAATTAACTGATACAAACATTACAACTCCTGATAATGGAGCAGTTTTAAAATATGATGCAGCATCAGGTAAGTGGATAGATGACAATAACATAAATGGTGGAACATTTACATAAAGGGGTAAAAAATGAGTAATAGAATAAAATTAAAAAGAAATAGTGCTAGTGATTTTGACCAAAGCACTCCGTTGCCATCTGGATTGCATTATGGAGAAATAGGTTTTCAGAATCATTTAAAAAGATTATTTATAGGAAAATTAGCAAGCAATACTACAGATGGTAATGCAACAACAACGCATTTACCATTATTGTCTGATTTGACATATGGTGAAGGTTTAGCTGGAACTATAGCATCTGGAGTTACTGATAATAGTTCTACAATAGCTTTAGATATTGGAGGTATTTCTACAGCAATAACTTCAGGACTACATAATACACAAGACCATTTAGCAATATCTGATAATGGTACTGTAAAAAAAGTTACATTTGGCAATCTTAAAGATGCGGTGTATGCTGGAGTAACAGGTGGAGATGTTCATATAGCAGCAGGGGGAGCAGCAACAATTCAAGCTAATTCTGTTGAAGGCTCTATGTTGAACTCTAATACAGCAGGTACAGGTTTAACGTATGCTGGAAATAACTTAGATGTTTCAGCCCAACAAACAAGTATTGCTGGTATATACAATGCTAATTTAAGACTTGGTAGTGCAAACGATGACCATTATATAGATTTTCAAACTGACAATGAAATTAGATTTAGTTCTAGTTCTGTTGTATTTTTAAAAATTAAAGATGATACACAGGACCAAGTTATTATTGGAGATGGAGCAGCAGATGTTGACTTTATAGTAGATGGTTCTAGTGGAAATTCAGTATTTAGTGTAACAGCTGGAACGGGAGCTGTAGCAATACCAGGTGCATTAACTGCTGGTACTTTGAGTACAACAAATTTAGCTGGTACAAATGTATTAGCAGATAATTTTAAACATAGTGGAGGAAATCTAGCTTTTACTATTGGTTCAAGTGGCGGAATGAATATTCAACAGGCATTAAACCTTACAGCAAACACACAAATTAAAACAGGTTTAGGTGGTAGATTAAGATTATATACTAGTGAAACAACTGTACAAGCAAATGATGTATTGGGTGCTATAGACTTTGCAGCACCTGATGAAGGTAATACACAAGATGCTAGATTGTTAGCAGCTAGCATTGAAGCTATTGCAGCAGCAGAATTTACGACTAGTTCTAACGCTACAAAACTTTTATTTAAAGTAGGTAATAGTGAAACTGCAGCAACTGCAATGACCATTGATAATAACAAAAAAGTTACTATTGAAGGAGATTTGCAAGTAAAAGGAACTACTACTCAAGTAGATTCTACTGTAGTAACGATAGAAGACCCAATTTTTACATTAGGTGGAGCAGGTAATGCTACTGGCGATGATGGTAAAGATAGAGGTATTGAATTTAAATGGCATACAGGAATTAGTGCTCAACATAGAACAGGTTTCTTTGGTATGGATGAAGACGATAATACTTTCCAATTTATTCCTAATGCAACTGTTTCTAGTGAAACATATTCTGGAACATTGGGTAATGCTAAATTTGGTTCAGTCGCAGCAACTGCAATTACAGGTGCGACTATCAATGGCGGAACATTTTAATAGAGGAATTACATGGCAGTAGATAATACTATATTAGTCAGACGTGGGTCTGGTACACCTAGTCATACAGATTTTACTGAATATGAATTAGCATACGATTATAGCGGTAATAAACTATATATACGTGATGGTAATGCTATGGTTGAAATTACTGGTACTGGTACGGTGGACACAAGTGGTACTCCAATAGCCCAAGAATACGCTAGATTTACAGATGCTAATACTGTAGAAGGTAGAAGTGCTGCTGGTGTAAGAACTGATTTAGGTCTTAATATTGGTACTAATGTTCAAGCTTATGATACTTTATTAAAAGATATAGCTGATATTGACCCAGATGCAATGGGAAATAATGGCAAGATTCTTTCTTTAAATGCTGGATTAGGAAAATTAGAATTAGTAACGCCATCAGCTGGTACAATTACAAGCGTTACTGGAATGACTAATAACAACGTGCTAACTGCGAGTGGTAGCACAACTATTAGTGGTGAAGGTAATCTTACTTTTGATAATTCATTTTTAGAATTAACTAATTCACAATTAAGATTAGATAATTCTACTTTTGGAACTTATAATTGGGAGTTTCAACAAGATAATGGTGGTGATTTACTATTTAAAGTGCCGTCAACTGGTGGAGCAGAAGTAAGAGTAGTTGCAGATGGAAGTAGTTGGAAAACTACAGAAGTGCACATTGCTGGTGAAATTCTTATGCACGCAGATGGTACTAGTTATTTTAAACAAGGAGCAACTCCTTTAGTAATTGGAGGTACATCAGCATATACTACAGGTGGTACACCTAGATTAAGCATTCAAGGTGCAGGTATAAACATTGGTAGCGGAACTAATGATATGTCCTATATTAGAAGAATAGCTACTGGTGAATATCAATGGCAAACTTGGAACGGTTCTAACGATGGAGAATTACATTTACAGCCATATGGTGGAAAAGTTGGAATTGGTACTGCAACACCAAGTCATACTTTAGATGTAGTTGGTAATGCTGAAATATCTGCTACTTTACAAATGGGAAGTTCAGCAACTCAAAGTAATGCAAAAATAAGTGCAATTAGCAATGGTAATAATATTACTTTCGGTCATGTAAATTCAGCTGGATATAGAAGTCATCTTGGTTGTAGTGTTAATAATGGTTATCCATTTTTAGCTTTTTATAGTGAAGCTGGAACAAATAATAACACCTTTAGAACAAGAGGTTTAAAAGGAGTGGTATTACAAGCTGATACTTCTGGAAAATTTTCAATAAATCATGTAGCAAATACAAATGCAGATAATCAAAGTTTAAGTAAAAGATTTGAAATAAATGGTAGTGGTAATATTACTACTGGTGTATGGCAAGGTACAGCTATAGCTAGTGCATACTTAGATGCAGACACAGCTCACTTATCAGGAACACAAACATTTAGTGGTGCTAAAACATTTACTGGGCGTTTGACTATTTCAGATGCTGGAGCAGACGGACTTCATTTAAATCAAGATACTGGAGCAACTAGCAATTCTAATAGGTTATTTTTTACTGGTTCAGCTACAAGTGCAATATTTCAATCAGGTAGTGCATTAAGTTTTAGAAGTGGTGCAACAGCTGGTAGTAGTAGTGGTACACAGCAAATGTATATTAATTCTTCAGGAATGACAATGTTTAACAACATTAATATGAATGCTAACGCAATTTCTGGAGTTAGTGGAATATATGGTAATGGTGGAACATTTATTGGTTATAACACTTTATACCAATTTAAAAATACGACTGGTGGTATACTTGCAACTATTAGTGGTTCTACTTTAGACATACCTAATACTGGAGATTGGAGTTTTATAAAGAATAACACTAATTCAGGTGGATTAAGATTTGGAACAAAAGATTCAGGCGGAACTTACGCTAATCAAATAGAAATATCTAATACTGGTAATTATGTTAAGTTGAATGAAAATACTACAGTAACTGGTACTTTAACTACTACTGGTGTATTAAAATTACAAAGCGAGTTGGACTTTACAGGCAATGGTAATAAAATTATTGATGTAGAGACTTTAGAAGGAAGTAATAGTTTTAGAATTAGAAACCACAATACAGTAGGTAATGTATTTCACGATGCATTAAAACTTGTAGGTAATGGTGGAGCACACCTTTATTATAACAATTCTAAAAAATTTGAAACTACTAATACTGGTGCAACAGTAAGTGGAAATTTAACAGTAACTGGAAGTATATCAGGAACTATTACTGCTGGTGATGCTACTACTTTAGACGGATACGATTCATCAAGATTCTTTAGAAGACAAGGAAGTGCTTCTGCTACAGTAGGTCCAGGTTGGATGACAGTAGCAACTAATACAAGCGGTAGAAGAGCTGGAGAAATATTAGTTACAGATGGAGATTCTGGTGACCACGGATTTATTAGATTACATTGGTTGAGAAGTTATGCTGATAGCAATTTTACAGTTATTAATACTGGTGGACACTCAAACAGAATTACTGGTGTTAGAGTATTAAGCCAAGATAGTGATAATACTTATGGAGAAAAAATTCTTCAAGTTTATGTAGAAGCTAATTCTGCTTATGAAGCTAAAATATTTCGTATGGGAGATAATCAGCATTATTCCGACCACACAATACACACACCTACAATAGAAAATACTATTAGTGGTTATTCTGTACATGGAAATCAATTAGAAAATTTAAATATTTATGGATTTGCACACGAAGAAGGAATACTAGCTGGTGGAAATTTAAAGACTGGTGGAAATGTATATACTAGCAATGGAAGTGCATCTTCACCTGCTTACAGTTTTACTAACGATACTGATACTGGTATATATAGAAACGCAGCTAACCAGATAGGATTTTCTACTGCTGGTGAAAGACAAATGTATTTGTTTGATGGTGGATTACAAATAGAACAACCAGTAAGACTTAATTTTGCTAACGACCAAAGAATATTTGATAATGGTAGTGGTGGATTAAGCGTTGGTGCAGAATCACATGAATTAAGATTATACTCAGGCGGTACAGACCCTATAGAATTTAGAATGGGTGGTAGAAATGGAACTACAAGATGTAAGATAACATACGACGGTCAATATCATTGGGGAAATAGTGCTGATAGAGGTACATTAACTTGGGATACTGGTAAAGCAATAGTAACAAGTCAATCAGGAAATACTTTAGAATTAAGAAGTCAAAATGCTACCGATATGATTGCTATAGAAGCTAATCAAACACGTTTTATAGCTGATGGAACTGAAAGATTTAGAGCAAATCAAAATGGTTTAGATTTAAGTGCAGCTACCGCAAATAAAATTGTTCATACGGCAGCTCAATCAAGAGATAAATATAGAGTTTGGAATAGTCATTATTATGCAATAGGTATGGATGCAAGTTATACCTTTGGTGGTATAGGTAGTGATTATGTTATGACTTTCCAAATGAACGATAGTGCTACAAGAGGATTTTGGTGGGGTCATGACCAACATACTGACGCACAAGGAGCAATGTCTTTAACTACTAATGGTAAGCTAACAGTAGCAAATAGTATGCGACTTGGATATGGAGAGTCAGACACAACAACGCCAGGGTCAACTTATGCATTAGATATAAGCGGAAATAATAATTTAAGACTTGCTAGTAGTTCAGACCAAATGATAAGATTTTCAAGAAGTGGCGGTAATGAAATAAGTATTGAACACGATGCTAACCAAATGTATTTCTATAATAGAGCTACAAGTCAAGCTATGTTTATGATGTTCAATAGTGGTAGTGCTAGAATAGGACAAAGTGCTAATCCTTTCTTTGAAATGAGAAACACAGCAACAAGTGCAGGTAGTGGACCAAGTTTAATATTCGGTCATAGTCAAGGTGGTACTAATAGTGTAGCAAGAATATCATCTTTCTTAACAGATGGTAGTCAATCTAATAGAAGTGGACATTTAAGATTTTGGACAAGACAAACGGGTACAGAAAGTCTTGCTATGCAATTACAATCAAATAATGTTTTAAGATTGTATCAAGATGGAGATGTAACTGATTATTTAGAATTATATGTAGATGATACTAGAGCATATTATCATCACGCACATACAGGTAGTAGTTCTGCATATCATAGATTTATAACTGATAATGGTTATATAGAATTAGGACCAGCTAATGGCGGTTGGGGTCATATAAATACTGATAGAGCAAGTTTTTATTTTAATAGAAAATTAACAGTTGATGAGGGTATTGTTCAATCTTACGATGAAAATTTGAGTTTAAGAAGAGCACAAAGTAGTGCTGATAGAATAGATATTGAAGCTGATTATACGAGAGTTATTGTAAATAATGCTGAAAAATTTAGAGTAGACGGAAGTGGTTCAAGAACACTTGGTATTTCAAGAGCAGACAGTTATTTTCAAAAAAATACTGGAGGTACGACTGGTTGTTTATTAAAGTTAGTTAATAGTGGTTGGACCAATGCTACTACTCACGATATTATATTTAATGGATATGGTACTACTTTAGGAGATTATACTTATTTAAAAAGTGCTGGTAATAGTGCTAATACTCACGGTATGTTATTAAATAGTGATAATTATTTATTTTGGGGTAGAGATAACTTAACTACTGGAACTGTAGATAATTCAGCAACAGCACCTATGACAGATGTTTGTATGAGAGTAGACGCTAGTGGTAATGCATTATTTGATGGAGATGTAGTAGCATTTTCATCTACTATTGCATCAGACG
>CERN01012108.1_pt1 | contig 10868 bp, 9 predicted proteins | sample 530761 | NCBI WGS metagenome assembly CERN01 (sample SAMEA2620947, study PRJEB7988) | marine metagenome | isolation source: saline water (ENVO:00002010), including | reverse complement strand
CTACAACGTGGTAAGAAAAACGCTGACCATCACTCCGTATGGCCTGTGTACCGACCAACAGCAGGTCATCCATACAAAGAATATCACTTCCCATTTCACCCTGCCAATCACCCGCTTCTTCGTATGCATTCTGTAACAGGTATGCCGCACTTTGTTGAAATGCTCCGAGCACACACATTTGGCGGTTACATGGATGAAGAGAAAGAAATGGAAAAAGATTACTTAAGCGAACTTTCTAAAGAAAAACATCCGTTACTATTTGGATTCAAACCGGAAACGTCGGATAAAACATTCAAACTGCTTGGAAGTATATTGCAAAACGGCTCGATGCTTTCACATCAAAAAGACCTCTACCAACGTGATTTTCAACGTTGGAAGAAACAAAACACAGAACGAGAAGATGAGTATCGTGCAATGGGTATGGCTCCAAAAGATGTTTTTCAAAAACTGCGTGAAGACCACTTTGAAGACCGAGCAAGGCAATGGGTAAGTGAAGATACAGTACTTGATGATGATTACAAGATTCATGCAACTGCATTAGGACATCATGGTTACATGCTTGGCCTTGAGTGGTTGTCACCTGAAGAACGTACTGCGGTTATGAAAGGTATACGTGAAGGTGTAGACGATAATCACTTGATTGAATTACCAAACGGTCAAAAAATACCATCGGCTCGTTTTACGCACAATGCGATTATGCGAAAAACACCTGAAATGAATTGGGCTGTACGAAGTCCGAGAATGTTAGGACGTAACGCTTCGCTTCGATTAGAAGACAACGATACCGATTATGAAGCAAGTGAAGCAGGTCGTTTCTTACAATCAGGTATGGCAAGAGGAGCGCATCTTCCATACGGTTCAAACGATGAGTCAATTGCTGATATTATCCTTAATGAAATCAATGAATTGTATGGTGGTATGCGAGAAGACGCTGGAAAAGGTTACAAGCGAAGAATGAAGTTTTTACCACGACTCAATCTTCACCAAACAGGTGAACTTCCTGAATTGGAATGGGAACAGTTGAAAGATGCTGAACGAGCGCAATTTGGTAAAAGAACCATGAAAGTAGACCATACGAGATTACCTATTGAAGATATTTTGTACATGGCGGGTTTTCATCCTAAAACAAGAGAACTACTATCCATGCATCCTGTTTATGGAAAAATGGACGGACCGCTTGTACCGCTTGACTGGATTGAAAACATCGAAGAAGATGCTTCTTCGTCCATGAATTTGCAACAACAAGAAAAAGATATTCGTAAGCACTTATCGTTTTTGAAAGCCGCTTACGGTCCAGCACCGAGTGAAGACAAGCCTTCCTATTGGCGCACAAGTGAAGACGGAAGGCACACTTACGGTCTTGGTTCTTTTTGGTCAAAACCGTTTCAAGGAATGGGTGGTGCGGGTATGACATTACCTACGTACAACGAAATTATTCACGCTACTACTTCAGACGATGACAGCGTATCGTTGCTCGGTGAAATGCATGATTTTGGTGGAAGTAGTGAAAAAACCGTTATCGTACCAAATCAAAACAATGTTTCTTTGGGTGCTCATTTTATGCCTGAACACTCTCAAGAACACGGCCAATACGATGAAAATGCGAAAAAATATGTTTATCATAATGAATTTAAAACCATTCAAAATATACTTTCACCGTCAAATGTTTCACGACCCGTACCAAGTGCGTCATCAAAATCAGGGTACAAAGAAGGCAAAACGTCAAAGAACAATTTTACTGAACACAAATCATCGCTTTCAGCCCCCTACGAATATGCAATACGACACATGACTGATGGTGAACGAAAAGATTTGTTTGAAAATCAACCTCACCTCAAAGCGTTCAACAGTGTACTTACAAGAAATCCATTCATACATCACGGTTCGTATCGTAATTATGCGCCATATGGAAGCGATAAACATATTGTCAATAACGCACAAGACACTCACAAACAAATTATGCAACTGGGTCGATTTAATCACTTGAACAACCCTACTGAAAAATCTGTTATATCGTTTAACGATTTTATACGAGATGCACAACCAGTAAGTGGTGGTGAAACCACCGAAGATATGCTTGCGTATTTGGGATGGGGTGTACCATCACCATCGTTTGGTAAAGTCAAAAACTATTTGCAAAGCAGTGAACAACGTGAAGGATTGCGTTTCTTAACTGAAATATCAAAAACCATCCAATCAACAAATCCAAAGGCTATTTTGGAATATTTGGAAAAAGAAGATTTTGAAGACCTGTACCAGCGTTTGGGCTTTAACAAGAATGAAACTGCACCAATAAAACAAATTGTTGATAACTTCTTGGATGATGTATTGATAAGTTTGTCAAATAGTAGTCGTTCATTTAAGCATAAGAAGCCAACACTTCTTGATGCTGTTACAAGTGGTTTGAGTTTTGGTGGAGCACTCCCTGCATTTGAAAAGGAAGAAAAATTGCAAGAAGAAGTCGATGATTTGAATCAACGTATGGTTGAGGCTGATGATATTGATAAGCCACTTATCCAACAACAACTTTCTCAAAAAGTTGCTGAATTGACTTCGCTTCAACAACAAGCCATTGAAAGCACTCAAGGTAAAATGACAACGCATTGGAAAATAGACCAAGGAAATGAAGAAGACCTCAAGAAAGCACATCGTATGTTGGTAACACAAGTTGCTCCAATGATTAAAGAGAAAATGCTTGAGGCTGACCCTACTGCTTTTGACCCAAACGACCCGCAAAAATTTATTGACAACACTGCACGAATGTTCCGTGATGCACAACGATACATTACACACGTACCGCACGATGTACACGGATTACAAACACTTGGTTACGGTCTTTCATTTGACGATATAACATACGATAAACCCCCTGCAAATGGTAACTTCCATCAAAACGTAGCATCACATTTGCAAGAGCATGGATTCCAAGTAGACGGTAACATGAGTGTTGAAGAAGTGCTTGAAGCACTGGCATTACCAAAGACTCCTGAAATGAAAGAACATGCTCGTTCAATCATCGACAGGTCAAATGAAATGAACACACCATTGTTTGCTTCTACAGTCAATCAACTCCTAATGCATGGTAACATAACAGATTTGCACAACAGCGATATTTCACACCTTCACGATGAAAGTATACTTGAACAAGATGATAAAGATTTGAACGACGCAATGCGTTTCTCAAAGTTGGCTCAAGAAAATGGGTATCATGGTGCGCTTGATACCATTTATTCGGAAGTTAAGAAACCAAGTGCGTTCAAGTCATTCCCTCAATTACACTCATTACCACGTCGTGTAAAGCAACTTATGGGTGGTTCATTTACAGCATTGGCTGATGCGAATGGATTGGAGATGATTGAAAACGATGTACATGGTGCTGAACAATACAAGCGTGGTTCATCAGGAAAAGGTCTTCCTCAAATCGCCGCTACGACACGAAACAACTTGGACACGATTTTGCATTACAATCCAATGGTTGAACAGGAAGGACGAATGGAACAACCTACAACTTCCATCAGTGCAAGACCCGGCATGACACAAGTACCTGTAGGTGCACCTAATCCTAATAATTACAGTATCTTTGATACGTTTGATGCAGGTGGACATCACGGTGGATGGCTTGCAAGACCATCAGTTGGTGTTGAATTTACACCCGATGGTCAAATGGTAGCAGGTACGCAAGTCGAGGAAGGGTTGTACCATACTGTGCCACACGAACTTATCGACATGGTTCATGGTAAAGATTTACGAGAACAAGTATGGGGTAACGCTCCACCACCAAGAGAAAGCAATCTACCTATCTTTGGTCTTGACCCTGAAACGTTCCTACCAATCGGACAAGACCCAAACAAACTGGCTCTCAACGAAATGACGGAGTTTATTCAAGGAATGCTTAATCCTGATGAGTTGTTGATGAAAGAAGAAGACCCACAGTGGACTCCTTTGATTCGTCCAATGCATCGCATCTTTGAGATGAGTGACTTAGAACACCTACGTGGATTTAGTGGTTCATGGGTCGTATCAAAGTGGTACGACGGCAAGCGTGTCATGCTTATCAAGAACGGTGATGAAGTCACTGCGTTGAATGAGAAGGGTAAGAAGGTCGGTCTTCGTAAGAACCACCGTGAAGCACTGGTGAAGGTAAGCGACAAAAACTACGCTATTGATGGAATTATGGGAGATGAAGACCTCAATATCATTGATATTATCAATTACGACAACAATGACATTAGCGACATGCTGTTGTTTGAGCGTGTCAAGATTCTTCGCTCACAATTTGAAAGCCACGAGAATGTCATTGTACCCGGACCGCACGATACGAAAATGACAGACAGTGAGGGCTTGAAAGAATCAGTCAAGCGAATGCAAGATGACCACGATAACATCTTGTTGCGTGATTCTAAATCCACATACATGAAAGGTGAGTATCGACATCCAAAGTGGATATTGTACCGACCGACTCGTGACTACAACTTCATTGTACTTGACCGACGAGGTAATGGACCGTACACATACCAATTGGGTGCAGGTCCACTGCTTGATGATGAAGGACTGCAAAACCGAGCCGTTACGATTGACGGTAAGCACTACATGGATATAGGTACAGCACGACGTGAGCAAAAGGCGTACAAGGTTGGTGACATTGTACGAGTATCGGTAAGCGGTATTACCAAGAAAACTCGTGGTGAGAAAAACGTCTACACTGTACAGATTCGTCAAATCGAAGGTGAGGGTGAGGGTGAAGGTCCAGCGAGTACCGAGTCACTTGACTTGCTAACCAAAGGTTACCTACCTATCAATATCCCACACGACGTTGAATACGACGAACATGGTTTACATGTTATTCTAAAGGACATTGATACAGTAACGTACCAAGTTGATGAAGTTGGTGATATGTGGTACGTTCATTCTCCAGTAAGTACAATGGGCGACTTGTACAAAAATGATTACAGTGTAACATTGGCTGAAAGCCTACAGCCGTTTTGGAGTCCACTTACACCGCTTTTGTTTAGCGGTCAATTGCAAAAGAAGTCAAAGGTTGAAGACCTTGAAATGCCAAAGAAACCATCACCAAAGCGTATTGAAGAGGGTTCAGTCGGTATTATCGAGGAAGACGACGAAGACCTATTGCTCAAACCCGAAGACAAGAAAAAAGCATTAGAAGTTATTGTACGTACATTGGATAAACTTGCGAAAGAGCGTATGACGTGGACTGGACCAAGAGGTTTAGGTATTGATTTGGGAACTCCGATAGAATCACCTGCTGGACCAACTCAACTTACAGATGAAGAAAACTTACCTGATTATCATCCGAGAGTTGATGATATTGAACCAAAGAAAAAGAAAAAACCGCAACACTTCAAGCCTGTTGAAACAGATACCGAAGAGGGTGAACACCTTAGTTTGGACTTCAAAGACGATGAACCTGTACTTTCCAAAGTATAGTACGGGTTTAAATATGGTTACAAAGAATTGTTAGTTCAATGCTGACGCTAAAGCGACCTTCTATGGACATCGCTCTCCTCAAGAGTGGTTCCGACTTGGTTGTAGCAGGTTATGCATCGGTCGAACTTGTCGATAAGCAAGGCGACCTTATTACTCGTGGTGCACTTAAAGACGCATTTGACGGGTTCATGAAGAGTGAGAAGTACCGCAACGTACAACTCGCTCACTCAAACATCCAAGTCGGTGAAGTCTTGGATTCTTACGTAGACAGCAATGGCCGAATGTGGAAGTCCGAATGTGACGACACAGGCATGTTTGTTGTTGTTCAACTCCGCAATGATATTGAGAAGGCTCGTGAAGTAGCCGCCGAGATTCGCAAGGGTAACCTTCGTGGATTTTCAATTGGAGGACAAGCATTCAAGCGAGTGCGAAAGTCTGACAACATTAAAGGCGATTACCAAGAGATTTCAAAAATGGAATTGCACGAAATTACGATTTGTGAGAAGGGAATTAACCCTGAAGCACAGTTCAGTATACTAAAGGAGGACACAAATATGACAAGTGAAGTTGATTTGAACAGCGTTATGGAACGATTAGAAGCCCGACTTGATGCAATGGAAAAGGGAGAAATTCCTCCTCAACTCCGTGAGCACATCAAGGATAAAAAAGATGACGAGCCAAAAGAAGAAAAGAAAGATGGTGAAGACATGAAAGAAGAAAAAGACAGTGACGACAAAGCATACATGAAGAGTGAAAATTTTGGCGATGTAATTACATCCGAATATCTTGACTGGATGGAAAACACATTGAAGTCTGCTGGAGTTGATACAATGGCGGCTCGTGCTCACTTCGATGATGTGGCTAAGGCTCAACTTGGTGGATTTGATAATCCTGACTCCGTTGACGGTGCTGACTACTTTGCTGGTCAAGTCCGTGGCCGAGGACAAGAAAATGGCAGTCCATCTACTGGTGCGCTTTCAGCCCTCACCTCCGGTGGTGGCAAGCAACCATCAGGTGCACTTGGACCAGTTTCAATGTCTAAGGGTTACCTCAATGAAGGCAACGTTTCTTCATCCGACATCGAGAATGCATACGAAGTCTACAAGGCAGCATCTCTTGAACAAAACTTCCGAAACAATTTGGAAGCAAACTTTTCCCAGCGACTTGCAAAGGAACTCGAAATCGAGAAGCAAGAAGCAGAACGAAGCACTTTTGACGCTCGTGGACCACTTACAGAAGTCCTCAAGTCAATCGAGAACCTCTCCGAGCGTATTGATAACTTGAACACTGAAAGTCACACAATCGCAAAATCTGTTTCCTCCGCTAATGTTGAGATACCATCAACCCAAGACTTGGGTAACATGTCATGGGATGAGGTGCACAACCTTGCAAGCAAAACGTTGAGGGGAGCCTGAAATTAGGAGTTGAACAATATGGCAAGAGATTACATCAGAAGCATTACAGACATGGAACGATATTATTATGGCGCAGGTAACGCTATGGGTTACTCCTACTCCGGTAGCGAGTTGCTCAAGGCTGACGCACCTATGCTGTCTACGACCGCAGGTACATACCAAGCAATCTACGGACGCAAGGTTTGGAGCCAGTTGAACCAAGAGTTTAACGCTTTCTCCATTCTACCAAAGCGACCTTGGGAGCGCAGTGGATGGCGAGTCATCACCGCACGACCTTCCTTCGCAAAGGGTGGCGGTGTTGCTGAAAACGCTACACTACCTGACACAACCAAGCCTACCTTCCAGCACATTGCGGCCAAGCCAAAGACGATTGTCCACACATTCGACATGAGCGAAACCGCAATGTTCCTTGCTGACAAGGACGATGGACTTGGTGACATCCGTTCTATCCTTAAGGAAGAGATGGGTAAGCACCACGCTGAACACATCAACAAGATGATGACTGCTGACAAGGGAACTGTTGCAGGGAACGATTTCGAGTCCCTCGACCGTGTTACCACTGGTGCATCCGCATCCGCAAACGAGGACATGTACAGCATTGACCGAAGTGCAAACTCTTGGTCCCTCGCTGAACACAATGTAGACGCTGGTGGCGACCGTGTTCTTTCACTCGACCACCTTGACGACCTCTTCCAAAAGATTTGGACTCGTGGTGGTAACCCGAAGGTTATCCTTACTGGATATGACACACTCATGCGTCTACAGCAACTCCTCCAGTCGCAACAGCGATTCATGGAAGAGAAGCGTGTCACCCCTACCTACAACGGTGTAAAGGGTGTACCCGGTATCGAGGCAGGTTTCATCGTTGCTACATACAACGGTGTCCCAATCATTCCTTCCAAGGATGTACAACCTGACTCTCTAAGTCGTATGTACTTCCTCGACACTGACTACCTTTACTTCTCCACTGCAATCCCAACGCAATACTTTGAGTCCGGAATTGAAACTGGCGACCCATTCGCTATCAACCGTCTTGGACAAGAAGGTATGTACCGCACAATGGGAGAACTTTGGACCACTTTCTTTGGAGGTCACGGTTCCATTCGGGATTTGAAGTGAGGAGAAAAAAAATACGGAGATGATGAAATATGGCTGGACCTTACTACAACAAAGGATTGAAATTTACTGTAGCACCTGATGCAAACTTAGCGTCGTTGGTTGTTGCAGTTGACTTGGACATGCGAACCGGTTCACCGGTCGATGAAACACGATGGTTGGATGGAGCAAATGGTGCATCGGGTGACTACCCCGGTAAACTTGATGGTTTCCTCGCAACCAACAACGACGATACCAACCGAGCAGGTGGCTCAATGCGAATGCTTACTCTTGAATTGGGTGCTGTAACGACTGCACCCGCTATCATTACGATTTCAAGCGGTGCAGAAGGCGTTGGTGATGACCTCGATGATGGTACACCTGTAAGCAAGATTGTTGGAATTATCGGACAATCAGGTGCTTCGTCGGTTACAAAGACTGGTGACCTTCAACTTACTGCGGCAGTTGCAACTGCTGGGACGGTAACACTGCTACTCATTTGAGGTTGTTTTCTATGCCCACGGTGACCTACCTCGGTCCTTACTATGAACGACGTGCTCGACACGGTTCAGGTTCTTGGATTCGTGGTGAAACTATCGAAGTCACTCAAGAGTGGCTCAATGAGTGGCGAAATACGCTACCGTTGAGCCACTTTCGACTTGAAGGTGACGAAGGGGTAACCGTGGACGGTGGGAATGATGGAATCCCTGACTCCGGATGGAGTCGAAAGGATATACTCAATTGGTTGGATGAACAAAACGTTGATACACCAAATGGGTACATGACCAAAACGAAGGCACTTGAACTCGTTGAGGCGCATCTAAACCCGTCCGAGGAAGAGGAAGCAACAGAAGAAATTACAGGAGATGAAGAATAATGGCAGTAACAATTGACCCACGACCAACCGTTTTTGGCGACCGAGTTATAATCACTGGTAGTACCGATGGCGCAGAAGCAATTGATTTGAGCAGTTTGCTCGCTTCAATTGATGGCGCAATGGTAAATGCAGTAGGTAGTGCCGCTACCGTAACTCACGGAATCAGCGATACAACACTCAATGTCGGTGGCGCATGTACATTTGTAGCAATGGGTCGTCGCTCTTGAGGTGACGACACATGGCATCACTAACCAAGGTTGGTTCAAAGATTATTGGACCTCTTTCACCAAAAGAGTTCAGTGACTTGAGCACATTAGAAACGACCATCGACACCGCTATTCAAGCGGTAAACGATGCGAGTGCAACCAACGCAGTGCTCGGTACTGAATGCATTACGGTGCTTGGTAACACGTTTATCGTTGTCCTCTACCAACTCTCTTGAGGTGAGTAGGTGGGCTTTGAAGTACGCAACATTGACTTGAGCGACATGGCTCGTGCCAACAAAGAAGGCGTACGCTTCGACGTGAGTAACGTAGCCGACAAAAAAGACAGTCCCTTAGCGGGGGTGACGAGTGCTCAACGCAACCGTAATCGTCATATCGGTGATGTGCTTAACATCGGAGCAGGGACACGTTGCAAGCATTGTGGCTTTCTTCACTTCCTGTGGAGAGAAACCTGCGGGGCTTGCGACAAACCTATGGAATACAACTTAGGCCATCGAGATGAAACCAAACGAGCGTGATACTATGAAACCAATCGAAAAAGCATGGAGAGTTTTGAAAGCCGATGAATGGGATATAGTTGACCATACCTGTAGGAGATGTGGAGGAAACTTCAAAACAGTAGCATCGCACCCACGTCCTGAAAATGATTGTCCTCATTGTAGAGCGTATAGGGAATCTCCTGATTTTGACCCATTTGACTATTGAGAAGGTGATTTAATGAGTAAAGTATTTGTTAAAGCAGTAGCACCACACCGACAAAAAGTGTTGCAGGGCGACAAAGAGTTCCGCTTACAACAAGTTGCAAACCGAATGATGGCTGACCAAATGCGTCAAGGCGGTCAAAGCCCTACTGGTGACATGTTTACACAAGGCCGTGACAAACTCATGAGGGACATGGTGATGAATCCTGAAGCCCACAACATCAAATTCTTGGGCGAAAGAGTACCCTTTGAGGGGCAAACTTTGGGAAGTTCGCTTAGTGAGCCTGATGTAGCAGGTGAGCAAGCGGCTATTGATGCTGAATTTAGAGATGGTGACATACATCCAAAATTGGATGATGGTGACCCTAAAGTACAACAGTGGCAATCATCAAAAGACCCATCTGAACCTCCTACGCCAAAAACTGCACAAGACAAACTACTTTCTGAAATTCTTGACGAAAAGGGCAACCTAAAGCCTGACAATCAGTTCATGGATATGGAAGAAGATGATATGCACGATGAAGCACTGGCTGATTGGGAAGCACGACAAGATGACATTGATTTTGCTCGTAAGGAAGGACATACCGAAGGATTTGAAGGTAAACCATATCACGAAATAGAACAAGAAGAATTAAATGCTGATAAAGAAAATTTTTACGCTAAATTCCCGCATTTAAAACCAAAAGATGACGACCGCCCACAAAGCGAGGACGACCTTATGGACCGTATGGCTCGAAAGGCTGTACACCACATCAGCAGTTTCCGTGATGCTTGGAGTGTATTGAAATCGTGAGGGAGGGTAATGTATGCCAGTAGTATTTTCAAACATGACTCCTTTCAATATAGCATGGAGTATCTTGAAATATAGTAGACCTTTTGATGAACTTCTAAACGCCTATGCTGAACATCCTTTTTTTAATCATCCCGAAAATACATCTTATAGAGAGTTAATGGAATACCTTGAAGATATTAAAGGTCAAGAAATAACTCCCGAAATAGATGATGATAGGCGTTTTTCAGCAAAAATGGCATTGGAACATGCTGAACATCTTGATGGAGTGCATCAAGGACTTCATGATGATGACGGCAACCCATTAAGAGGGGAGAGATA
>CERN01004582.1_pt1 | contig 10910 bp, 15 predicted proteins | sample 530761 | NCBI WGS metagenome assembly CERN01 (sample SAMEA2620947, study PRJEB7988) | marine metagenome | isolation source: saline water (ENVO:00002010), including | reverse complement strand
TGCTTTCGCTCATACTTTCACTTCCAATGTTTTCACCTTCTTTCTCTTTGCCGATTTATAAAGCAAAGATTACTGAATCAAGCCACTCGTCGTGCAATGTCTTGCACTCGTTGTTGCATGATGTTGCGAGTCTGTGCATCACGGAGGTACTGCAATGCTTGTTCCATTGGTTCGATACCTCCATGTGCATCGAGTGAACGTCCTAAGTCTTGTTCACTCATCCCCTGAAACACAGGGTTGCGTTGTCGAAGTGAGTCGAGTTCACCTACATTCGTGGTGAATCTATCTCCCTTCGGTGCGCCCATTGCTCGGAACGCACCCGCCCCTCCTACATCGACGTAGGAGAGAGAGCCGTCAGGTTGGCGTAGTACATTGTCACCCGTCATACCAAGCACATCCCAGTTGGCTGTTAATGCGTGGGGTACGAAGTCACGCTGTAGTTGTCGTACGTCTTCTTGAGTTGGTCTTGTGCCGACCTCTTGTGAATCGGCTATGAAGTCGGCAAGCATGGTTGGCTTTCCCCTGTGTGTAATCATCTCGGCTTGAGGTACATTCACACCTAAAGCATTCAAGTATCGGTTCATGTCGAACTCGTTCTGAATGTGTGCAGGATGCGCTCCTTGCTTGCCTACTCGTGGCCCCTGTTCAGTATCGTACAGGGTTGCACCAGTCGAACCTCCTAAGAATCGAACTGGTCGCATGGTTATCCCATGTAATCATTGTACATAAATTCAGATGGGGAAGGGCTTCATTGTGAAAACACAACAACTATCTCCGAGGTCAAACCTTTTGCCCTTATTATTGGATAAACCCATGCGAATCTAATCAAGTGGATGTTCTATATTCAGGTCACCCAGTACCCATCGCAACGCCTTGACCACGCCTTCCAGTGCTTTGTAGTTTCTCATGTGAAACATACGCTTGTCCCTCGTGCATGATTGCATTGCTGTGTAATGTTTATTTTGTAATCGCTCGGCTTTGTCGAGCATCTCTTCAATCTCTACCCACGTTCTTTCGTAGGTGAAGTGTTCACTGTCTTGATGGTCGTTCATTCTACTTCCGCCTTCCATTCGCTTTGTTCTTCATCACCATACTGTACCATGACACGATGGCCTTTTTCAAGCATCCATGTTTCACAGTCTTCGTAACAACGAGCATCCCTGTAATCATAGAAGGCTTGCACGATTCGTCGCTCAATACGCAGTGCTTCACGCAACCGCTTGACTTCTGCAAGAAGTTTTGGTGCGTCATTCAGTAGTGCGGAGGTAGCCTTGTGTTGTTCAATCGTTTCAGCGTTTTTCAGCATCCATTTAGACCAAGCCCAAGTCTGTCCTTCACTCGCTAAGTGTCCTTCGTATTTGTCTGTGTCAATCATTCTTCCTCATCCTCGTGGTAACCTATCATATCTCTCAAGCAATCAGTGGCATGTTGTATGTCACGAATGTAGTGGTTGTCCATGCTGTCAATCATGTCCACAATCTGCTCACGCAACCGCTTGACTTCTTGAAGGAGTAGTGGTGCGTCTTGTAAGAGTTGAATGTTAGGGTAATCAGCGTGAGTGAAGTCAATGTCAGTGAAGTAAGATGTTTCAGTCACCAGCACTCCGTTTGCATCTACGATGTCAAGGTGAGAGCCTTCGTCATCGTATGGTTGTCCTTCGGCAGTTCGCCACGGCCCCAACCTGTGTCCTTCGTATTTGTCTGTGTCAATCATGTTTCGTCATCTCCTTGTATGTTCCCCCATAAAGCCATGTGCATTTCATAGAATCGCATCCACGAATCGCTTCATGTAATCGCTCATTCTCTTCACGCAACCGCTTGACTTCGGCAAGAAGTTTTGGTGCGTCTGCCATAAGTTGTTGAGTTGGCGTATCATCATTCCAATCTTCGCCAACAAGTTCAACAGTACATGGCTCTCCTAAAACCTGTACTATTTCTTTCCCTATTGCATTGTATAAGCAAAAGTAATCCCAATGCCACGGTCCTTCTGTATGTCCTTCGTATTTGTCTGTGTCAATCATTCAATCACCTCTTTCGTGCAACTTCACTTGGTTCACCCCAATGCTTTACCCAAGCATCTCGGTTAGTAGTAATGTATCTCTCAATGAGTTGAACAGTTCCTTCTTCGTCATAATCCCAATAGTGGGTTTCGGGATAGAGCCATACTTCCATAGCGTAGTGCCATGTGTTATCTCCTACCTGCGCCCTCATGTGTTCGGCTTGTGTGATTGCATAGTCTTTCAACTGATACTTCTTGACTTCTTGAAGGATTAGTGGTGCGTCAGCGATGAGTTGTGCGTCGGCCTTAGACAATGTATTCTTACGCACACCGAGCATACATTTATCGAGGCGTGTAACATTGATGGATTGAGAGTTGTTCTTGTGTGTAGGAAGAAGAACCTCCCATCCAAAACCGTGTGTGTCTGTACCATCGTATGCGTACCATTCTCCTTCTGTATGTCCTTCGTATTTGTCTGTGTCAATCATTCTTCTTCACCCCAAACATAGTCATCAAAGTTCATCATCGCTGAATCATTGTGGAGAACTTGTTTGTAAGCCCATTTAGTCGCCCTTGATAACTGTTCACTCAACCTCTTGATGTATGCTTCTCGTCCGTCTAATTCTTCACGCAATCGCTTGACTTCCTCAAGGAGAAGTGGTGAGTCGGCTATAAGATGAGTATTGATTTCTTCAATCACAGTCGCAATTTTACCACCTACATTCCCTATTTTGCAAGCGTCTTGAGCATGGATGCGCTCTCCATGAATCTCCCACGGCGCAGGTGTATGTCCTTCGTATTTGTCTGTGTCAATCATTCTTCTTCACTCCTATACTCTTCATCGTAAGCACCATATCCAACGGCTTTCTCAACCATGTCCCTTAGTCGCTCATTTTCTTCACGCAGTCGCTTGTACGCTTCAAGGAGAAGTGGTGCGTCATTCAGTAGTGCATAAGTAGCAACCAGTTCTTTTCCATCATTCACAACCACTATCTCATAAGTGTATTCGGTTGAGTGTCCGTCGTATTTGTTTGTGTCAATCATTCAATCATCACCTTCAAAGCACCTTTGATTCCCAATAAAATATCTTCATCCTCATAAGTGATAACTGCATCAAGATATTCATACAATGTCTTCACTCCTTTTCGCAACCGCTTGACTTCTGCGAGCAGGTCAAGTGCCAACACATTGTTTCTCCCATCATCATCTTTGAGAATGCGCTCGTATTCGTCTGTGTCAATCATTCTTCTTCACCTTTTGATACACCTTGTGTTGGTCGCTTACCTTCACACTGAATGTACGCATTGTTTTGTTCAACGAAGTTAATCATTTCACTGCACTTCTTGAAATCAATATCAAGTCGCCATGTGTTTGAGAAGTTGAACTTGAACACATGCTCAAGGTTTGGATTCATCACTGCATTGTTTGAGCCGTCAATGACCAACTGGTAGCCATCTTCGTACTTTTCAACACTGATGTTACGCACGTAACATACTGTATCTGATGCAAACGACGTATGTGTTGCTTTGAGAGCATGTAAATATGCCCCCACATCAGGAGGCATGGTGTACTTACCTGCGAAACCGTATTCACGGTTGATGGTAACTTCACCAAAGCCCTGTACATGCATGACACCAGTGCCCTCGCTACTGATTGTCCTTACCTGTAAGGTCGGTTCGTTCACTTGTTTTGCTTCTTTGTATTGTTCGTCTATTGTTTGTTCTCCCATGTTGTTCACTTCCATATTCATTGGCATTGGCACAGAAAATAGTTTCGCAATGAAATCTTGTGCATCTGCAATTTGTTCGGTCATTTCTTTTGTTTCGTCTTCATTGTTTTCGGTCATTGTAATCCCTCTCTTGTTCTATGTTTTTCATGTCTTTCAGCACTTTCTTCCACATGTCTATGATGTGTGGAATGTACTCAATAATGTCATCCACTTCTTCATCAAAACCGTAGTCTTTCAAGTCCTTGAGTGTAATCCGTCCATCACCACTCCAGTGATGGTTGTATGCTAATTCGTCCAGTGTCGCAGGGCAACTCACCATGTTCATTCCTCCTCGTTCATGTAATCAGGTATGTTCATCGGTATCAGTGATGCTCGGTTGGGTACGACGTACGATGGTCCGACATCCGATAGGTCGTTGAATAACTCCCATCCACGAGTCGTCTTGCGTACCATGTAGCCCACGTATCGCTCGTCACCGTTCTCAACGAAGGTCACTTGATACCAATGTGGGTTCACTCGTTGCATCTCATACCAATGCGTTGTGCTTAATACCAGTCTGTAATAGTCATCCATAGTTCTCATCTCCATTCTCTTTGCCAATTTATAAAGCAGTGATTGATGATAGTCATCAGACTCACGCATCAGCCTCCGCCTTTTCCTTCTTCACACGCTGGATGTGCAAAGGCAACTTAGGGAGGTTATCATACATACCACTGTAGTTGCTCTTGCTCGCAGGTGCTTTGAGAAATTCTTTGAACATGTCTTGGGGTGTGGGTAAATCTTCAACAAACACATCGGGCTTGAGTCGTAACTCGTAACTCATTCTCTCCAACACACTCGTTACCTGTCGGTCTGTGATGTTGAACTCTTCATCAACCTCTCGATACACTGGGTACGCACCCGATGGTAGTGGCAATGCTTCCACCAACATGTCCCTGTATTGTTGGGCAGTGGTTTTATCAGCAAAGATGTAAGGTGTTGATACACTACTTGTATCGAAACGTGGGTAGTACTCCCACTTGTGTGTCGTGTAGTTGTATGAACGACTGTGACCTAACGTACCGCCAACGACTGTGACTGAAAAGTACGTCAACTCCTCGACAGGTTTCCAGTGATACTTGTTCACCGCTATACCCCAATAGTCTGTCGTGTTCTTTACAGCATACTCCCAGCCGTTGATGGTGTCACCAATCTTACGGTTGAACGAGTTGCTTACAAGAACTTCTTGACGTACAGTTTCCAACCATGACCACTCTCGCCACTCGAATGTACGACCTCGACCCACTGATGTTTGTCTACATCTTCCGTTCTTGACCATGCGATTGAAACCTTTGTTGATACAGCGAAGCAATTCTTTCTCACCATCCTTGTCAGTAAGCACTCGTATCAAACCACGCCAGTCTGAATCCGATACTTCTGTTAGGTGTTTGGTTGATTGCCAATTCCTAAAGTGTGAACGATTCTTCTCCCACGATGAAATCAACTTACCACGATACAGTGGGGTTAATGCACCTGTTGAGCCGTTGCTTTCTTTCATCTCCTTCCATGTGCTTCCACTGTTAATCCGTTCCAACAAATTCGTTCTCATGTGCCATGACATTCCACTCACCATCGGGTACTTACCGTGTTGCTCAAAGTACGCTTGATTCGTTTTGTCCTCGACCTTTGTATCAACGAGAGCAAACAATCGTGTGTCGTACCAAAAGGCACGTCGTGTCTGTTCGTTGATGCAATCCTTTGCTGTCACTTGCACATCAGGTCCGAGTGACATCAGTGTATAGGTCAGCGCAATGTCCATTGCACATGACCTGCGACACATGTCTTTGGTCTTACCAATACCAAGTGTCGATATAATCTCATCATCGGTGAAGCGTAAGGATGTACCTACTAACCCTACCCTTTCCCATTCATTTGCGCTTCTATGTGTGTTGTGGTGTGTTCGTCCCATATTTCTCATCTCCTTTCTCTTTGCCAGTTTATATATCAGTTCTTACTTTTACAATCAAAGCATGTCACTGTGGAATCCGTAGTGTCAATCATATAGATGTAACGCACAGGCTTGTGCTTGAGGCACACAGTGCATTGCACTGTAGCCTCGTTGTCTTTCTTAGGTGGTTTGAATACCAGTGGTTTTGCACCAGTGCGTAGTTCAGCATTCGCACGTTCAACAGTACAAGATGCACAGGAATCATCACCCTCCTCAATGTAATGCTCACGCACGTTGAGGTCACGGTCACAGTCTAAGCATATCTTCTTGTCTTTGCTCTCGGCTTCTCTCGTTGTGTCGTAATCACAATCCATACAGATACCGTAGTCATCCACATGGTCATTACCACAAGCAGGACACACGTATATCTTCACATCAGGTGCGCCACCAATAGCAAGGCCACAAGAAGGACAGTCACCATACTCGTAGTCTGTTGCGCTAAGAAAGTTGCCACAGCCTTCACAGATGTCATCATCATCTTGTGAACCTGTGGCCGACTCAAAATGTGTGTCGCCCCATTTCTTGTAGGGATTGTACCCAGTGTAGTACGAGGTGCTGTACTTCTCAATCTTCGCCTCCCCTACTGGTAGGTCACACACATCAGCGATGTACTGCTGTTGAGCAGTGGTTTCGACAGCGTGGTGGCAGTGTGCATCACGCACCCAATCAATGAGTTGCCCAGCAGTGGTGATGCCTGATGCCTCACGTTCTTCTGTGGTGAAAGTAAGATAGCGGAAGATGCACAACTGCACACCAGTCCGACCATGCCCACCCGCACACTGAACAGACACACGAGTAAGTTTATGCTCACGTATGTCATCAAGTAGTGCATACCAAAACAACACTGGTGAAGCAGGGATGCCAAAGTCGGGGAAGTCCAAGTGGATGAACAACGGTTCGGGTTCGGGCGAACCGACGAACTCGGCGCACGAGAAACCATCGGGTACAGTGGTGTCATCTGATGATGCAGGTGTACCATGCATTGTTTCGCTCGGACCCATTGCAAGGTCGGGTAGTGGCGACATCTTGTGCCAACCACCTGCACGATTCTTACCACCGCCGAAGAAGGTGATGCCATCTGATGTAGTAAAGATGGGCTTCTGTCCTGTGTGGCACGATGTCTTGTCCCACTTGTTTTTCTTCGTCGTTGTATTTGTAATTGGTTTCATGTTTTTTCCTCCTGTATTTTTCTTGTTCTTTCGTTGTTGCTTTCGTGTCTTGCGTTTGTTACGTCGTCCCATCATTCTTCCTCCGATGTAGTTACCTGCTGGAATGTGTCAATGTATTCACTGCTGAACATGAGTGAATAGAAGTGAGCAAAGGCTTCACTCGATTTCTGTTTGTGGTATGGGGTCATCAAGTTCCATTTGCTTTCAATGTCCTTGCCCATGTCGAGAGTCTTGGTGATGAATGATTCATTCAATGTACCCTTACCTCGCAGTGCTTGCTTGAGTATGACCACACCCGCATACATGATGTTGGATTGTGTTTCATCAACAGTGGATATTGTTGGGAAGTCCAAGTCAAGTTTAGTTGCACTGGGCTTTATCTTGTACAATGGTAGGTCCATTTGGATGTTGTTGAATACCATGTCTTTACACTTCCCACAGTAGGCTGAACCACATGGAATGAATGTGTCCATTGTATGACTGCCGTTTGTACCGTGACCGTGGAACTTGTCGTACCCTACAATTGTATCTTCAAGTACCCGCATCTCTTTGGGTATGTCCTTGCGTACAAAGATAGGTTTGGTACGAAGGTCATCTTCCGATATGTTCTCAACATACTTGAGGATGTGAGTAACGTCAGTGGATGGGAAGTCTGTGTCCTCATTGAATTGATACGCATCGAAAGCGGAGTAGTACACACGGAAGAATTCATGAGGGTTCAAAACAATATTGGATGCATTAGTACCCCAGTCGAGTGCTGTCTTGGATAGGAACTTGTTGAAGAAGAAACCAGTGTTGTGTATGTTGTTCTCACACAGGTTGGCTTCACCAATAACATCGAGCATGTTCTTCTCGGTAGGTTTGTTCATGTAACGCTTGATGGACTGTGCAAGTTTGAGTGTGTTGTCCACCGACTTCTTGTACTTCGCACCACCGTAACCATTCGACCAACCGCCGTAGTACTTCTTGCTCGTCCACTTGAGTAGTGCGATGATGGAGTCGAGGGTGATAGGTTCGTTCTCAATGGCTGTGTAGTAGTGCTTACGATTACCCGATAGAACGTCACCCGATTGTTTCTGTGCTTCCTTACCATAGATGGATGCAACCACGAGTGGTGTCATGTAGTTGTGCTTATCGGAACGCATACCTGCGGAGTGTCGCAACTCACCAACAGATACGGACAGCCCTGCATTGACAAGCCATCCGACAAACACACCACCGAAGAAGGCAGTGTTGGATGGGTCAATCAATGGCGCACCAATGAACTGATGGAAGTGATTGGAGAGCCAACCATGTTGGCGAGCGAAACGATACAGTCCTACGTTAAGTCCCTGCTTGAACGCATCACTGAACTCGAATGGATTGTATGGCATGGCCTTCAACTTCATGTTGGTTGTCACCCAACCCGATGCAACCTCTTTCCATGACTGTCCGACCTCAACCTCATTGACGATGTAAGGAACTCCATACTTACGGCACTGCCCTGCATGGTGGGACAGGTGAGATGCACCTGTACCAATGTGTGATACAACTGTACCCTTTGGTGGGTCGCTACGTAGCAACTCTTCAAGGCGAGCCAACTCTTCGTCGCCTGAATTGTGAACTGTGTGTACGGCCTTGACCTTGACCTTACCTTGTGGAATCGAACCGTTGATGGTCACACCCGCAGGTGGAGTGAGCAGTGGAGTGTGTCCTGATGAGCCACGCAACTGAACGATGTAAGATGCGTGATTCACTGCATAAGAGTTACGAACATTGGTACGGTCTTTGTACCCATCACTCATTTGCGAGATAAATTCCAACTCAATGTGAGCAGGGTCAATGGAGAGTTCTTCCAAGTTTTTCCTTGTCGCATAGTCACCTGTATGTGGGAGAGCAAGGCGAAGGGTTGCGCTCCCTGCTGTGATACCATCGTGGCTGTCACCCATCATGATGTATGAGTTGGGTGCAACAACTGCTGATGCATCAGCGTTGATGAATGGTTGAATAATGATGCAACCGAATGGGTCAATGAGTCCGTGGTCGTATGCTGTAGTATCGGCTGTATCAACGGACAACATCTTGTCGATGATGCGAACAATGGTTTCACGCAACTCTTCTGTGGAATGTGCGGGTGATGACTCCAACACACCGGGGCGTGGAGTGAGTGGACACGCACGAACAAAGAGTGGTCTGTTCTTGGTGGGAGAACCAACATGTAGTTGGATGCTCTCAACTTGTTTGTCAATGAGTGCGTCGTCAAGGAAGACTCCCTTGAGTCTTTCACTCATCTCTTCATTACTAACCGTACTCGAAAGTGCTTCCACGAGTTTTAAATCTTCTACGAGATTGATACGATGGGTGACAAGTGGTTGCCAATACCCACTCATCATCCCTGCTTCGTGTGCCTTCGTGTACTTCGCCAATGCTTCTGCCTTCTGTGATGTCATACTTTAACCTCCATTGTTTTCATCCTCTTTCTCTTTGCCGATTTATAAATCAAACCGATTCAGTCCTCTTTTTCTTCTCAAGGAAATCGGATGGAATGTCGCCGTCTTGTATCATCTTAGCGATGAGCATGTTGGATATACCTACACGTTCATCCACTGTGCCACCGTCAAGCACAGCCTGTACAACCTTACGCTTCTGTTCGATGACGTAGTTGAACTTCTCGTCAATGGTGTTCTCGACGGACAAGTACACCGCACTTACTGAATTACTCTCTTGACCGATACGGTTCACTCGGTCTTCGGCTTGCTCCTCGTATGCGGGAACCCACTCACGTTCAACGAACAAGGTGGTGTCGGATGCTGTAAGTGTGATGCCCTCCTTCGCTGCGATGGTCGAGCATACGAGTACCATGAGGTCGCCACGTTGGAATGCTTCGACTTGTTGCTGTCGCTTCTGTGCTGGCATGTCACCTGCGATAGCACCGACCTTACCACGTAGGTTCTCGTCCTCACGTAGTGTGGTAAAGATGCTTTGAAGAATGTCACGATGATGTGCGAAGACAACGATGGGCTTACCGCTAATCTCCACGTAGTCTTTGACGTACTGGATGGCATGGTCAACCTTCATGCGACCACACTCATGACGTAGGTCAGTCAGCATGTTGAGAACGAATCCTTTGGGTAGTGTACCGTAGTGTCGGTGTGCATCATACTCGTCAAGCCACTTGCGAAGCAGGGCGTTGTAGTCCTTGGTTTGTTGCGACGTTGGATTGATGTAGTGAAGCGAGCGTACTTTAGCAGGTAATTCAGTAAGCACCTCGCTCTTGAGTCTACGAATACAGAAGTCACGAGTACGATTGTGCAACTCGTCTGTGTTGGATGCACCATTGAAGTCCCATGCGAACCTGCCTCGACCAATTGGTTTCTGATGTCCGTCGCAGTATCGTTTGCCGTACTCATAGAAGTTGCTGAACTCGTTGGGGCGTAGGAGATTGAGTGTGGTATAGAATTCGTTTGGTCTGTTGGTGATGGCCGTACCTGAAAGACAGATGACCGACTCGGATTGCTTGGCAATCTCAAGCACTGCTTGTGTGCGTTGAGCCTTGCTGTTCTTGAGGTAGTGCGACTCATCACATACAACAATGTTGAAACCATAGTCAAGCAGTTGCTCACGTCGCCGTGAGATGAGGTCGTAGTTTGCGATGACAACATTGCAGTGGCGAGGGATGTCACCCTTCCATCCACTAAGGACTTCGACCTTCCATTCAGGTAGCCATGCCTTGACTTCCTTCTCCCAGTTGTACTTGACCGATGCTGGACAGACAACCAGTGCAGGTGTGTTGTGCATGTTCAATGCTATGTGTGCGATGGCTTGGATGGTCTTACCGATTCCCATGTCATCACCAATCAAGGCACGACCATGTGCGAGTTGAGCGAACTTAACTCCGACGTACTGGAAGGGGTACAGTTCACGGTCATCGGGAAACGATTCAATGAGTATGTCCTTGATGTCTTGGATGGCTTCGTCGTCATCGAGTACGGATGCACTGCTGATGGCGATGCGTTCAGCACGCTCCCGCATGTAGGATGCGACTTCG
>CERN01035776.1_pt1 | contig 10947 bp, 13 predicted proteins | sample 530761 | NCBI WGS metagenome assembly CERN01 (sample SAMEA2620947, study PRJEB7988) | marine metagenome | isolation source: saline water (ENVO:00002010), including | reverse complement strand
GGTCCGGAAATTCTGGCACTGGATCCTTTTTCTTTATGCGAGCTTCGTATTTATAAGGATCATCCGTGTCTATAACCTCTATTTCGTCTGGTGCTGGTCCACCAGCGACGATCCCGCTCGACGAAACAGCAGGTCCGAAGGAAGTCAACATTTCGCCCATCACGGGTTGCGGCTCTACCGGAGTTTGCAGTTCAGTCAACCGCGCCGCTCGATCTAGGTCTGACATAATTTGCGCACGGACGGCGTCGGGAACATCGTCAAAAGCGCGCGGATCTAAAGATCGAACAAAATCGGCACGATCAAACTGCGCATAGTCCGGTCTGCCGCCTTGGTTCATTTCCACCGGCATTGTTCCACGTGGAACACCGGCCCCGGCTAGGGGTCCCGACGTGTTGTATTTACTGAGCAGGTTGGTCAAACCGCTGATGTTTCTTCGTCTCATGTTGTTCACCATACCACCGTTGGCGTATAAGTTGTCAGTCGGGTAGCCCGCTTCTTGGCGCAAGCGAAAGATCCTTTGATTGACCCGATTGAGTGACGCTTGAATTTCTGACCGTTTTCGAGAACCTAGTTCGTCCTCCCGCAAAGCGCCAATCATGCCGTCTCGCATAGAGAGAAGATTTGCTGCCGGGTCCTCTGTCGGAACGGGCTTGGGTGGCCCCATGCCCGGTAAATCCATTTGCGGATCATTAGGGTCGTCAATAGAAAAAGACGGCTGGCCTTTACGGCCTTCGGCCAGTGAGTAAACAAGCCCGCCTTCAGGTAGCACCATTCCTTGAGTGACTTCAGGGTCGAGGTTTTGCATTTCTACGGGAGTAATTTTGTCAGTAAACGGTTTTAACTGACCAGACGGAGCACGTAAATACTCGCCCTCTTCAATACCTTCAAACCTTCTTTGCACGTTACGTGCTTCAACTTCACCCGGATTACCTTCATACATCTCGTATGATCTACTGCTTATTTCGTCTATCTGTTCTTTTTCTTTGAGAAGTGGTCGTAGCTTTTGTATTTGTTCGTCAAAAGCGCCGCCGATTCTTTCGGCGACTTTTTCTGAGTTTTTGACACCGGCTATTTTTAGCTTATCCGCCAAATAAATCATTTCCCGGTCAGAACCCCCATATCGAAAAGCCTGCCCCCTATACTCTGTTTCAACGTCTGCAATTTCTTTTTCTGATTTCCCCGCTCGACGCTTCGAGTCCTTCCTCATTTCAATCAGTTCTTCAAGGTCGCGCCGGTACCTCTCGGCAATCGTTAGCTCTCCGGCAGCAATTTGTTCCTCCTCTTCTGCACGCTGCCTGAGATAATGGACTGTTGCACGTTTAACAGACCGCACTTTGGCTGCACCATCGTCAGTTTCTTTGTCTGCGCCCGCTAATCCTTTTTGGGTACGCGGTGGAGGTGTCAGCGTAGACAATCCAAAAATTTTACTAAAAAGCCCTGTTTTTGGTTTTTTTGAGCCGGGGTCATCAAGGGTTACCACCAGATTATCTAAGCTATCCTCAATGTTCGTCTCTAGCTTTCTACGTGCATCTTGATTTTTAGTTTGTCTTTCCGCAAAGCCCGCAGGTTCAAACATCCGGGTGTTGGCACCGCCGTACAATCCTTCAATGTCTTGCACCGCATGCTGCACCTCGTGCAGTAAAGTGCTCATCATTTCTTTGCGACCCTCTGCCGTATTCGGGACGGACGCGAGGGAAATCTCTTTCGTTTTGGGGTTGTAAGCACCTTTAAGAAAAAATGCCAAAGCGGGGGTTGGTTTTATTTGTATCGAGCGTAACTGAGGGTATTCGTCGAAAAGTTCAGGAAAATCAACGATTTGCTCTAGAACAGGGGCAGGAAATTTTTGCAAACCACCCTTGCCCACCTTAGAATCCAATTTCGTAAATCCGTATTTATTTAATTGTGTTTCGTCTAGCTCAAAAAACCCCGGCACGTGTATGTAATCTTTGTCGTTGATGCTGTTTTTGCGTATACGAAGACCTTGCATCGCCTCAAGACGCTGTTGATCTCTAGTCTCAGGGTCTAATAACTTACCCAGTTCAACATCGGGGTCCTCCGTCTCTCGAAACACCCCCCGAAACGCAACGTTGGTCGTCGGTATTTCGTAGCGAACCTTGCCATCTAAGCTAGAACGGTATGCCTTATACGTGTTAGCGCCGTCTTGTCGTTCCCACCCTTCCGAAGGGTCAAGCCCGGATTCCTCCAACATGGCAACCGTATCTTCTGCTTGCTTTCCAGACTTGCCGCCGCCACTGCCAAAAATACCAAAGCTGGCTCTGGGCACGTCGCTAACCGCACGTCCGACAGCCAAAGGCGTCGTGGCCGATAAGAAGGCGTCATAAGGCATGCCGGTCATGCCGGTTTCGGGGTCAATAACACGCTCACCACGTAAGCTTGCAATACCCGAAAGCTTTGTTTGTTCTGCTAATGTTTCGGGCACCGTGCGCAGCGTTTCTATTGCCTGCGCTCGTGTCTCCGGAGATCTGATCAAATCCCCAGCAAAATCAACGGCTTGGGAAACGCCACGGGCCAAGGGCATATTGGCGCGAGCTTCTGGCCCCGAAGTTGCCTCTTCTGGACGCATAAAGACGCCCGGACGAAGGCGTTCTTCTATCCGCTCGTCAAAGCCAAATGTCTCAGGGTTGTATGATTCAATCGCGTCGCCTAGCTCACGGGCCGCAGGCATGACCACTTCGCGTCGACTCGTGTCAAAAAGGTCCGCAGCGCCACGAGCCAGAGCCGTGGGCAGACCTACTCGTTCGGATACCATAGAAGTGGGGAAACCCTGTATCGCATCACCGCTCGCGAGCAGATCACGGATCTCGGGGTCGAAAATGTATTCCTGCTCTGCCTCAGACGCCGGGATGACCTTCCCAAATTCAAACTCGCGTTCAGCCATAGTATGCCCCAGCCGTGATACTCACCGATTCGTCACCGTCTTCCCAATCGTCAGTAGGCAACTGCACAAAGTTACCCTGCCGATAGCGCATCAGCGCCTGTGTGGTGCTGTCCACCAAGTCGTCGTGAGTCCCGTTAGGAAAAGCAGCGCATTCTTCCACCACTTCTTGCGCCCAAGACTCGTCCGGTGCCCAGATCATACCAGCTTCAAATAGCGGAGAGATACTGTGTACCCTAGAAAGCTTGTCATTACCACGGCTTGGCGTAAAATTCACCACCGGAATGCCTAATTGCCGCAATTCCTGAGTCAGAGGGGTCCCTGACGCCTTCGCTTCCACAATAACCGTCTCTGGTTCCCAAAATTTGTAGTGCTCTAGCGCAATTTCCTTCAGTTCAGGAAAGTCCCACCGCCCTTTCTTGGCATCCAACAACATCAAATGCGCCGGACCACCGATTTCTTCGGGATAAAACACGCCCCAAGTGGTAATTGCACTGTAGTCAGCGGTTTCTCGCTTACTGAACGCCGTATCGTAGCTCTGAATCACGTACTGAAGGTTAGGAATCGTGTCTTTTTCCCAAACGTTCCACCATTCGCGCTTCAAAATGGCCAAAGTCTCGGAGGTAGGGTTCTGCTGGTACTGCGCGTTCCACTGATACGCCGGAATCGACGCTTTTACCGACTCCAACTCTTCTTTCTTCCAAAATTCGGGCCAACATGGCTCACCTGACTCGAAAATTGCAGGTAATTCAAGGACTTCCCACTGATCTGCAAAGGGGTCCTTAGTCATTTGACGCACCAAATTGCCCGTCATGTCCTTTTCTGACCACCGAGTCTGCACCAAAACGATAGCACCACCCGGCTGGAGACGTTGCCGGGGACCCGCCGTGTACCACTCCCACGCATTCTCGAAACCACTCGCCGACATCGCCGTCTGCTCCGAGTGCGGATCGTCGATAATGATCAAATCACCACCACGTCCCGCCAAGTTCGACCCGACACCCACCGCGTAGTACATACCACCCGACTTTGTGTCCCACCGGCCAGACGCCTTACTGTCCGCAGACAGCTTCGTATCGTCAAAAATCTCCTTGTACTCGTCCGTTTCCAACAGATTTTTGACCTTACGACCAAAGTTCACCGCCAGTTCCGTGGTGTGCGTCGCCTGAATGATCTTCATCGACGGGTTCCGTCCAATCATCCACGCCGGGAACAAGTAAGAAGCAAACTCACTCTTCGTATGACGCGGCGGCATGTTGATGATCAACCGCTTCAACTTCCCCGATGCAATCTGCTCCATCTTCTCCGCAATCAAATAATGATGCCGACCCGCAATGAACTCCGGCCACATAGATCGTACAAATGGTAAAAATTCAGCTTTACAAGTTTCTACCTTCTCCAATTGCTTCAAACGAAGCTGTAATCGAAGTTCCTGAATGTCCGCTTCTGTCTGAGTGTCAAGGTTCAAGGGGGACCCTATGCGTTTCAATGGTGGTGAGAAAATCTGCCCAGTTCACGGGCTTGGTAAACGTGCCGTGGGCCGCGACCCGTAGGCCGTCTTCAAAAACTTCTATCGCTTGGTCCGCGCGGTACAAATGCACGGTGTCATCCTTTTTGACCACGATCCACGAGCGAGCGCCCTTGTGCCGCGTTGCAAACGAAACCTGATGCGGACTGAGCAAAACTTTATTGCCCTTCGCTACTTTAAGTTCGATTAGGTGGAACTGGCTTTGTCGGTCGAGTAACAACAAGTCAGGTATGCCCTGCGTGCTGCTGTTCTCGATCCGCGTGCAAACCACATCAGTGCTGGATAGCCCCGTCTTGATCTGCCTCCAAAAGCTCGACTCTGTCTGGTTCGACATCGATCACCTTCTCGCCAAGCTGGCGCTTCAGTTCGTCCAAAGCCTTCTTGACCTCGGCTTTACTCATCTGATCAATCGATCCATGGCGGACCTCAGACTTGTTCACGTAAATATCGCCTTGGGCCAAGCCGCGCGCTTTCTCAGCCTGAACAGCAGCAGAGTATGCACCCGCCGCGATAGCCTCATCACGGATATGCTGCAAGTCGCGGATGTGTCGGGCGTAGCTCACTTCGTACTTTTCAGCAAGCTCGGCCCGTCGTGCCTTGAGTGCTTTCACGACATGGGGTGATTTTCTAGGGTTGAGCATCTCGTAGGCCCGTGTATGCGCGCCGTTGATACTGAATCCCGCTTCGACCGCCAGATTTCGTAGCGTGTCCTGTCCCTCTCGTGTGGCGACCAGTTCGACAAACTTCAATTGCTTGCCGGTTAATCTCGTATCTTCAGAGAGCCTCGGTCTGCCCCGTGTCTCTACTTTTTTCTGCACTTCGGCCATGCGTCAAATCCCATAAAACCCGCTTAATTTTGCGAAATATAGCACTTTTTTTATTCAGTGAAAGCGATTTGTTTCAGAGCCGTACTGTTTGCGTGAAACCTGCTCTTACAGGCGCTGCCCGCCAGCGCGCGCGGCGCGCGGATCGTGCTCGAAGATCGGCGGCTTTTTGGCCGGTTTTAGCCTCAATTGACCGGGGGACCCTAGACCACGGCGCGCGGATCGCCGACCGGCGGCGGCGGTCCACGGAGCGCGGATCGATAGGCGCGGTCTATTGTCGGGCGGGTTTTAGGGCGCGGATCGGCGGGGATCGGGACCGGATCGCAGCTCCGACGATAGGTTTTGGCGATCACGGACCACGGATCGCGGTGCGCGGTACGTTTGGCAAGGGGATCGGGCGGCGGGGCGCGGCATGTTGCACTCAAATAAAAGAAACAAAAAAAAGCCCGCACGGTGGCGGGCTAGATCGGCGGGGATGATTGAAGGGTTAGCTGCTAAACGTCACGTCGAAACAACCGTTCTTAATCACCTCGGCCACGACTTCGCGCATGTCCTCCGTAGACGTTTGAGCAGTTTGCTCGGCAACTGCCTCCGTAAAATTGTGGTGGTCAGTCGGATCGTAATTATCTAGCTCGGTTTCGACTAGCGATTGCACCCGATCCTCTATCAACTCAAACAATGCGCTAGCAAGTTGATCCTCGCGACTAACTACCTCGGCCATGCCTGCGGCCAACTGATCAACCTTCCTTGTAAGCTTTCGGATTTCGGCGGCGGCGGCTTTCGTATCATCGGCGGTCGAAAGCATTCCGGATTCGAGTTGATCGGCGGCGAGCCGGTCGAGATACTCGGGCATAGTTTCACGCGTGGCCGGTTGGGTATTTTGGTTTTCGATGTTCATGGTTCATTGCTCCAATATTGCGCCAGCGGTTCGTGGCGTTCGCGGAGTATAAGAGAATTCCCACAAATAAAAAACCCCGCGCTCGGCGGGGTTGGTCGGGTCGGGGAATCGGCTAAGTGTGCGCGTATCCGTCGCGCTCGATGCCGATTGTCATATGAGGGACGTTTGCCATCGCGCAGTCGTCGAAGTGTAGCGCGTAGCAATCCCGCGCCACCCAATCAACAAAGCCGACGCCTTTGTATAAGGGGTGATCGGTATCACGCACGTGACGGCAGAAAATGCGAACAAGTGCAGATTGTTGGTCTGTCGTGAATTGGGCGAGGTGATCGATGAATTGTGGCTTGGCGTTTTCCATTAGTCGAACCTCGCTATCTTTGAGTCGTAAAGGGTAGCTACGGCGACAATGCCATAGGGATACACGTAGCACGTCACGCTGTCGTCGGGATCGTCGAGCGCGCGAAGTTTTAGCAGCGGCGGCAGGGGATCGTCGCCGTCGCCGTGGTAAATGCCGTCCATATCCAGAGTGCCCGAGAATGGGTATTGATTGAATCCGCCCATTTGATAGCAGTCGTCCATCACTTGCGCGGCTTCTTCTATCGTTCCGGCTTTTTCTTGCAGCACGGCTTCGGCAAAAAAATCGGGGATAATGCCGCACATTTCATGCAATTCGTCGCGGCTAAAATCGTAACTGGCGGTCGGGTCAAGTATCCATTGCAGCAAAAGCTTTGCGGGCCGTATCTGTATCACTGTTTCCATTTTCGTTTTTCCTATATTGCGCCGGTATGGCGTGATCGGATTATAGGATTAATCGCATAGAAAAGAAAAGCCCGCACGATGGCGGGCTTGTTGGGCTTGTTGGCGGTCCTGATCAGGCCGCTACTTTATCCAGCAGCGCACCGGCTTTGCGTTCGATTTCGATGCGGTTATCTTGATGCGGGATATCCCGAGCAATCGCGGTGATAGCTTGGGCGGCGTCCCATACAGTCTCAACGGGTCGCCCTTCTTCTTCTAAATGGCGCGCGTTCGCGGCTTTCGCCATGCGGGCAGATAACCCAGCGCGTTTGCTTAGAAACTCCAAACGGCTGTCATCGTCGTGCGCAATCTTGGCGGCTTTCGCGGCTTGGACGCCCTCAACAAACGTCGACGTTTTACCTTGCGCGAAGCTTTCCAATGCTGGGCGCGCCTCATACGCGAAACGGTCGGGCGCGAATTTGGTGTGCCGAATTTTAATTTCTTGGAAATTCTCAACACCCCATAAGTTGCGATTCATGCATACGCCACGCAAGTACATGGCGGCTATGCCCGCCGTCTTGCTACCCGTTTCACTGTTCCACGCGTAGAAACCTCTAAACATTAGATCAGGCTCGCCGTTCGGAAGCTTTCCAACTTCGATAGGGTGACGGTCGTCGACTAGAAACAGGAACACATCACGATCACTAGCGAATAGCGTGGTGGTGTCGATGCTAACCGGAACGTCGGGATCATAAACGGCTAGGCCGTCGCGGCTGCCGGTCATCATACCCGGCACTTTCCAGCGCCCGCCAGATTGCTCGACTAGGTTTTTAACCGGCTCGATAATTTCCCAGTCAAAAATACGGCCATAGTCGGGACCGGTCGCCGCACGTAAATCGCCGCCGTCGGTTTGACTGCCGTACACTTTCACCAATTCGCGGCCACGGTTATGGCGCAATCCCCATTGCAGGCAGTCAGCGGCCAATGGCGCAGGCAGGTCGCGCAGATATCCCGCAGGCGCTCCGGATAATTGAGACAATTGGCCAAAGCTCCAATTTGTCGGCGTGTTGAAATGGTCGCGGTTATTGTCATCTTGGTATTCGATAACCAAATCGCCACGGCTGGGGTTAGCTTCGTCTAGGTCGCCGATAATCTGAATTTTATGGGTATCCACGGTCCGGCTAATCATCCGATGGGCATCCGTTTTTTTTGTGGCCAGCATATCGTCGAGAGTCAGAAATTTTTGATCGTCGGGACGGCTGAACCATTGGCTAGATACGGCACTGTTACCAATGCCATGCGCGAACGCGTTAGTGGTGTATGTCATTTCACTTTTTCCTAAGTTTGGGCCTGCGGCTTGGCCCGAAATGTTGGCCGCATAAGAATAGTCGCATACCGGCGGACAGATGTAAATTTTTATTTTTTTATATTATGCGGCAGCGCGTAGGATCATATTGCCATCCACAACGAAACCCGAAGCGTCGTGCAGTGCAGGCCCTTTGGCAGTCAGTCCTATAACAACCGGACCGGCCATTACGTTATCCAGATCAGACAGATCACCATCAATAACGCGGCGGCCAAGGTATTCGCTCGGTAAACGATTTTTAAAAACCACGGCGACGGGGACGCCAGTGGGCAGCGCGGCGGCTACTTGGTTTTGATATTGCGGTCGGTCGCTGTAGCTAAACATTAACCGGTAGTTGTGGGGAGTTTTGCCCAAGCGTTTCGCTTGCTTAGTGTAGTCATAAAAAAACAGGTCGGGGAATTCCTGCGGGATGCCATGCTTTTCCCATGGGATATCAGACAGCACGTTAAGCCGCACCACGCCTTGCACATTTTGCTTGGCGCAAAGCTTTTTAAAGTTTCTTAGTTCGCGGGTAAGTTGGGCGAGGAATCCAGCTTGGTCGGAATGCCAGTAGTCGGTCTTTGCTTGGCGGGCAATGTTGACGCTGTCATACACTGCCGCAAGGCCCGCATCCTTCAGGCATAGGTCCATACAATTCGCGGCTTTGCTACCGGCGCAGATAATGTGGTCCGGCATCATGCTAAGGCTTGCCATCCGGACCGGCTTGGCAAAATGGCTATTCGGCTTATCCTGAGTTTTTTTTACTTTCGTGTTCGTCGCTCGGGTATCTGTCAATTTCATCATTCGCATCCTTGGTTATCGGTGTATGCGAATAGTCGCGTATATCTTCCTCTAGCGCAAGTCCAAGGGCGATCTTTCTATCCTGTATATAACGGGTCCATTTTTGATTATGGGCAGTATAGCGGGCACGGATTTCAATCTGCTTTTGCTCGGCTTCGCGTTCCAAGGCGATAAATTCCTCGTACTTGCGTTCTTTCCATTTTGCGATCCAATACAGCACATCGAATTCCTATGCGATTTCTCGCAGCCTAACAGTACGGTCACGCGCACTGTCAATACCCCATTCCTTAATTCGGGTTCCTATATAGTACTTTTTCAGCAAAACAAAAAAGATAAAAAAAATTTTTCCGGAAAACTCCTATGCAGTTACGCGTTTTTTGGTTTAGCCCGTAACGGCTCTAAACACGGTGGTACGCTGCCGGTACGGCTACAGGCCCCGTCCTATAAGGGCTGTACCACCGTACCGCCTGTACCGCCATTTTTGAAATTGTTTTTTCAAAAAATATTTTTTCTGGGAAAGTACTATATAGAAGCGCGTTTTTTGCACCAAGCGCCGCGAACGGCGTTACGCGCCCTATTCCCCGTCCCCAAACACCCGCAATGCAGAGTGCTCGTGCCCCCCTGCCGCTTCTGATCCCTCCCACAAAGCGCTAAGGATTCCCCGACGGCTGATCTCGAACTCGACAACGCTAATCGTCAAGGCTTCCCTCGGCATGAAATTTTCATCGATAAAGTCGATGGCCCGCGCAAGGTGTTTTTTGTTTCGGGCGTAGTGGTAACCCTCACCCGTATCGATTCGGTATAATTTCATTCACTTTCTCCTACTGCTCATGCCACGCGTGCCGGTTAAAAAATGCGACGATCCCTTCTTTGGTCGCGGGAAACTCGCAGGTGTGTTTGGTGATCTCAAAAGAACCGTCTTGGTCTAGGACGGCGTCGATGTATCTTTTGCGCTCTTTTGCCGTTTTAAAAACTTGAACTACGTGGTGTCCACCCTCATTGCACGTAACACGCGCTAAATATAATTTCATTCACTTTCTCCGTTGATAAGAAAGGGGCCGAAGCCCCTGTTGGTTTAGAGTTCAAAGACCGTATCGGGATGCTCGTTTAGAGCATGCTCAAGCTCCTGTTCTAAATCGAAAGGTAGCTGGAACGTTTTCAAAATGGCCAGGATTTCCTGATCGGTTAGTGCCACGTTCTTCACGCTGCGGTCTACAGGTTTACCATCGGCTCCTGTCTTGGTCGTAACTTCTTTCAATTCCATTCACTATCTCCAAGTTGTGGGGGCCGAAGCCCCCGTGAGTTTAGCTGGTTGGTTGCCAATACCCGTAGACGCATCGCTGCTCGTCTCTGGAGCAATCGTAGGTGTCATGGATGACGCCATCGATTACTGAAACAAGATGCTTAGAAACTTTGCAGATCAATCGTCCGCTCGGTAACTCTCCGGCGTTGAGATGCACTTGGCATCCGCTCCCGATTTGCATCGTAGGGGTCCAGACAAAGCCTAGCTCCTGCATGTAGTCCTTGAACCATTTCCGCTGGGTATAAATACCGTTGCGGGCTGATCGGGACTGCTTGCCCGTGCGTTTCGATTTACGCTGCGAGGCGTTGCCCTCCGCCAATCGGTCGTAGACCTGTTGGTAGGGAAGCTGCGCCGCGATGGCGATGGCTCGGCAAACGCAGTCACCTGCATCGCCTTTGTAGCCAGCGTCTTTGCGACCGCCGTCATCGTAGACGAACGCAGGGTTGGATATGGCTTGAGTCATATCACTATCTCCAAGTTGTTAAAGATCTGGGTTGTTCCACGTGGAACATTGCCCCCGACAAGGTCCTTTCCTTAGTCGGTATGCACATTATCCCATACCTTACCCGCCTTGTCTACCCCAGTTCTTAGACACAACTTAGACAAATGCATTTATTTTA
>CERN01019717.1_pt1 | contig 10948 bp, 8 predicted proteins | sample 530761 | NCBI WGS metagenome assembly CERN01 (sample SAMEA2620947, study PRJEB7988) | marine metagenome | isolation source: saline water (ENVO:00002010), including | reverse complement strand
AGAGAAATTTACGAAGAAGTAATGCTCTCCGGTGATATGACAGCAAAGCAATTGGATAAAGAAATGGGTTGGAGAACCAACACATCAGATAGGCATTTTAGGAATCATATGGGAGACTATCATATGGCGGCTAATCCTAGTTGTGTAATATGTTCTCACGTAGAAAGAAGTGATTTTGAACATCGTTATTTTACTGATGGTAGTGAGTCTGAAAAAATAGCGGGGGAATTAGGCATAGAAGAGAGCACAGTTTTTCATCATATGAAATTTCATTTTCAACCTTTGGTTCAACGTTCGGCAGCAACTGAAGTTGCTATACAGGTTGGGGCTGAGATGAATGTTTTGCGTAACAACGTGGAAAAACTAAACAATAGATTAAATGAGTTTTTAGATGAAACGACAATACACGAAGATGGTTTCGTAAGAGATGCAGTAGGTTTACATAAAGAAGTTAGAGAATCTATTAAAGATTTATTAAAAATGGATGAACAATGGGGCACAAAAAAAGATACACCTCAAATCAATCAAACTATAAATGTGTTAAAAGTGGAACTTTCCAAGGAAAGCCCTGATACTTGGAGAAGAATTCGTGAAACTCTATTATCTCAGGAGGCCGAAGAATTATGATTAACATAAGTGATTTAATGCAAATTACTCATCCGGGTCATAAACACTACATTTCTGATAAAAATGTTCAAGACACAGATTTACCTTTATTTTTAGATTACTGTGTAAACGTAGTAGAAAGATTTCATCATCATTCTGAAAAAACCTTTGACATAGGGTTGGAAAACAAAGATTGTATAGTAAATATAGTATCACTTATGAGAAATTTAGACAATACAGATGAATACGAAGTGGTCTTTGATTTAAGAAAAAAACTAGATGAAGAGTTGGCTAATTTCGATTACATATGTGAAGTAATGTCTCAATGTTTTGTATCTCCTAGTTTTGTAAAAGATTTCTATGAAAAACTCTCTAATAAACTAAACGATGAAATAACATCATATGCGGGGATAGAATCATGACTGACCAACCGGTAGACATTTCCAAATCGGGAATGACGGGCACAGGGTCAGACACGAGGATGTACGCTCCCCGTTCAGAATCTTCACACATGTATCGTAATAATCATGAAGAAGATGATTATGGTACTGAAGATGGCGTTTCTCGTGATGAGAGGTTTCAAAGGAAACAAAAAAAGAAAGAAGAAGAAAAAAGAAAACTTTCTCACATTAAACACATTAAGATAAAACCTTCAGATTTAGAAGATTTAGAAGACGAAGATGAAAGAGAAGATGATTCTGAAAAAATAGATGACGATAGAGAGTTATCTGCTCTCACAGGACCGCCGGGTAATGGTGGTTTTGAAACAAGTATGGCACAAGGTGCAAAAGGACCCGGCGCTGCTGCTGGACAAATGTTTGCTATGAGTGAACCAATGATGGATGCATGGTCAGAACTGATGAAAGCAAAAGCATACAAAGGGGTAGGTTCCAACAGAAATTTTTCCCCAATAACACGCGACTTAGAGCAAAATATTCAAAATTCAGTTAAAGATAAAGAAGCAAAAATAAGAGGAAATAGAAATCATAGGCTCACAAACACCGTTGGAGTAAAAGAATCATTGACTTCAGGACAAAGAAGCATGATGGACAGTGTTAAAAATTTACTTAGACGATATGGTAGTTTTGATAATATACCTGAACAACTAAGAAGAAAACATCTTGCAAACTTTTTTCGTTTAGACCAAACTAGAAGAATGAAAAGAAATGATGCAAATTATGACAAAGAATCTCCTACGGATAGAAAATTTGTAGAAACTTTAAGAAATAAAACTCCCCTAGGAACTGTAAGTACATCTACAGGAGATTCTGAGTTTAGAACTCTAACCCCAAAGCAAAAAAGAAGTATGGGTAGACTATCTGAATTTACAGGAGATTTAGGCCAAGCGATGGAAGTAGAAAACTTCATCGATGATACAGCGAGTTATGGTCGATACAATAGAGCAATACCGCCTGTAGCAGTTACTAAACCTCGACCAACAACGCCACCCGTAGCAGTGAAACCCGCTGTAGACGAAGAAAAAATTATGAATGAGGCGCAGCAAAAAGGCATTAGTTTTGATGAAAATGGTAATATGATTTTTGGTAAAATGATATTAGTGAAAAACGAATCAAGTAAAAAGAGGGCTAAAAGAAGAGAAAAAGAAGCGAGAGCCCATTGGCGACCTTCGACAGGGCAATTCAAAACACCACCCGGTGGTACTCTTGGTCCTAAAGGAGCAACAGGTAGAAGAGCCAAAGCACAAAGAAGAGCAGTTTCTAGAGGAAAATTAACCGGTTTGATGGATGCTCCAAAAGCAGTGGAGATGGAACATAGAGGTGTTTCAGTAAAACAACCAATGTCTAAGTTTCCCGGTAAGTATAAAGAATACATGGGACAACAAGAAGCAAGAAATAGATTAGGAAATGTTAGAGTGCCACATTCTTCACAAAGAAGATACGGACAACGTAGTTATTTTGCAGGAAAAACCGGTGGAGGTAGATTACCCGGAGTAAAAATACAAAGACCAAAAATACACTCTCCTAGAATGTCAGGTAAACCTGCACCCATGCGTCTTTCAAAACCAAAAATGTCTAGCGGTGGATTATCAGTAGGGAGAATGGGATTAACGGGAATGGGTCAACCACCGGTTGCAGTAACACCTGCTGCACTACCACCACCGCCACCAATTGACCCAAATCAAATTCAAACCAGCGCTGACAGCGTGATTAACAGTAGTTTAACAAAGGGTATTAGTGGAGATTTAGCAGAAATGAGAAGAATGCTATTCCAACTTAGAAGAGAAATTAAAGATAAAGACAAGAAAAGCAAAGGTGATGCTGGTGAAGATAAACCAAAAACCAAAAATACTCCAATGAACCAAACATCTAGACCCGAAGGAGCGACTGAAGACGCTACTAATGATTCTCGCGCTTTTGGTATAGTTGCTGAAAATCGTGCGGGTGTAACACCATGAGTTTTAACTTCGATGATGTAATTCGGAAGAGTGATGGAAATTACATCTTTTGGGATGGACAACAAAGAGCACAAAGACACCCTCCTAGAGAACACGTAGAATCTAATTCTTTGGGTTGGGATTATCCTCCTTTTGCACACACAGGAGAAGCGCACGAACATGAGACCGGAGAACCCGGAGTTGGTAATTTAATAAAAGGAGATTATGAAGTAGGACCTCATGGAGAAGTTATTTACAAAGATGAAGCAGGTGGTTTACATTTTCACGGTATAGATGCTTTTATGCATGGACTTGGGAACTTTTTAGAAAAATCAGGTTTTAAAAATCCCGGTGATAAAGAATTAGTACCATCTTTATTACAAGAGGCCATAGATGCAACAAATGCAAAGCATTCCGAAGATAATCATATACCTGATGTTTTAGATGCGGCTCATAGAAGAGTTGTCATAAGTAATTATCAAGGGGCGGGTCATGACACAGGAAGAAGTTCACCTAGACAACATTATGTTAACATAGATGGTAAAAGAGAATTTATCACCGGTTATACTAATCATCACAAAGATACATCTCGACATGGAACTTTTCTAGATTCTGTATCTGCACCATGGCAATATGAAATGTTAAAAATCTTAGGTTCAAGGTTTGGAATTAGTAATGCGAATAAAGAACTAGACACACCAGCAACTAATTTTTTAGTTAGACCACACGTTACTAGAAACCACATGTCTTTTGGATATATACCCCCATCGGAAAAAAACCCACAAGGTTCCTATTATAGAAACGGAAATAATTATCCGACGGGTCATTTCGGTAGAGGGGGAAAAACTGTTGCTAGTCAAGCCTTTATGGATGGGTTAGAAGAAGCGGGTATGCCCGTTCAACAAAAATTGGGTAAAATGTCATCTTATGGTATAGCACATTGGTTACATGATGATTTTTTTAGAAATTTGAGTTCACACAGTACAGCCGAAAGAGCATATAGAGATTCGGGTGCTACAAGATTAGCCAATCGAGCGTTGATGGATGCTATGGGTGGTGAGGGCAACATGGATGGAGTGGTCAACCGCAGAATAAAACAAACTATACCTCCTACTCAACACCCTGCTTTGATGAATACCTTATTACCAAGTGGCACACCTTTGGGAGTTTTATTACAAAATGAAGATAGCAGAAAGGCTCTCTTGGCTTCATTAAGTAAGAATCCTGCTTTTATGAAAATATTTGGTAAAACCGATAAAAATTCACCCGCAGGTAGATTGATGGCGGCATCTGTAAAACACCACACAGGACAAGACGTAGACCCTGAAAATATAGTTGAAGGTTTGGGTTTAGATGAATATAGAAGACACATTGGTACTGAATATGATACAATCGGTAGTAAAACGGGTAGGAATAATAGAGCAGCAGATGCCTACGCTTTAGCAATTGCAGCAGGTAAAGATGAAAATATGGGAGATTCACCCGGTAATTCTAAATTTAGAAGCACTAGAATACCCGAAGAACTTCTACAACAACATGGACTTAATTTAGTAAATACTAGCGATGAAGAGTTGCAGTTGACGAGAAGTGTCATCGAAGCAATAAGTGAATATTTAGCAGACGCACACGGTCACAATTCAAGAATGAGTTATCCCGATGACTTGCCGGACAAGGCTTTGGTAACACATCACGTTGGTGGTGCTGATGCTACAGGTCTCCCTTTATCTGATTATGTAAGGCATTCGCCAATTTTACCAACTACGATTGCACAAGAAACAACAGACGCAATGACCACCATGGTTAGACCCCCTGTGCAACCTGAAACACAACCTGTGCAACCTGAAACACAACCTGTGCAACTTACTCAGAACACACAACTTTCGCCGGAACAAATAACTGCTGCACGCACATCCGCTGCTAATATGACGGATGAGCAATTGAGAAGAATTGCCGCCGCCGGTGGTTCTAATATAACTACTCAAAGCAACATAGACCGTTTCAGAAGTGCTTATTCTGACCCCAACCAAAGCATGATTACAGACTATATGAAATCACTAGGTAATGGGGTAGAAGCACAGGACAGACTTATCAAAACTATGGAAAGATTACAAATGAAAGATGCTATAGTTGATGATAGAATTATGAAACACATACCTGAAAGAACTTTTTCTATCGCATCAGCGAATGATGTATCTTTGATGGCTAAAAAACTAGGCTTGACTGCACAAGATATCAGACTCATAAATAATTCAAAAGGGGATTGGTTGCGTTTAAGCAAAGCCTTTGGTTTTAAAGAAAGGGATATAAAAATAGTTAAAGTGACATTCAGGGGTAATCCAAATGAGTAGTGTTTACGTCCTTAAAAAAAATGCAAGTATGAATATGACACCGGGTGGTGCGTCTAGCGTACAACTAAATGTTGGCGGCGAAGGTAAAAAAATCGATTATTCTGAAATGAGTCCAGCGGCTGCAAAATGGGGCAAAAGGGCTAGATATGCTGCTGCTATTCCGGCTGCTTGGTCAGCGTTGTCTACTTTAGCAGGTGATGGTCGGGAAGATTTATTCACTACTTTAGGTCAAGCGGGGCTTTCTGCATCAGCAACACACAATATTGCTAGAGGCGCATTAGAACCAGCCGCTGCAAGATTTGGAGAGAGAAGAAATTTTAAAAATAACCCTACACATTATAACGAAAAAGGGGAATATATTGGACCACCACCGCCGCTACCTACACCACCACCGCCGCAAAATAGTTCCGGCACAACTCCTATTGCTTTACCTCAAGGGAATAGCGAATTGACGAATTACACAACAAGTGAACCAAGTGAACCAATAGAAATGATACAAAAGCCTGATGGCTCTTTCGGATATCCTTCTACGGATGACATGAATCAAGAGGCTGTTAATCAAAGTAATTTGTTGCTAAATAACCCTGTTATGCCTCCATCTCTAGATGTTTCTAATCAAAATAATGATGACGCTTTTGAGACTTCTATGAACTTCATGGACCAAAATAGAAAGAATATGAATAATAGTAATTACGGGCAGTGAGTATCATGGCAACAGATGATATGAAAGAATTCGTCCTAGAGATGGATAGAGAAATGTCAAAAAAGTCTTTTCACTATTTTTTTACAGATGTTCTAGGTTTTTTATACAATCATCATCATGAGTCTTGGAAAAAAGGTTTAGAAGAATCTCAATATTATTGTGTCAAGGCTTCTCGTGACCATGGTAAATCTGTATTTTTTATGAGTTATGCTTTATGGTTAGCAGCGTTTAATCCCGGTACACACATCATGATTTTCTCTCACTCTCTAGAACAGACATTGGAACACATGAGATTCATTAGAGGAAATATAGAAGAAAATGAATTGTTGAGAGATTTGAAACCCACAGGAAAACCATGGGCTAAATCATACTTTGAGTTTACAAACGGTAGTCGTATTATGGCAAAGTCGGTCGGTGGAGCAACTCGTGGTTTCCACCCTGATGTTGTAGTGTGTGATGATATTCTTTGGGGTACTTCAGGTAGCGAACTTTCTAGAACGGCAGATTGGTTCTATGGTGTCTTACTACCTGTTCTTCATCACACTTCAAGATTAATGATGGTCGGAACTCCTTTCAGTTACAACGATTTATACGCAGATTTAGAAAAGAAAGATACTTTTCGTGTAGAAACTTATCCAGCAATTGATAGAGAAGGCATCGCTTTATGGCCTGAGCGTTGGAACTTAGAAGCACTTGCACAAAGAAGACTATCTATGCCAGCAATACAATTTTCTCGTGAATACTTATGTGAACCAATACACGATGTAGCGAGTATGTTCCCTATGGATATTTTAGAGTTAGCAAGAGACCCCGAACTAAAATTAATGGATAGAGCAGAAACCGGTTACAACGAAGAAGGAGAACCCGATGGAGTATGGGGGCAACACTTCATAGGTCATGACCCTGCTATATCTTCTGATAAGAATGCTGACTTCACAGCGATGGTTGTTATGAGGATGCTACCAAATGAACCGATAAAGCAGTTGATACATGTTGTGCACGAAAGAGGCATGTCGTCTTTGGCTCAAAAAAGAATGATGGTTTTACTGAACAGTAGATTTCATCCTGATTTAATAGAACTTGAAGGTAACAATTTTCAACGTATGCTAGAAGCGGAAATGCGGGAAATGTCAGCAGATATGCCCATTAGAATATTTATGACTACAAGGACAAAAAAAGAATCTCTTTTTATGTCTCTTCTATTGGCTTTTGAACAAGGATATATTAAAACTCCATATGGTGATAAGAAATCACAAGAGTTCACACATATGCTTGAAGAACAATTAAATCGTTTTGGTATGCAAAAGAACGGTCGTTTAGAGTCAGTTGGTGTGCATGACGATTTAGCAATGGGTCTTGCTTTGGCTAATTGGGCTACTAAAGAATTCAAAGGCTCGGTAGTTCTGCTAGATGATGTAATGGAGAACTTTGATGGGTGGTTTGATGGTAACACTAAAAACAAAGGTTGGATGGTGCCGTGAGTAATATGATGGATGAAGATGATGTATTCTATGATAATACTACATACATGAAAAAAAAGAACACCGATAAAACCAAGTGGACATGATGGCGATGAATGATATATTTTCTTCGACAGGCGAAGGATGGTTTGAATCTCATTTGGGTTGTAGCGCTAACGATATAGTAAAAAGGTTAAGAAAATCTAGAAGAATAAATAAAGGTCAAAAGCACGATATTGATGATATCATTAATGACGTTAGAACCATTAAAGCCTTAGAATTTGATAAGACTTTAGATATGCATGAATGGATAAAAAAAGAAAATTTTTCTAATACTATACGTTCTTTTGGACCAAGCAGTAGAGACCTTAAAGCACTTAGAAAGTTTGGTGATACTAGACAAGTTAATTTAATTCGTGCTTGTAATCAATGGGAAAAAGCAAATCATATAATCAAAACACTAGGTGAACACGAGGCCGTTTGGCAACAAGAAGAAAAAGATGCTTGGGTGAAAGCCATGGATGAAAGAAAAAGTGCAAAATTAATTTGGAAGAATACTTTACATCAAATGGATAGACTAACAGAAAAAGAAACTATAGCATTAGTGAAAAGTGCAGAAGTATTAGAATCCAAAGGACCCATGAGTGGGAGAAGTTTGTTTGAAAATCTCTATGAGAAGAAAATTTTACACAAAAGTATGACTCCTATGAAACTTTCAAAACTGATTAGTATGTATGGAGAAGAAGTAGATATTATCGATGGTGCCACAAGGTCTACTTTTGTAAAAATGGATTCAAACGGTTTAATTTTAAAAGACCCCTATGCGTATGCTAGTGGTTTTTTAGATGCCGATGGTTACATTAGCATTACAGGTAGAGGTGAGCCAAGGTGTGGTTTCATTGCTACGGGCACTAGAGGGAGAGCACATTGCGAACATTTGCAAAAAACTCTCGATTGTGGGATATTACAACTAGACCAAAAAATATACAAAGACGGCCAAAGGTCTCAACACAGATTACAATTCTACTCTAAAAATGACATTAGAAAATTACTGACTATGTTATTACCACATTTACAAATGAAAAAAACACAGGCTAGGGCTGTGCTGGCTTTTATTGATGAAAAAGACGCTATGAGGAAAGAAGAACTTAAAAAATTAGTTAAATACAGCAATTGGTCAGACGATACATCAAAAGCCGATTCACTTCTCGCCGAATGGGGAGTAGACATAGACGCTGTGAATAAGTGGACGGAGGGATTGTAATGGCCGATAGAGAAGATGGTGGTAGATTAGCAAATTTTCTTTATGGTTTAGGCGATAGATTTCGTAGGAGACAAACTCCTGAACCCACAATGGCGCTAAACGTCACGGGAATACAAGAACCTGTGTTGGCTCAAGGTATCACAATACCTGCTTTGTATGCTGTTACTAATGAAAACCTTGTGTTGCGCACCATCGTATCTAAACTAAAACAAGAGATATTTAGAAGAGGTTATTATTTTGAAAAGAAGTTTCAACTTAAGTGTGTTTCTTGTGGAGAAGAATATAGTGACACAGTAGAACAATGCAAATTGTGTGGAGGGGAAGTCAGAAAACCTGATGCAGAACAATTACTTTATCCAAAGAAAATTATTGAGGGTATGAATTCTATGGAACAATCTTTCATACAAGTCTTATATGAAATAGAGCACGATTTAAATGTAGTTGATGACGCATTTTTGATTTTAGTAAAAGAATATTATGTAGACCCTGAAACAGGCGAAATAATGTTTTATAGAGTCAAAGAAGTTATACGAGGTAATCCAATTTTTATGAGAATAGTTTCAGACAAACGGGGTGTGCGTGGAGGACGATACAAGGTCTGTACTTTACATAGAGACCAAATATCATATCCGGGTCAAGAAGAAACTTGCGAAGTTTGTGGTAACAAAATGCAAGATGTTCATTATGTGAACATGGTTGGTAGTGGTAAAACACAGTATTATGTCGAAGGAGAAGTTATACACGTTTCTAAATATAATCCATCTAGACTCTACGGTAAAAGTCCTGTAAATTCTATGTGGAGACAAGCGATGTCTTTGACTGCCATGGATAATTATATTTACACATCTTATCAAAAAAGACGTATGCCTAAAGGAATAATATCGGTCACTACCGACAACTTAGAATCAATGAAATCTTTTTGGAAAGCCGTAGACGAAAAGATGGAAAGAGACCCACACTACATACCCAAAGTTGGTATTGAAAGTCAAACCGGAAGAGGTGGTGTTAATTGGGTCAAATTCATGGACACTTTAGACGAAATGCAATACACGGCAGTGCGTGATGAAATACGCGCACGCATGTCTGCATTCTATGGTGTGAGTAACGTATTTATGATAGATAATGGAAAATCAGGTGGTCTTGGTAATAACGGATTAGAGATTTTAGTAACAAATAGGTCTGTAGAGTTTGGACAAAAAGTATACACACAAGTATTATTCCCTAGACTTTTAGAACAATTCGGTGTCACGGATTGGAAAATAACTCTTTATCCTAACGAAGAAGAAGATGAAATCACTAGACTGCGCCGTGATGAGATGGAAGTTAATTTGGCTCAACGTATGATGATGTTGGGTTATAAACCCGAATTATTAGAAGAAGGAGGAAATAGAGATATCCGATTCGTATATAGCAAGTTACCTGATGATGGGGGCGGAGCACCGCCCGCAGGAGGCGGTATGCCACCCGGTATGCCACCCGGTATGCCACCCGGTATGCCACCAATGGCTGCACCACCACCGGGCGGAGCACCAATGCCTTCACCTGTACCCGGAGGTCAAGGAGTAGGTCTTAGAAATAGAGGTCCTGCAAGCCCCGACAACAGAACTACGGCTGGTTTAGGTTCTCCAATGTCTAGTGTGCAACAAAGAGGACCCATGCCTACGCAGCAACAAAAAAATCAAGACCAAATATCTAATGCAGGGCGCTTAAGGGGCGCATAAGTAATATACCACTGTAGGAGTGGAACCTACGAGGTGTTAGACGTGGACTTGACAAAGATGGACCCAATGGCTCGCAAAATGAATGTGCATATGGATGAATTACACAAGGCTTTAGAGGTGAATGACTCTTCTGCAACTAGATATCATTTGAATGAAATTACAAAATATGCTGACTTTTTACAATCTGATTTAACTAGAGAAATTCGTAAATCTGAAGCAACGCCTATTCCTGAAGGAGTAGAGCAGTTTGCTGGTGGAGTGCCTGTTATGAAATTTAACGAAGATGGCACTAAATTCGATACCACACAAAGAGACCGTGTAATACCGGGGACTATCATATCAGCAAGAACCAATACCAATATGAGAAACGTTACAGGAACTTTTGGTCGTTGGTCTAATTAAGGTGATTAGATGACTGAAGAAGTAGAAATTAGTGCAACACAAAAACTAA
>CERN01016433.1_pt1 | contig 11118 bp, 6 predicted proteins | sample 530761 | NCBI WGS metagenome assembly CERN01 (sample SAMEA2620947, study PRJEB7988) | marine metagenome | isolation source: saline water (ENVO:00002010), including | reverse complement strand
GGTCTAAACTCGTTGAACGGGTTCGAAAAGGAACCTCAGTACTCGTCCCCAAGATATTCCTGAACGGGTCGCACTGCAAGTGCTCCGCGTTTCAGGTTGTCGATGGCACGCAGGGTGGCGCGGGCACCGGCAATCGTGGTGTAGTACGGAATATCGTTGCTGAGTGCCGTCCGCCGGATCGAGAAACTGTCGACCACAGCCTGTTTGCTCTCGGTGGTATTGAATACCAGGTTGATATCGCCGTTCTTCATCATGTCCACGATATGGGGACGTCCTTCCTGTACCTTATTGACCGGGGTGACGTCCAGCCCTTCTTTTTCAAGAGCTTCGGCAGTGCCATGCGTCGCAACAATCACAAAGCCAAGCTCGATCGCGTCGCGTGCGAGTTGAACAGCGGCCGGTTTGTCATAGTTTTTGACTGACATGAAGATCTTGCCAGATTGCGGCAAATCGTGACCCGCCGCCATCTGGGCCTTGGCAAAGGCGCGACCGAAATCGGTATCAAGGCCCATGACTTCGCCGGTTGAGCGCATTTCCGGGCCAAGCAGGGTATCGACACCCGGGAAGCGGTTGAACGGAAGCACCGCTTCCTTGACCGCAATATGCTTGAACGGACCTTCGTTGATCTTGAAGTCCGAAAGCTTTTCGCCTGCCATGATGCGCGCGCCGATTTTTGCAATCGGGTTGCCGGTGGCCTTGGCAACAAACGGAACAGTACGCGAGGCACGCGGGTTGACTTCGATCAGATAGATCACATCACCCTTGATCGCGAACTGCACGTTCATCAGACCAACAACATCAAGCGCCTTGGCCAGTTGCACGGTCTGTTCTTTCAGGCGATCAATCATGTCCTGACCGAGCGAATAGGGCGGTAGCGAGCATGCACTGTCACCGGAATGGATACCGGCTTCCTCAATATGCTGCATGATGCCCGCGACAAAGACATTTTCGCCGTCCGAAACCGCGTCGGCATCAATTTCAATCGCATCCTGAAGGAAGCTGTCGATCAGAACCGGGCTTTTGCCCGAAACCTGAACGGCTTCGGTCATGTAGCGCAGCAGGTCTTCGGTGGTGTGAACGATTTCCATCGCACGGCCGCCCAGTACGTAGCTTGGGCGGATAACGATGGGGTAACCGATGCCTTCGGCGATCTTGACGGCTTCGTCGACCGAACGGGCAATGCCGTTGGCCGGCTGTTTCAGGCCCAGCTTGTGGATCAGTTCCTGGAACCGGTCGCGGTCTTCGGCAAGGTCAATGCTGTCCGGGCTGGTGCCGAGGATCGGAATGCCGGCCTTTTCAAGTGCGGCTGACAGTTTAAGCGGGGTCTGGCCGCCATACTGAACGATCACACCCAGAAGTTCGCCTTTGCTTTGCTCAAGCTGGCAAAGTTCGATCACGTCTTCGGCCGTCAGTGGTTCGAAATACAGGCGGTCCGAAGTGTCATAGTCGGTGGAAACCGTTTCCGGGTTGCAGTTGACCATGATGGCCTCGATACCGACTTCACGAAGCGCATAGGCCGCATGCACACAGCAATAATCGAACTCGATGCCCTGACCGATACGGTTCGGACCACCGCCAAGAATGATGACTTTCCTGCGATCGGTGACTTCGGCTTCGTTTTCCGGTTCAAAGAAACCGTCGCCTTCGTAAATCGAATACATATAAGACGTGCGTGACGGGAATTCGGCGGCACAGGTATCGATGCGTTTATAAACCGGGCGAAGTTCCATCGCGTGACGGATCGCGCGAACGTCGTCTTCTTCCATGCCCACCAGTTCCGCGAGACGCGCGTCCGAGAAACCGAGTTTCTTGAGACGCAGCATTTCCTGCTTGTCCTTAGGCAGGCCTTTGGCACGAACCTGTTCTTCTTCGGCAACCAGCGTTTCGATCTGGCGCAGATACCATGGGTCAAACTTGGTCGCCGACTGGATTTCCGAAAGAGTCAGACCGTGACGGAATGCCTGTGCCGCATAAAGAATGCGGAACGGCATCGGTTGCGTCAGTTTTGCGCGGATCGCGGCCTTGTCCGGCGCGCCTTCGATTTTCACTTCGTTCAGACCGGTCAGGCCGGTTTCCATCGACCGCAGGCCTTTCTGAAGGCTTTCGGCAAACGAGCCGCCAATCGACATGGCTTCGCCAACCGACTTCATCGCAGTCCCCAGAAGCGCTTGGGCACCCGGGAATTTTTCGAAGGTGAAGCGCGGAATTTTGGTGACGACATAATCAATGGTCGGCTCGAACGAAGCCGGGGTCACGCCGGTAATGTCGTTATCAAGTTCGTCAAGCGTGTAACCAACAGCCAGTTTGGCCGCGATTTTGGCAATCGGGAAGCCGGTCGCCTTGGACGCCAGTGCAGACGAACGCGACACGCGCGGGTTCATTTCAATGACGATCAGGCGGCCATCATCGGGGTTGACCGCGAACTGAACGTTCGAACCGCCAGTATCCACACCGATCTCGCGCAGGACCGCCAGCGAGGCGTCGCGCATGATCTGGTATTCCTTGTCCGTCAGGGTCAGGGCCGGGGCAACGGTGATCGAATCCCCGGTATGAATGCCCATCGGGTCGACGTTTTCGATAGAGCAGATGATGATGCAGTTATCCGCGTGATCACGGACGACTTCCATCTCGTATTCTTTCCAGCCAAGAATGGATTCTTCGACCAGAACCGTATGGGTCGGCGAAATCGCCAGACCATTACGAACGATCTGTTCGAATTCTTCGCGGTTATAGGCAATACCACCGCCTTCACCGCCAAGGGTGAAGCTTGGCCGGATGATGGCCGGAAGGCCGGTTGTTTCAAGGGCTACAACGGCTTCTTCAAAGGTGCGGACCATTGCGGAACGCGCGCTTTCAAGACCGATCTTGTCCATCGCTTCACGGAAAAGCTGACGGTCTTCGGCTTTTTCGATCACGTGCTTTTTCGCACCGATCATTTCAACGCCATATTTATCCAGCGTGCCATCGTCATAAAGTGCCAGTGCGGTGTTCAGCGCTGTCTGACCACCCATGGTCGGCAGCAGGGCATCCGGGCGTTCCTTTTCGATGATCTTGGCGACCATTTCAGGTGTGATCGGCTCGATATAGGTTGCATCGGCCAGGTTTGGATCGGTCATGATCGTCGCCGGGTTCGAGTTGACCAGAATGACGCGATAGCCTTCTTCCTTCAGGGCCTTGCAGGCCTGTGCACCGGAGTAGTCGAACTCGCAGGCCTGACCAATGACAATCGGGCCGGCACCGATGATAAGGATGGATTTGATATCTGTACGTTTCGGCATGTCTTTTTCCGCTTTTGGCGTGGCGGGCGCGATTGCTGCACCGCCCGAAATTAAGTCCGTTAATCGCTTGTCTCTGATGTCGTCGCGCTATCAGGCTTTCGCGTCTTCGATCAGGCCAACGAAACGTTTGAACAGGTAATGGCTATCATGCGGCCCCGGGGACGCTTCGGGGTGGTACTGAACCGCAAAGACCGGTTTGTCTTTCAGGCGAAGCCCGGCAAGGGATCCATCAAACAGCGAGAAGTGCGTTGCTTCGACATTGTCGGGCAGGCTGTCCTTGTCGACGACAAAGCCGTGGTTCTGGCTGGTGATTTCCACGACACCGGTTGTGGTATCCTTTACCGGGTGGTTCGCGCCGCGATGACCGACATCCATCTTTTTGGTTTTCGCACCAAGGGCGAGCGCCATCATCTGATGACCAAGGCAGATACCGAAAACCGGTTTGCCGCTGGCGATCAGTTTTTTAATGGTCGGAACCGCATATTCGCCGGTCGCCGCCGGATCGCCAGGGCCGTTCGAAAGGAAGACCCCATCCGGGTTCATCGCAAGGATTTCTTCGGCGGACGTCGTTGCCGGAACAACCGATACTTTGCATTCAAGCGCGGCAAGATTACGCAGAATGTTGCGTTTCACACCGTAATCGATGGCAACAACATGGTGTTTGGCATTGCCAAGTTCGCCATAACCGCCTTCGCGGGTCCAAAGGGTCTGATCCCAGTCATAACCCTCGGTGCAGCTATTGTCCTTGGCAAGGTCCATGCCCTCCAGGCCCGGCCATTCATTGGCTTTGGCGATCAGGGCATCGATATCGAACTTGCCATCCGGGTTGTGGCAGATCACGCCGTTCGGAGCGCCTTCGCTACGGATGCGTTTGGTCAGGCGGCGGGTATCAATACCGGCAATGCCGATCCGGCCATGCTTTGCCAGCCAGTCATTGAAATGACCCTGTGCGCGATAGTTTGATGGCTCGGTAATGTCCTGGCGCAGGATGCAGCCAAGGGCGACAGGGATTTCGTTTTCGATATCCTCGTCATTGGTGCCGACATTGCCGATATGGGGGAAAGTAAAGGTGATCATCTGCCCGGCATAGGACGGGTCGGTCATGATTTCCTGGTAGCCCGTGATCGAGGTGTTGAAGCAGACTTCACCAACCACCTCTCCTCGGGCGCCGACGCCTCGTCCCCAGTAAACAGAACCATCAGCAAGTACCAGAACGGCAGAAGCTCCAGGAGGCGGGGTGTGCGTGGGCGCTGACATTGGCGAATGTCCTTTCGATCTTTCCACGGTGAGACACGGAGTCTTTATATATAATAATTACGAGCAGGCCGAGAAAAACGGCCAAATTCCCCTGCATATCGGGCATGCGGACATGACAAGGTATCCCCAGCATGAACGACCGTAACGTCAAAAGACGTTGGTACAATATGCTGAAAGCGGGTTAAAACCTCATCCCGGCAGGCAAATTGGCGGATGTCTACGGGAGTCGTGTCGCCCTGTCAAGGATGCATCCAAACTTTTATTTTTCTTTTAAAATCAATAAGTTGAGTGGAAAGGTTTTCTTTGCCTAGATGGCGCTTTTGGGGTATGTTCGCTCCTTTCTTCCACAGAATCAGAGATAAGCCATGCTGCGATCGCAGCTTACAGACGCTTTGAAAAAGGCCGTCCTCGAAAAGGATGCCGTATCCGTGACAACCGTGCGCCTCATTCTGGCAGCACTCAAGGAACGCGATATTGCGGCACGCGGCGAGGGGAATACGGACGGTATTTCCGACGAGGAAATCCTGACCCTGCTGCAGGCGATGGTTAAACAGCGTCGCGAAAGCATCGAAATGTACACCAAGGGCAATCGCCCCGAACTTGCGGCACAGGAAGCTGCCGAGATCGGTGTGATTGAACGGTTCCTGCCCAAACAGATGTCCGATGAAGAAATCGAGGCGGCTGTCAAAGGCGTGGTTACCGACCTTGGCGCGACATGCCTTAAGGATATGGGCCGGACGATGGCGGCCCTTCGCGAAAAATATGCCAGCTGCATGGATTTCGGCAAAGCCGGCGGTGTTGCGAAAAAACTTCTCGGTTGATTTCGAGAATAGCTATTTTTTATGGAAGCCGGGCGTGTAAAATCGTCCGGCTTTCGTCGTCCCTAAGCCCGGATTCCAGGCAATGGAACAATAAAAGGGTAGGATGGGATTTGGTATCAACATGATCACGGGATCGGGACAATCATGAGCTTTCCCCAGTCGTTTCTTGACGATCTGCGGGCACGCGTCGGACTGGCGGATATTGTCGGTACGTCGGTGAAGCTGATCAAACGCGGTCGGGAATATTCTGGTCTGTGTCCGTTCCATTCCGAAAAATCCCCGTCTTTCACGGTCAACGAGCAGAAGGGCTTTTATCACTGCTTTGGCTGTGGCGCGCATGGCGACGTGATCAGTTTTGTGATGAATACCCGCGGCCTGACCTTTGTCGAGGCGGTCGAGGTGCTGGCCAATCAGGTCGGCATGGATGTGCCCAAGCCATCCCGTGAAGCCCAGGAACGTGAAAAAAAGGCCAAAACACTTTACGAAGTGATGGAAGCGGCCTGCGTATTTTATGAACGCGTGCTTCATATGCCCGAAGGTCGCGAAGGGCTTGAATATTTTCGTCGTCGCGGTCTTGACGATAAAACGATTGCCGAATTCCGACTGGGCTTTGCACCCGATAATCGTGGTGCGCTGAAGGCAGCGTTAAAACGCGAAGAATTTGACGAGCCGCTGATGATTGAAGCCGGGCTTCTGATCGAGCCCGAAGATCAGGGACGCCAGACCTATGACCGGTTCCGTGGTCGCGTGATGTTTCCGATCCTTGATCGAAGGGGTAGGGTTGTTGCCTTTGGCGGGCGTGTCATGGGCGATACCAAGCCAAAGTATCTGAATAGCCCTGATACACCTTTGTTCCACAAGGGCCGGCTTCTTTATGGCTTGCCGCAGGCCCGTGAAGCCAGCCAGCAGGATGCACCGATCATCGTGACCGAGGGTTACATGGATGTGATCGCCCTGCATCGGGCCGGTTTTCGCGGGGCAGTGGCCCCGTTGGGGACAGCGGTAACCGAAGAGCAGATCGGCGAGCTTTGGAAAATGACCAACGAGCCGATCCTGTGTCTTGACGGTGATGCGGCGGGCAAGCGCGCGGCGGTGCGTGCCGCCGAGCGTGCCCTTCCCATCCTGCGTCCGGGCAAATCATTACTGTTTTCGATCCTGCCAGAGGGCGAAGACCCCGATAGCCTGATGGCGGGAACAAACGGATTTGCCAGTTTTCGCAAGATACTCGATAGCGCCGTGCCGCTGGCAGAACTGGTATGGCGCATGGATGTCGCCGGGCGGGCAACCGATACACCCGAACGCCGTGCGGCCCTTGAGGCCGACATTCAGAAACGCATTTCGGCAATCGGAGATGACGCGGTCAGATCGCAATATCAGTCGATGTTCCGCGATCGCATCTGGCAATTATTCAAGGGTGATCGTGCAAAAGGCGGGGGATCACGGCCTGCGCCAGGCGGCGGATACCAGAACAAAAAATTCAGCCGGGGTGGCAAAGGCGGAAAAAAAGACTATTTCTGGGAACCGGCAGGTAAAGCCGTTCCGGGGATGTCGCGTCCACCCATGCAAAAACGTCGTGTCGTACAGGACTGTATTTTGCTGGTAACGTTGATAAACCATCCCCACCTGCATGAGGATGTTGGCGAGCGGCTTGGAATCTACACTTGTGCAGACTCCGACCTTGACAATCTTCGTCGTGCCGTCTTAAAGCTGCTTGACGGTGATCCCGGACTTGATTCCGAAACAATCAAGGCCCATTTGGAGCGCGACGGGCTGTCAGAGACAGTATTGCGGGTGGTTGGTGCGGACATTTTGGCGCACGCCGCTTTCGCCAGGCCCGAAACGCCGCTCGAACGGGCTCGTGCGGGTTGGGAACAGGTTTTTTCCATGGCTGTAAGCTCCCTGGAGGACGAAGAGGCAAAATACGCCGTCCGACAGTTGGCAGCAGATATCAGCGAGGAAGAATGGGAAAGATTTTCGCATAGACGCGACGATCTGGCCCGGCGCCGGGAAAAAGTGTTTAAGCTCGACGACTGATCGATGCATGCGGTTTGTATGCGGGATCGGCGTTCGGGCTATTTGTGATTTGCGCTGAGCAAAACAGTGCTTGGGACAACAACGGTACGAACTGTACCCAGCGGGAAACGGGGAATAGATGTCGTCTAAGACTTCGAACGCTGAAGAGAAAAAGAACTCTTCTGAAACCGCAGACGGACCTCTTCTCGATACATATAAAGCGGCCATCAAGAAGCTCATTGCCAAGGGCAAAGAGAAAGGCCACATCTCGGTCGATGAATTGAACGCTGCCTTGCCGTCGGAGCATTTTTCCTCCGAACAGATCGAAGACGTGATGAGCAATCTCAACGAGATGGGCATCAATGTTATCGATGGTGAAGATGGGGACGACTCGGACGACGATGACGAGAAAGACTCGGATCCGAGCGGCAATATCTCTGAAGATGATGTTGGCCGTACCGATGATCCGGTCCGTATGTATCTGCGTGAAATGGGCAGCGTCGAGCTGCTGTCGCGCGAGGGCGAAATTGCCATTGCCAAACGTATCGAGGCTGGCCGTGACATGATGATTGGCGGGATTTGCGAATCCCCGCTGACCATTCGTGCGATCGTCAACTGGCATGATCAGCTTCAGGCTGGCAATCTTCTGCTTCGCGATGTGATCGATCTGGAAACCACTTATGGTGGTGGTCCTGATGCGGAAATCGCAGCCGCAGAAGGTGACGAAGCCGAAGAAACCGAAGGCGATGATTTCGAGGCAGCCGCCGTCGAAACCGATGCCGACGAAGACGAAGAAGCCGAAACCGAAACGCCAGAACCGACCGGTGCGCCCGCCAGCGACGAGGAAGAAGAGGACGACGACGAAGAAGAGTCGGACGAAGATTCCGAGGGTTCTGAAGGCGAAGGTGATGGCGACGATGAGGACGATGACGAGAACGAACAGGTCAACGTTTCACTTTCCAAAATGGAAGAGGAACTGACCGAGCAGGTTCTTGAGAAGTTCGAACTGATCGCCAAAACCTATGAGAAATTGCACAAGGCACAGGAACAGCGCCTTGTCGCGATGAACAAGGGCGAAAGCGTTCCGGCGGCGACCGAAAAACGTTATGCCAAGCTGAAGGGCGAGATGGTTGACCTGATGGAAGATGTTCATCTGAACAACTTCCGGATCGAGGAGCTGCTTGATCACCTGACCGGCCTGAACAACCGTTTGCTCGGCCTTGAAGGCAAGCTTCTGCGTTTTGCCGACCGTTGCAAGATCAAGCGTCCCGATTTCGTCAAGCAGTATCAGGGCCATGAACTTGACCCGAACTGGATGGAACGCGTCAGCGAATTGCCGGGCAAGGGCTGGAAGGCTTTCATCGAACGCTACCCGGATGAAATCGCGCAGCTGCGTGAACAGGTTGGCGGTGTTTCGGCCGAAGTCGGTTTGCCGATTGGTGAATTCCGCCGTGTTTACGGCGTCGTCAACAAGGGCGAACGCGAAGCAGCACGTGCGAAAAAGGAAATGATCGAGGCCAACCTGCGTCTCGTGATTTCCATTGCCAAGAAATACACCAACCGCGGTCTTCAGTTCCTTGACCTTATTCAGGAAGGCAATATCGGCCTGATGAAGGCGGTGGACAAGTTTGAATACCGCCGTGGTTACAAATTCTCGACCTATGCGACCTGGTGGATCCGTCAGGCGATCACGCGTTCCATCGCCGATCAGGCCCGTACGATCCGTATTCCGGTTCACATGATCGAAACCATCAACAAGCTGGTCCGTACCTCGCGCCAGATGTTGCATGAAATCGGTCGGGAGCCGACCCCGGAAGAGCTGGCAGAAAAACTGCAGATGCCGCTTGAAAAGGTTCGCAAGGTTCTGAAAATTGCCAAGGAGCCAATCTCGCTCGAAACCCCGATCGGGGACGAGGAAGACAGCCATCTTGGCGATTTCATCGAGGACAAGAACGCCGTTCAGCCGCTTGATGCTGCGATCCAGGCCAACCTGCGGGAAACCACCACGCGCGTTCTGGCATCGCTTACACCGCGTGAAGAACGTGTTCTGCGTATGCGTTTCGGGATCGGGATGAACACCGACCATACCCTCGAAGAGGTTGGGCAGCAGTTCTCCGTGACCCGCGAACGTATCCGTCAGATCGAGGCAAAGGCGCTGCGCAAGCTCAAGCATCCGTCGCGCTCGCGCAAATTGCGTTCTTTCCTCGATTATTAAAAAATCTTGCGACGTTCGGGCTTGACCTTGGCCCGAAAATCGCTAGTTTTCGGGACCGCGCCAAACAATTGGCGCGGTCTTTTCCATTCCCCTTGGGGGCCCGTAGCTCAATTGGTTAGAGCCGACCGCTCATAACGGTCTGGTTGGGGGTTCAAGTCCCTCCGGGCCTACCATCCATCCAATTAATGTCGTTTGCCAGAGAAGTTGGCATTCTTGCCACAGAAGATGGCAATATCGCCAAGAAGTTGGCATGCAGATTTCCGAAAATCTAAATCTTGAAGCATTTTGGCAAGCTGGGACGACAGGCTTTCATCTCGCCCTATTTATAGCATCCAAGACAAAAACGTCCTCGAGTCTCTGTAAATACAAGTGCGTACTTATCCGATGTGTAGCGCTTATTGCTATTTTTCGAACAAAGTCGTGCTTTGGGAAAAGTTTTTTTTGCCAAGAAGTGCAACTTTTAAGGGAAATTGTCTTTCTGGGTATTTAGTGTGGTGATTGAGGGTGCCATAGAAGTGGTGCAATGATAAGCCATTGAAAAAATTATATAAACAAAAATATCTACGGAGCAAAAGCTTGAAAAGTTTTGCTTTTTTCAGCGTAAATCGAGCATTTGGTTGTGGTTATGATAAAATATACAACCAAATGAGTTTCGAAAAATATGCAACTTGAACTAGATTTTGTTTGAGTTGGTGCTGGGTGTAAGTGTTGACTGTAGCCTAGGCAGGCGCAATTATTTTCCTCGTTTGAAACTCTATAGGAGCCCGGAACGCAAAAAACCGCCTCAGTTGCCTGAAACGGTTAATCACGTCGCTTAAGCGAAGTAGTGTAGCAACTCTCCTTTAGCACGGTAGCCGCTTCAGAGCAATACCGGTGTGCTTTGCACGCCGATGGTTAACTGTGCGCATTTCCAAAGGAGAAGAAGAAATGGAACATCCAGTGCGGCGGGTGGTAACCCGAAGCAAAGGGCGAGTTGTAGGCTATTACTATAGTTCTAAAGCTAGGAAACTTATTCCGTGGGAATCTCAGCTGGAGCGAGATTGCTACAAGCTATTAGATCTATTGCCCAATGTGGACAGGTTCTTCGCTCAGCCATGTATAGCAATCACTGACGATGTTAGTGGGCAGCGGAAGTATTACCCCGATATCTTAGTTAAAATGACTGAAGGGCTGAAGGTCATTGAGGTTAAGCCTCTTGATGAGTTGCATAAGCAGGAAAATAGACTGAAGTTTTCTAGGGTCAAGAAATGGGCTTATGACCGCGGGTACGAATTTGAAGTATGGACCGAACGTCATGTTCGGAGAGAACCTCTCAAATCTAACATCGAAATGCTCCACAGTTATAGGTTGGTCGGGGCGGTTCAGAGCAAATTGGATGTCTTGTGCCGTTTGTTCAGTCAACGCCGCGACATCTCTCTCGGGGAAGTTTGTGATGCAATTGGATGTTCGGGAGATTTGACCTCAGCTCTTCCATACGTTGCGGAAGGTATGAATAGCCCCTGGAATTGTAGACACCCGGTTTGATCAGATTTTT
>CERN01035330.1_pt1 | contig 11143 bp, 17 predicted proteins | sample 530761 | NCBI WGS metagenome assembly CERN01 (sample SAMEA2620947, study PRJEB7988) | marine metagenome | isolation source: saline water (ENVO:00002010), including | reverse complement strand
GTTGTGATATCGATGAGGAGCTTACCTTACTTTAAAGAGCTAGTAAAGTTAAACGATGGAAGAGCTAAAGGCACAGTTATGAAAATTAATTCAACACTATCTAAATTTAAAATAGAAAACTTTACATTTGAAAAAGTTAAAAAATTTGCAACTAAATATGAATTAAATTTTCTTTCAAACGAATATTTTGACAATATCAAGACAAAACAATTGATTTTCAAATAAATATATAAAATGAAGTTCGATAATGCAATACGAGAAGGTTATAATACATATCTTGTATCAGAAGAAGCGCGCCACGTTCAAGTACCGGCGGAAGTTTTAAAAAGAGCAATCAAAGTAGCATATGATGCTTTAGGAACCACTTCATACGGCGAAAATGAGCAACTAATGGGAATCTACCATGATAATTACATGGAGCTTGCGGCATTAGCAAGAGAAGCAGGTATTAATACACCGGAATTAGGTGGTACTGATGAAGAATATGAAGATATGGAAGGTGGGACTGATGAAACTGAAGCTGGAAATGAAGCTTTTGATGATGTAAATACATCTGATTTACAAAAGGCATTATCTTTAGGTAAGCAATTAAAGTCTCCTGAGGTTGCTCAAGCTACTCAAGATCTTCATGGTAAAGTAGTTAATAAAATAAGGGACGTAACAAGTAAATTGTCATGATTACATTAAGAAGTAAATTTTTCAAAATAATAAAAAATAAACACGGTGTGTTAAATGAGCAGGTACCTCCAATGGAACCACCCTTAGCACCTGTACCTGGCGAAGAAGTAGTAGATGTTCAACAAACAGAAACTATTACAGAACCAGAACCAGAATTTCAAAAACTTACCTCAGAAGGTGAAGTCGAACTCATTCGTTTAATTTTGAAAGCTTTAGTCGTTAACCCGACTGAGGGTACCATACCTCCAGAATTGCTTGATACGGAGATTAATGAAAATAATGGCCGGCAAATGCTATCAAAAATAAGAACTTATTTGAACACATATACTGACGATCCTGATATTAACTATTAATGAAAAAATATATACCACTAGATGAAGTTTATAGTGCCATTGCTTATAAGCCGGTACCGAAAGTACCAAGACGTGCAATAAGAGAAAACGTTGCTATATTTGCTGATGTTGATGGTATTGGTGATCCAGAAAAAATAGGAACAGTAGACGATGCTTATTTTAAAGTTTTAAAAAGACAAATATCAAGTAAAGGAACTGATGGATGGACAAAAGATGTGGATACTATTTTAAGAGCATCAAAATGGGATCAAAGTAATAAAGAATATAAAGATTTATTAGAAACCGTTATTCATATTATTCATAATAAATCAGATACAGACGGTGAGGCAATATCCATACTAGCTCAAGAAAAAGTAGCTAGGCTTGGGTTACCAGGATTAGAAAATGCAATTCAAGAGAATGGTTCACAAATTGGTGAAGCAGGTATTTGGAATTTAGGTGCTGTATTAGCTCCAGTAGTAGGGGCGTGTTTTTCTAATGTTGAGGAACTAATGCATTCATTATACAATTATAGTTTCAAAATAAACAATGTTGGAGTTGGTAAAGGCGAATTATTAATGACAATGTTTTCAAATGGTATAAAAGGTGAATCTGGAGATTTAGATTTTCCATCACTAGGTGAGGTAGAATTAAAAGGTCTAGATGGTAGACCGGGTTCACAAGATAGAGCTTTTCAAGCAAGGACTAAACTACCAGAATTTTTATTAGATAAAGGTAAATCAATTCATACAGGGCAAGGTATTCAATCAGCTCATAAAAAGGTTATAGGTGCAAGAGAAAAATTATTAATACCAATTAAAAAACTAATTGATAAATTACATAATCAGGATATTGATCAATTTGATAACCAACTTGAAGGCGCAATAGAATCTATAGGTGCTATATCTGATACAAGAAATGATATGCATCAAGAATCATTAATGAGATTTGTATCAAAAATACAAAATGATTTATACGATCCAAAACGATACGATAAAAGAACGGCTACTTCTATAGAAAATCATTTAAACAAATATGTTGATGCTCTACAAACTTATATTGATGCAAAAGATAATAGAGTATTAACCAAAAAAGATAATCCAACATGGAATCAAGTAGTTCAAAATGGATATCTAAATGATTATGGTTTGTCAAGAGATGAATATATTGATTCTTTAACTCTAATGGTTAATCATGATTTGAGTGATAACAGTATGAACGATGTTAAAATCGCTCTTAATTCTATATTACAAGATGATGCAATTGATAAATTAATGTTTGATAATGATCAAAACACTCTTAAGAAAATAATTGCAACTTTACATTTGACTACATATGCTCAGCACCACCAATTTAAATATCTAGTCTATATGAACGACAAAACTCTTAATTGTTACACCTTTCAATTTACAAATAATTTAGTAGAAGATATACCTTCAATCTTTGAGGAAATAGGTGCTCTAGGGTCGAAGTTAGGAATATCTCTTGGACTCGATGATCAAATGTCGAAAGGAATACCACTATCACTAAAAGCATGAGCTACTTTGAACATGAAATAATATTTGAAAGTTATAAAAGTAATATTCTTTTAAACGAAGGCGGTGCCGCTGGTCATATGGCACACCCGTTTGATCTTCCAGATGTAAAAACAGGAAATGATTTAATAAGAAAGTTTGATGATACCGTTGATGTATTAAACAAAGACGGTGGTGCCATAAAGATCGACGGAACAAATGTAAGTATTAAACTAATTGAAAACGAACAAGGACAAAAACAATTTGCTTTAGATAGAGGTTCAATGTCTGAATTAGATGTTAATGGTGTAACCGTTGATAGATTAGAAGATAGATTTGTTACTAAAGATGGTTCACCTCACGGTATGGTAAACAGTGGTAGAATAATTTTAAGCATTTTCAATGAAGCTTTACCTCTTATTAGACCGCAGTTAGAAGAATTGGGGTTATGGAATGATCCAACAAAATTTATAAACGCTGAATTTGTTCAAGGACACACAAACGTTATTGATTATGGTGACCAGGACTTTTTAGCTTTACATGGTATTAATCAATTTTTAGAAAAATATAATAGACAAGGTCAATTAGTAAGACCCGGAATACAAAGACAAACCACAACTAATCAAGTTACTGGAAAAGAACAATTAGAAAAAGGCTCTTCAAAACCAGTAAATTACAGCCAAGATGCACTTGATGAACTTGCTAAGATAGTAGAACCAATTGCAGAACATTATAAGTTTGATGTTATTACGAGAGCTGACGTAGAGACTACTGGTCATCCAAATTTTAAAAAGGTACTATCTGAGCCATTTACTATAAATTTTACAAACGAGGAAGAAAATACTCAACCTCTAGGTAATTGGTTAGGTAGTGCAATTAATCCTTTTGGTTATATGTTAACCACTAATGAAGGTAAAAGAATTGGAGCAGTAAGTAAGCAAAATTATCTTAATGTTTTAAGTGAACAACCTTTAGATCAATACTATTCAGAGTCTGATATGCAACAAGCAGTTGATGGTGCATTACTATATCATGCAACTATTAAATTAGGAGACGAACTTTTATCAAATTATAAATCAGTTTTAGGTGCTGCTAATGATCATGAAGGTATTGTAGTACAAGATTCAAGAATATCGGGGTCTCCAATGTATAAAATAACGGGTAAATTTATTATAGATGGGATGACTAGTAGATTTAGATCTACTGACGAAGATGATCAATCAGCACCAAGTGTAAATTATGGTAATGGTAGAATGGAATACCCAAATGCTCAAGCTACCAATTATGCAGCAAGTTCTAAAGACCCAGGTGGAACCCCTTATTCTAAATACCCCGGACCTGGTCGAGCCACCGGTGGTAATGCTCGAAGATAACAATAACTAATAACATGGGGTTCGTCAAATATCACCCAAGAGTGGGTGAATTCCATTCACCGGATTGCACTATATTCAATTACGATACAGTTTATCTTTTAACTGAAGAAGGCCCTATAGTTTATGAACATAAAATGGGTGGTTATATTTCACCCGAGTTAGGTGGCAAAATTCATGATATTGATTGGTATTTCTTTTTTAAAGAGTTAGAAAGATTAAAACCCAAACAAATTGTAATACCGGAATGTTATGTAAACGGTACCTACCCTCATTTTAAAGGCAAAATAGAAACAGAATTAAGAGAATATGGTTTCGATGAAACTAATATAATAGTATACTTTCAAAAAGAAGAAAATTTTTACCACGGAGAAATATATGTAGAACCACCATGGATGTACACTGACGATATAGATTATAATCATATGGTTTTTCATACTGTTGGACATGCCGTACCGGAAAGCGACGAAAAGTATTTTCCTAAGTTTAATAATATGAAATTTTGTAAACAAGGATTTATGTGTGAGAGTTTCCACAAACTTTACGCTTTAAGACACCAGACCCCGGAATTACAAATTGAAAAAAGAAAAAAAGCAAAAAAGAAACTTAAATCAGGTAAGTTTGTTTTTTATGGTGGTGCTAGCACAAGTAATAGGCCTATTGTTTTTGATGCTATTAATAAAAGCAGGAAATTAAGCGTCGATTTCATTACATACGAAAATCAAAATTTAACAGATTTAATCTTAGATAAAAAGGGTATAGGTATTTCGTTAGATGGGTTGGTTTTTTCAACAATAAGAGATTCAGAGTTTAGTGTTAATGGGGTACCGTCTATAAAGATAACTAGAGCTCCAGATAATATAATTCAAAACAATAATATTCACTTATGGAGAACAAGATATTGGAAACAGATACCATATTCATTAGCCCCGACAGACGAAGAAAGAAAACAAACTAAAAAGGCTATAGAATTAGCATATGAAGAATATATGGACCATGTCTATGATAATGACAAAAGAACTATGAAGATGATAAGATATCAATTCTTTATTAACCTTCTACAAAAGTTTTATAATATAGAATTCTTTTTATATGATATGCTTTTTGGTGATGACTTAGAAGATTGGTTGAATTATCTCCCATTAATTCCAGATTTTGCTATTTTTAAAGAAGCTGCTAATCCCGAACATATAGCTAGAGGGGCAAGGGGTGAAATGTTTGTTGATTATATTCAGGAATTCCTTAAACTCTTTGACAAGAGATTTAAGCTGCGGTATAAGCAATACTACAAAGGCTTAAATAATGTAGGATGAAAACATTTAAACAGTTCTTTTTAGGTGAACAAGATATACCAGATAAAGATGTAAACTTTAGGACTGTTGCTTTAGTTCCGGGTAGTTTTAAACCACCACATAAAGGTCACTTTGAAATGTTTAAAAATTACGCTGATAAAGCAGACAGAGTAATTGTTGTAATTAGCGACCCACAAAATCCAAAAAGTATTAGAACTACAGATTCAGGAAAATATATACCTGCAGATACTGCTAAGAAAATATTTGAAATATACGCTGAAAATGAAAATATTAGAAACATTACATTTTTAACAGACCCAGGTCCTGTAAAATTTGTTTATGATTATTTTGCAGAAAGAACACAACCTGGTGATAAAGTTATTTTAGGTGTTGGTGGTAAAGGTGAGGATGCTGCAAGATATAAAAATGCTGCTAAGTATGCCCCAGAAGGTGTAGAGTTTGATATCGATGTATTTTCGACTGTTGGTGGTGATAACCCGTTAAGCGCATCAGACATAAGAAACAAATTAGATAATTTATCCGTTGAAGATTTATTACCATATATACCAGATAGATTGCGTGATAATAAAACGGTAGTTGACGAGGTTTACAGTTTATTGACAAACCTTCCCTCGTCTATAAATTAGGGTGTGAACGTTAACCATCACCACAAAGCTCTTTTTTATCATGTACCTAAAACAGGGGGATCTGCAATTCATTTAGCACTGGGGAGACACGAAAGATTAAAAGATAGATCACCCGAAAATATCAAAAAAGAATATTGGCATTTTTATCTTGGAATGCATGGTAACTATTCGATGCTTAAAACAGATAAAAATACAAAAGATGAATACGAGAAGCTAAAAAGTTATTTTAAATTTTGTTTTGTTAGAAACCCGTGGTCACATGCTTTAAGTTATTATTTTCATTGGTTACATATCGATAAATTTTCTAAACTTGATATAAGAACACAAAAACAAGACTGGGAAAATTTTAAGTGGTTTTTGGAAGAATTTTATGAACCACAAGAGGTGTATACTTTTAATGACCCGGAGTTTAAAAATAATAAATGGTTTAAATTTGAAGATTTACAAAAATGTTGGAATACTTTATGTAAAAAATTTAATTACAACAAATATATACTACCTAACGACAATAGTTCTAAAGAACATAAAAACGTATTCAATTTTAAATACCCAAATGATTATAGAGAGTGGTATGATGAAGAATCAAAACAAATGGTTGCTGCTAAGGCTAAAAACGAAATAAAAAAATTTAAATATACTTTCGATCCTTAATCTTCTAAATTGCCTGATGGTCTCGTAGGGTTTTTCATTCTCGGCCCTTTCATCATTTTTATTGTCTTATCAATATATTCATCTATCTCATCTTCCATACCCAACTTATTAATTTCTGCTATATAAGGATCGAGTTTTACATATATAGAATCTTTAACATCACCTATAGCTGATGCAATGTCTTCTTTCCTTGCTGCTGTAAGAAACCCTTCAGCACTTTTAAGTTGTTTATCTACTACTTTATAAATGGTATCTCTAGCGGGAGATTTTAAAACTGTAGTATTAGATTGTGGGTAATCTGCAAAGTCTCCAGCTTGTGGACCCATATTAAAAGCAAGAGCTCCTGATTCCATAAGTTTTTGTAAATTGCGAACGTCTCGATTCATAACAATATTTAATAAATAATTACATGTTTTCGAGATGTCTATATGAGATATGTAAAATATCTTTGCGGTAAGGGAGACAAACGGAGACGCAAGGGAAACTATATGCTCTGAATAAGAAATGAAAGTTACATTCAATGATAAAATAAAAAGCTTGTTAAAAGAATACAATCGAGGTGTTCTTAATATGCAAACCCAGAATCAACATGGGGATACATTAGATCCAGAAAACGATACTTATGATGGTTCGGTTGCAGACACAGATGAAGCTATTCCTGGAGAAGAAGGTGAAGAGCATACTGATAAACAAAAAGATATCGAAAGCTTAAAAGCATTAAGAGCAAATCCAGATAAAAGACATGCAATCGATAATTACGGTACGGTTGCAAAATATCAAAAGATGTTAACCCGTAAAATAAAAGATTTACAACAATGAAAATACTAGACTGGAAATCATTTACTATTGGTGCGTTGTTGACCGCTACTATAGTACTCGGTACAGGTGCCTCAATTAACCCATCTACTTGGGATGCAAATCAGGAGTGGGAATTCAAAACTTCTAATGGCAAAAATATACCCAAAGGATGGGAACCTTTTGCTTGGGATAGCAACGATAATTTTGATCCACTTCTTTTAAGACGTCGAATTAAAAATTGATCATGAAAATACTTGCCTTATCTACTGTAATCTTTTTAACAGGTTGTAGTAGTTGGGAAACAGTAGAATATCATCCTCACGATCACTGGCGTAACCAAAGTACTCTTTATATATATGATCATACCCACCACTACCATAATCATAATTATAAAAGAAGACATCATAGAGAAAGAGATAGAGCATCCAAACCATATAACCCACCACCTAGTAGGCCAACCCCTCCTAGATCTGTAAGCCCTCCTGGTTATAAAAATACAAACCCCCCTGCTGAAACAAGACAGCCAGGACAAAAACACGACCCATGAAAAAAAGGGCTTGCTTTCGCAAGCCCCTGACTCCCCATATTTTTTTTATTCTATTTTAGAACGAGTATCTCACACCGACTGTTGTTGTCCAACCATCTTCATCTCCGAAAGGCGAATCATCGCTATCAAGATAAAAAACATTAACATAAGGCTTTAACACTTCGAACCCGTCATAGTTTAAAGAACTACCAAATTTTTGATAGTCATGTAAATCAAATGAACCGAGTTCTACATAAGGTGTAAAACTTAAGTTATCGATAAAAGGTACATCGATAGCATCTCCCGCAATATCAATAGTAACACCAGAATAATCTAGATCTTGGTTATCCCAAAGGGTTAAACCAACAGTTGCAAACTTACTAATTAAAGGTAAATTAGTAAAATTAGCACCTAGACCAACTTCTGTACTATTGACTGCTGCGTTATGATGTTGCACTTCTACAGAACCGTCAATTTTTAGACCAAAAAGATCATAAGACCGACCCAATCCTAAAACTGAGTGGTTTATACTATCAGATCCACCAAGACGTGGAATGTTGTATACCCCACCAAAAGCATTTGCCCATCCGAGGTCATAACTACCGTTGAATCCAACTCCAAGAGCGTCATCAGAATAGTTTAGGCCTCGAACATAATGCTCGGTTTCGTATTGAAGTGTACCTGTTAACGACAAGCCTTCTGCTTGCGCATTTTGTGTGAATAAACACACAGCCGACATAATGAGAAAAGATAATGTTTTCTTCATATTGACTATTATTTATTCAAATCCCCACATATCAATAGATAAAAAAAATAGATAAATATTAACATGGAAGAGGTTCTTAATTCTAATCACCTCGAGTCGGTTATAAAAAATATCGGCAACGAATATCTTTGGGTTGCTTTAGGTATAGCAATCACGTTTTTCTGCAGAGACTTAATAATGAATTTCGTACAAGGAATGCTAGTTTTCTTAGGTTCTAACATCGAGAACGACGATATAATTTATATTAGCGGGAGACAAGCCAGGGTAGTTAGAAAAGGGTTTAAAGGTACCGTATTTTATATGACCGATAGAAAGACTAAAATGATAGTTCCCAATGAACAATTAAAATTTCTTACTATTGAAAGAAAGTTACCAGTAAACGGGAAAAGTTACCTATTAAAAGGTTCAGATCCTGACTATAATGAAGCTGATAAGTTAGAGATTGATAAATACTAGTTGAACGTATATATAAACATATGGACAGTCAAAAACAACTTATTCTAGATACGGTAGCAACTTATATTAAAAACGTAGATTTATATACTGAAAAAAATAATAAGTCAGCATCTACTAGAGCTCGGAAAGCATTAGCCGATTTGGTAAAGCTGTGTAGAGATGAGCGAAAAACTATATTAGAAGCACGAAAAAATAATGATTAGCAACTTTTCAAAAATTTATCGCAGATACATTGTACAAGAAATCAATGTACCCGAAGACGACATTGTTGGCTTGGTAGAAAAAATCTATATTGATGGTATTGGTGAAGTCGATGCAAAAATAGACTCAGGTAATGGAGCTTATAACGTTATAGATGGTGAGGTAGTAAAGAAGCGCGGCGAAAACATAATAGTAAAAACTATCGATGGTAAAAAATTAAAAAAGAAAGTCGTGGATCATGTAGTAATTCATATCGGGTCCGGTGTTAAAGAAGATCGACCTGTAGTTCTATTTGATATAAAATTAGGAGATCAAGAATATAAAGATGTACCATTTTCTATAGCAGATAGAAGTGAAAATGAATTTCCTATATTAATTGGAAAATTATTCTTATCCAAAATTGATAAATTAATTGACGTTGATAAAGAGTACGAACAGGAATAAGTCATTATGTGCCTTTAATCACACCCGAACTTCTAGATTTATTTCCCACACCATTTTTTTTATGTGAAATAGATAAAAAGTCTATTAAAAAAATTAGCAAACTTATTCAAAATGAATATAAGCGAAATTGCGACAATGTAGAAACATGGGATAAAACAAAACCTGGTGTAAAAAATAATCTTTTTAGTAAGGCGCTTATAGAAGGTTTTTGTAAAGGGGAAAATGTTACCAGTTTTCAGACAAATCCGGATCTACAAAATAAGAAAGAATTTTCTTTTGTAAATGATCTTATTTTTGAAGCGTGTAGAGAATGGGAAACACGGACAAATATAGAAGTTGAAACTTTTGATATATCCTTAATGTGGGCTAACATATATAGACTAAATGGTCAAAACCCAGAACATTTTCACCCTAATAGTTTTCTTAGCGGTATTATTTGTGTAGAAGACCCCCAAACCAAAGCTCATAACGGAGTAAAAATGGCACTCGGTGGTACGACTTTTTACGCCCCTAATAATCAAAATTATGTTATAACTCCTAGCGTTAAAGAAGAAGGGTCTCGTTATTATTCTCCAACAATACGGCCTGAATTAAGAGATGGTATGATGATTATTTTCCCATCATGGTTAAGACATGCTGCATCTATGTACCACCCAAACGAAATAGATAAAGAAACATTTAGGATGACAATGTCTTTTAATGTGAATATAAGGGGTAAAGTCGGTTCTGTCGACCAATTAACACACAGTATTTCTTAATCCATTACAAATACTTCTACTAACTTATCAATAACTGCTTGATCGTTGGATAAATCGATTTTTGTTCTTTCTTGAGCCTCGAGTTTTTCCATTTCTTTTATTCGCTCATTTCCTAGGTCTTCATAGTCACCATAAACGTTCTCTTCATCTATTACATCAAATGTGATATCAAGATCATCTGAATCAGAATGCAATTGAGGTATATACTGTGCTATGTCATGAAACACTAAATTGAATAATTGTTTTGTTTCATAATCAGATTTATTTTTACTTCTTGCTACAAAATCTTCTATATCTTCAACACTTACTTTTCCTTTTAATTGTCCAATAGGATCAGTTAAAGAACCATAACACATTACAAACAAATACCTCTTAGTAATAGTAGCACAATCTTTAATAACAAAATAAGCCGGTTTTTGTTTAATTACAATTCCCGTTTCAGGGTCTTCAGCTGCTTTAGCTGCGGGTCCATAAAGCTTCCGTTCTCTTAAACTACTAACTTTTAAAATAGCTTTTTCAAATCCGTGAGAATCTTCTTTTTTTGTTCTTGCCACAAAAGTATTTAGATTGAAGGTGATCTATTCCAAGAGTCAACAAAGTGATAAAATTCTGCTCTTGTTTTTTCATCATCATAAAATGATCCACTTAATTTTGATGTCATCATAGCACAACCATCATGCTTAACACCACGTAAACAAGCACAAGTATGC
>CERN01029476.1_pt1 | contig 11182 bp, 7 predicted proteins | sample 530761 | NCBI WGS metagenome assembly CERN01 (sample SAMEA2620947, study PRJEB7988) | marine metagenome | isolation source: saline water (ENVO:00002010), including | reverse complement strand
GATCCGTCAAGCCTAGATTTTATCATCGGTGACCTTAACTCTAGCAATGCTACAGTGATCGAGGGTGTATCAACGCCAGACGATTGGTACGGTTGCAAGTATACCTGTGCGGCAGATGGGACTTTCACGGCTGTAGATGGCTGGGTTGACCCACGCGAAGAAGCTGAGTAAATGCTAAATGATCGAGATTGGACTAGCACTTGCAGCAGCAAGCAAGGCTTTCGAGCTTATTCAACAGGGAGTTCAAACGGGGCAGGATGCCACTGACCTTATTGGAAAGCTCGGTTCTTTCTACGATGCTAAAGATAAAGTACAAGAAGCAAAGCAAGAACTAGAACGCCGTCCCGCTTCGGGGGCGTATGCGTCAGGATCAGTCGAAAACTACGCACTCAAGGTAGTTGAAGCTGAAATGAAGATAGCCAAGTATGAAGAGCAGGTTAAGAAAATCTTCATGGCTAAAGGTAAAACGCCCCTGTATCAGCGGATGATGCGGATACGCGAAGAAGAGCGACATCGACGGGCGCAAGAGGCTATTAAGCGCAATCGGGAAAGGCGTGAGAAACTGAGAAAAGAACAAGAGCTTAAAAACCTAATGTTTGCCGTCATAGCCGCCGCGCTGTGCGTAGGTGGGGCAGGTTGGATAATCGCTTTTATTGGCTCACTGTAATGGAGTAATGAGTGCCTCTTACTAAACTACAATTTAGACCAGGAGTTAATAGAGAAACGACGTCCTATACAAACGAGGGCGGTTGGTTTGATGGCGAAAAGATCCGTTTTAGGTTTGGCCTTCCTGAAAAAATAGGCGGCTGGGTCAAGTTTTCTGATTTTAGCTTTTTAGGCGTGTGCCGCGCTCTGCACACATGGGTCACATTAGGTGGGTCCAAGCTCACTGGCGTAGGCACTTCTCTCAAATACTACATCAACGAAGGTGGTCAGTACTACGACATTACCCCTTTGCGAAAAACAATTGCAGCCGCTTCTTTTGTTGCCACCAACGGACAATCCACCCTGCGAGTCAACAATAGCAATCACGGTGCCGTTGCCGAAGACTTTGTTACTTTTTCCGGCGCAACCAGTTTAGGTGGTGTTATTACGGCAGGTGTTCTTAACCAAGAATATCAGATAGTCCGAATTATCGACGATAACAACTATGAGATTCAAACCCGTGCCGCCGGTACATCTATACAAAGCATTACTGTAAACGGTCAACTAGCCCCGACGTTAGTTGCTGCTAACGGCTCAGACACCGGAAATGGTGGGGCCAGCGTTGTTTCTGCCTACCAAATTAATTCTGGTCTGACTTTAGCGGTGGCTGGTACAGGCTGGGGAGCCGGTACTTGGGGCCGTGGCACATGGGGCTCGGGCATTACATCGACGTCCACTAACGAGCTTCGGGTTTATACACAAGACAACTTTGGCGAAGATCTGCTGTTTAACGTGCGTGATGGCGGTATCTATTACTGGGACACCAGTGCCAATACTCTGGGGACTAACCGAGGCATTCCTTTGACGGCAGTACAGGGCGGTACACCTTGGGTTTCGGGTACATCTTACACGGTCGGTAATACCGTCTACTCTCCGATAAATTATCTGAGCTATCAGTGCGCGGTTAACGTCTCAGGGACCACGGACCCTAGCTTAGATGCAAGCAATTGGACGTTGATCTCTGATGCTACGACGCCGACCGTTGCCAAGCAGGTTTTGGTCAGTGACCGAGACAGGCACGTTGTTGTGTTTGGCTGTGACTCAGAGTCGGCTATTGGCACACAGGACCCTTTGCTTATTCGCTTTAGTAGTCAAGAATCGGTTAGTACATGGACAGCAACCGCCGATAACACAGCAGGTGACCTGCGTGTAGGAGTAGGGTCGGAGATAGTGTGTGCAGTAGAAACGCGACAACAAATACTAGTATTTACGGATGTGTCGGTTCACGCCATGCAGTATCTTGGACCTCCTTTTACTTTTGGTATTGATCGCCTGTCAGAGAACACGACGATCATGGGGCCTTTGGCGGCTAAAGCGGTAGACGACGCGGTGTTCTGGATGGGCGTCGAAGAGTTCTATGTCTACAACGGTCAGGTACAAAAGCTGCCTTGCTCTGTACGCTCTTTTGTTTTTAACAACTTTAACTTAGAACAAAAAGAACTGGTAATGGCGAGTTTAAACAGTTCCTTTTCGGAGATCTGGTGGTTCTATCCTTCGGCCAGTTCTACCGAGGTGGACAAGTATGTGGTCTATAACTACGAAGAAAAGGTCTGGTATTACGGTACATTGACTCGTACCTACTGGTTAGATCGTGGGGTTAACGACTTCCCAATGGCGGCAAGCACGGATGGATTTTTGTACAATCAAGAGTTTGGTTTAAACGACGGCAGTACCTCTCCGGCGTCACCGATTACCAGCTTTATAGAAAGCAGTCAGCTTAGTATTGGCGAAGGTAATGACTTTGTATTCTTGAGCCGTTTGATCCCAGACATTACCTTTGATGCCTCTACAGACGCCACAGCAAGCGTCAATATGACCTTGCAGACTCGTAACTATCCAGGTGGTCAGTATTTGCAAAGCAATGCGTCAGCAGTGACACAGACCGCTACTACGCCGATAGAGCAATTCACTAACGAGGCGTATGTTCGATTACGTGGTCGGGCCTTTGCATTAAAGGTGGATTCTAGCATTACAGACATCCAGTGGCGTTTGGGTACACAGCGTGTGGATGTGCGTCAGGATGGGAGACGGTAATGGCTGACCCAAACTACACTGGTATTTTACCTGGTACACAAGTCTCTGGGATAGGGTCGTTGATTAGTGCGGCACTCAGCCCTGTTTTAGGAAGGGAAGTTATACAGCCTGAAACTATAGAAAATATGTCTGACGGTTATATTCAAAATAACCCACGTACAGGTCTACCAGAACAAGTAATGGACATAAAGGTTGTTCCTGGAGAATACGGAGATATAGAGTATACCGGCCCAACTTTTAAAGACATTCCTTCTACTTCTGATTTGTTAATGTCGGGGGTTGCAAAGTTAGCTGAATTTAAAAATATGTTAACCCCTGAAGGAAGAGATCAAGCGGCTCAAGCCCTTCAAGGCATAAACTCTGCTGCACGAGACTATGTAGCAACTCAAGGAGACATGGCAAGTCAAGGCTTACAACAAACTTATGATCCAACAACAGGGCAAATTACAGACTTTACTTTTCCCAAAACTGTAGCAGAGATAATGCTAGGTACTTACGCAGCGGCCCCTGCGGTAACGTTACCGCGTGGCGCAATTATTGCGCCGATGGTACAGAAAGTAAAAGGTGGAACCTTTTTGGAACCCCAGCTTTATAAACGTTATGACGAAGCTCTTACCGATAAAGTTCCTTCAGATTTAAAAGATAGCATTCTTAAAAAAATAAAAAAATATCGTACAACTCAATTAGGAACAGTCGATGATCCCATAAGAGCCGCCCTTCTTAGAGGTGACTTAAAATTAGAAATAGATAAAGACCTAGCAACGACTTTTGACGGGGGTTACAGGGGTGTAGGCGAGCTTCCTAACGCAGTACTAAAGGATATGCGTCAACAATCCGCTTTAGCCGGAGATTTGGCCGTTATACAAAATAGAATAAAAGAGTTAAATGCGACTCGTATAGAAGGTCCAATGGGCGAAGCTAATGCGGGCTTTAGAAGTGCTGAAGATTTACAAGAAATAAGGGCTTTAGAAAAAGAAAAGAAAAGTTTAGAAAAGCTGGAAACAGGTCTTGATGCTCAAACAGAATCTAGGCAGTACTTTGATCGTGTGTATGATGACTCCAATCGGCTTGAAGGTATTGTGATTGAAAATGATCTTTTGGATAGCCCTGATGGCGAGCCTCAAACATTTAATTTTAATTCTAATTATATAAATGAACAAAAAGCTGATCTTAAAGGCAAAGTTGAAACAGATATAGAGAAGAGAAGATTAGAGTATCAAGAATTGTTAAATAAAAGAGTTCCTAATCAACCTTTTGAAGGTTTTGCTAATCAAGCTGAATTAAACCGTTTTAACGATTTAGCCTATGGATCACGTTTTCCAGAAGAAGCTGGTCCTTTTGCTGGGGGTCTGACGGGCCCTTATCAAAAACGAGCAAGTGAGTTATTAAACGACAAAAGAATGGCAAAGACGTCTGAGGAAAGGCTTGAGCTTATAGACCGTTTTCGATTTGATGAAACACTTAGACGGGCAATAGATGATGGTGAAATAATTTTTACTTCACCCAATTTTACAAGGGGAGATTCAGCTTTTGAGTTTACAAAGCCAGAAATTGTTGCTGAAAGCATTAGTCTTTTAGATCCAAAAAAACTAAAAAATATGACCTACCCTGATATGGTAATAGCAGGGCAGCAAGCACGCATAAAAAGAAAAACTGAACTTTATCAAGGGGAGGACCCCGCCGAGTTAGCAGAAGATATATACCGTGACCGTAAAAATATTGCAAAAATAGAACCTCAAGCTTTATTAAAAAAAGGCGTAGACCCAATAACGACGGCTCCGAACGGCACTATATTCCGTATAAAAACAACAGAAGGTGCGGCATTAGAAGGGGCTCTAATGAACCATTCCGTAGGAAATTATAACGAGCCTAAAACACAGCCAAATTACAACCGTGGAGGTCAAAAATCTTTTAACACGGGAGAGTCACGAGTTTACTCGCTACGTGATCCAAAAACAGGGCTACCTCGCGTAACTTTTGATATAAAATTTGATTTAGATACCGGCCTCCCAAAAGAAATCTATCAAATAAAAGGTTATAAAAACGCCACTGATTTTTTAATAGATACATCCTCACCTGATTTTAATTTAATATTTGAATTTTTAAAAAACATAGGGGTAACAAAAGACACTCTTATTTCGGAAGGTGGAGGTGACACACGAGCTACCCTAGCAAAAGCGTTTAACGCAGAAGGCGGAGTGGCTAGTTTGGCTAATGGCGGACAAGCTGAATATGGGATAACAACCCTATGAGCACGCGCAAAGTTGTACGACCGTTATTTCCACAGGCTCCGGTAGATTATAGTCAGAACTACACGGCAGAGGTGTTACGTGCGTTTTCTGTGTTTTTAGAGCAAGTGCAGAATCCAGGAGACATACGTGCTACAACACTCACATTAACCGATTTACAAGACAATAATCAGGGATTAGAAGTTGGTGCAGTTTTTCAGGTAAATGGTGTATTACACATCAATCTGGCTAACCAAGCATTTCTTCCTGGAATACAAGCAACAACGAGTGTAGGACAAGTTACAGTTAGTACGTGAAGACTTTGATGAATTTAAAGTCTTCCGATATAATCATTACTCAATTTACGGAGCAATAGAATGCAAGCCTCTCTACATAGCTCAGAACCCATAGAACTTCCTGCTGGAGGTATAGCGACCTTTTTAACCGCAGAAACTGGCTCTTGGGCGGATGAAGACGCTATTCCTAACACTGGAATTGCCTCTGTAAAGCAGGTAGCCGATCAATTAGCGGAGTTTGGTAGGTACGAAGACTCTTACATGATACACGCGGCAGAAGGCGAAACCGTAGTACCCATGGCTGTTTTTGATAAAAACCCTCTGTTAAAAGAAAAGTTATTTTCCCAAATGCGGGAAATGGGCATAGACCCCGACGAGTATGTAGTAGGTAACGAGCTTAATTCTTTAAACCCTGTTACAGGCCAGCCTGAGTTTTTCCTTAAAAAGCTATTTGGCAAACTGAAGAAGGGTATAAAAAAAGCTTTTAAAGTAATTGCTCCTATCGTGGTTCAAACGTTTTTAACACCAATCTTAGGCCCTATGGGTGCATCAGCGGCTACAAGCTTCTTGCAAGCTAAGATTTCTGGGGTAAGCACCAAAGACGCCTTTAAACGAGCAGGGATTGCTGCGCTTACTACGGGTATCTTAAAAGGTGCGCAAGGTGCAAAAGAATTTGGCAAAGGAGCACGCCTTGACGGGTTTAAAGAGGGCTTTAAGTCTTCGATGACCGGAACGGAAACCTTGGGCAGTATCGCATCAAACAAAGCCCAAGAGCCTAATGAGTTGGCTCAAATGCTAGGTGTTGAACCTACGGCTACCCAAACTGCAAATACTGCTGCAAGTAAAGCGGCAGAAATGGCTCCGTTGTATGATGCAAGTCAGAGCAGCGCAACAATTCAAGGCGGAACCAATCAAGTTGGAGACGCAGCCACCCTTGTAGGACCAAATGCGTCTTACGTCGATCCAGCTTCGCTACCGAATACAACCTTGGCATCGATGCCAAGAGGGGCACCCGATGTTAGCAATTTGATCACTCCAGCGGCACCGGATCTTAACGATTTAGGGGCTGACTATTTAAAGAGCATGGGCGAAAGTGCTACTTACACCCCACCTAACAGCGTGTTTGAGCGTGGTAAAAACATCTTTACAAGTGGCGGTCGAGGCTCTGGGGTCATGGACACTTTGGGCGACATCAAAGATTTTGTTATAGCTCCCGATGGCGCGAAGGGCTTTATGGACAAGTACGCTGTTCCTGCGGGTATAGGCTATTTGGCTTTGGCGTCTAACGCGCCTACCGATGAGAGTGCTCCAGACTTCTTTAGAAGCGGGGCCGCACTGGATGAGTTCTATAGGGATCGTCCTCGCTACGGTTACGGCTATGGTAACTATCGACCTCCTGGTATGGCAGATGGCGGTCAAGCTTTTCCAAGACGGACCGGTCGAATCGCTGGACCTGGTACAGAAACTTCTGATGATATTCCTGCTATGTTGTCTGACGGCGAATTTGTAATGACTGCGCAAGCGGTCAGAGGTGCCGGAAACGGTAGTCGTCAACGCGGAATGAAAAAAATGTACGACGCAATGCGTCAATTTGAGAGTGCAGCATAATGGCAGAGACACAATATCAAGTAACGCAACGTACCCCTGAAATTGAAGCATATGAGCTTGGGCTTTTACAGGCGGCTCAAGGGCTAACAGACAAAGCTCTATTTGATCCACGTTTTGAGACCCCTGCTTATCAAATTGCTGGATTATCCCCTTTTGAACAACAAGCATCCGCGTTAGCACAACAAGGCGTGGGGTCTTACGTGCCCTACTTGCAGCAAGCATCCGAAAGCATAGGCGGTTCAGGGCGATTTCTAGCGGATTCTGCCGTGCCTACCTTGGCCCAAGGGCAGCAGTATGCCCAAGAAGCGGGGCGTTTAGCGCAGCAGCTACGTGAAATCCCTTATCAATATCAGACCGCCGCAGGGGAAGGCTACCTATCTAGCGCGGGGACATTTGATCCAGCGCAAACCGCTAACTTTATGAACCCGTTTACAGAGCAGGTGATTGATATATCCGAGGCAGACATTGATGAACGCAATGCCCAGCTTCAGAACGAATTAGCCGCTCAAGCTGTGTCGCAAGGGGCGTTTGGTGGATCAAGGTCTGGTGTAATGGCTTCGAGAACAGCACGGGACATGGAGCGGGAGAAAGCGCGTATTGGTAGTCAGCTTCGTGCATCAGGGTATGAGTCTGCAAGAAACGCGGCCCAAGAAGCTTTTGAGAATACGCAAAGCCGTCGTCTGGCTGCTTCACAGGGCATTGGTGGATTAGGTCTACAGTATGGACAATTAAGCCAAGCGGATATAGAGCAAATGCGCGGAATTGGCAGTGACTTTGCTGGATTAGCCGGTGGCTATGGTAATTTAGCGCAGCAAGGTGCAAACATTGGCGTACAACAAGCCGCTTTGGGTGAGACAGCCCAATCATTGCTCGGTAGAGACGTCGCCTCATTAGGTGGCATTGGCGGTCTACAGCGTGGCTTACAGCAAGCAGGACTTGATGCACAAAGGGCTACGAAAACGGATCAACGTAACCAGCCTTTCCAAACTTTAGCGTTTATGGGTGATATGGTGAGAGGTGTTCCGAGCACGCAACAGACAATGACCACGACCACAGGTGGTGGGAGTGCATCTCCTTTCCAACAGTTATTAGGTTTGGGCGGTTCACTTTACGCTGGAAGTAAAGCACTGTCCGGTCTTGGGAGCATAATGCCATGACAATACTAGCTCGACCGATGTTCAATATGCCTCGGCGCATGGCAAGTGGTGGCGGTGCTTCGTTCCCCGATTTAAGCGGCGACGGTCAGGTTACACGCAAAGACATTCTAATGGGTCGAGGCGTTGTACAAAAAGCTAACGGTGGCGGGATTGCCTCTATGATGGACCCTGCGATGATGGGTATGGCACCACCGCCCATGGACCCTATGATGGCTCAAGACTTAAACGCCATGGAGAATCAGGGCATGGCGTTGGGTCAAGACTTGGTCGTAAATGCAGAAATGGGGATTGATGCGGCTGAAAATCCGCAGCAAGTCATTGATGCGTTACGCGGTAATCAATTACCCCTGCAAGCTCGATACGATGAGTTAGCAACGTTTGTCGGACCAGAGGATGCTGCGATCACCCCTACCTCCGTGTTGGCTTTGACCCAACCTGCAATCATCATGGCTAATGAAGGCGAAGTAGATCAGGGCGTTGGCGGTCTTATGCAAGGCATGACCGGTGATGTGATGATGGAAAATGAAATGGGCATGGGTGTTGGTGAGTTAATGGCTGGCCCTGCGCCTCAACCTGTTCCCATGAACAAAGGCGGTGCCGTCCCAAAGTTACAGCTAGGTAGCACAGACCAAGAAACTGCGCCTAGACGTTTTAATTTAGAATCAGAAACCAATAAGACTTTTGGTGAACTTGAGAAACTTGCTGGGTTAACCGAAAATGAAAAAAGACTCCAAGATTTAGCTATATATAGCAGTCTTTTTGATCGCTTTGTGGGCTTGGCGGCTAATAAAGATCCACGCACGGGTGAAAATTTAGAGGGCAACACCCTTGGTAATATTGCGCAAGTAGCTGGCGGCTTCTTAGGGGATGTTGCTAAAGCCAAAGGTCCCGAATTAACGCGTAGCGGAAAGCTAAGAGATTTTTCATTACAAGACACTTTGGCCCGTAGGACTATGCAAGAAAAAGCCGGTTATGACCTACAAGCGGCAGAAGTTGCAGCAGGGTTGAGAGGCGTTAACACTAATCAAATGAGAAGCGTTTTAGTTTCTCCGGACTATGCGCCTTTAGTAGAAGCGTATAAGACAGGGCTACCCCTAACAGAATCTGAAATTCGTTTAGTTGAGGGGGCCGTTGATGCGAATCAACGTTATAACACCGTGCTGGACCCGTTGAGCGGTAATCAAATAGATAGACCTTTACCTAATCCTTATAGATATATTTTAGAGGAACGAGCAGCCGCTTTAAGCGGAGACGAAACAGAAAAGCCAGACGATGATAAATCTTCGGAAACATATGAAAACCAGTTTAGGGTAGACCTCGAAGCGCAAGAAAGAGTTGATGACTATTTTGAAAAAGTAGTAAAAGACGCGCCGGAAATATTTGGTACAGGCGGTGTGATAAAAGGAACTATTGACGACTTTAGAACCTTGATAGGTGCGCCTTCAACAGCAGGGGCTTCTCGTGACAATGCTTTAGCGTATGTTCAAAGGTTAAACAAAGATCTTTTATTTGATATTAAAGAAACTAACGCTTTAGGCGATAGAGGTCAGTACATCTTAGACGAACTAAGGAAAGGCATCCCTAATCCGCAAGAATTCCTAACTAGTCCTGAAAGAGCGGCAGACCAATATTTAAATCTTCTTAGCAATTTACTAGAGTTAAAAAAATCTACCGAAGACCTAATGCAGACGCCTTATCTAAATCAAGATGCTAAAGCCATGCAAGACGCTAAACTTTTTATCGACAGAACTAGCAACAATATTAAAAGAGTAAATGAATTAGTTTCAGTTTTACAAACGGGTTCTCAGTCAAGCGGAGCAACGCGTTCTCAGATGAACGATTTGTTAAATACACCGTTAAATAATGAGGGTTTGTAATGGCAGAGAACTTTATTCCAGGTACAAGTATTCCACGCGGTAACGCGGGGATTCGTACTGAAGCGGATTTGCTAACAAGCACTCGTAGCAACCCTAATATAATTACTCCGTCGTTAGATGAAAGAAACGAAGCCAAACGCGCCGAGTTAAGATCGAGGCCAGTAAAATCTTTTATAAACCCTGAAACAAATGAAATAGTGCTAGGGCAACCCAAAGAGTTTGATGTATATGCTTTTATGCGTGGAGATAACGCAAAAGGAATACGTCTCAACAGTTCAAACATAGCTGAACTTTTAGTAGAAAATTTGCATGAGTTACCTACAGGATCTTATCAAAGACTTTTAGATTCGGGCTTAACACCTGATCAACTTATACAAGACTTAGCTTTAGACCCTCAAACACAAAACATTTACACTATGCCGACCGGCCCAGAAGCAGTAATGCAAGGTGCCGGAAAAGGCGTAAGAAATTTGGCAGCGATGGCTGTTCCAATGGCTGCGGTGGGTACAGCTACCGGAAATCCTTATGTGGTAGGAGGCGCAGGGCTTTTAGGTTTATTAGGCTATAACATAACAGAGAGTGCTTTATTTCCTTCTGAAAAAGTTGTGCCAGGAAAAAGAAATTTGGAAATGTCTGGAGAGTTTTTTAGTAGCATGGCGGCAAGCTCTCCGGCTGCATTGTTAATTCCCGAGAACGCTATAGCAAAAAACTTGCCTCGATTGTTAGGTAAAAATATAAGAAAGCTTCCTATCTTCAAGCAAGTGGGCCGTGTGTTAGATTTTAGTGGCGACGTAGTAGAACGAGGCTTGCGTTCTCAAAGAGCTAATCCTGCACGGGCCTTGATTGGGGAAACTGGTTCGGGTGCTGGGGGTGCGGCGGCTGGGGCTATTTATGATCAAGAGGCAATAGATCCAAGTCTTGAAAGGGCTGCACTTGAAGTTACAGGGGCCTTTGCTTTTAACCCTTTAAACCTTTTAAATATGCTGGATATCACAGATTCGATAAAACAATTTCGTCAATTAAGATCGACTGAAGGGCGAAAACAAGCATTAGCGGATCGAATTTTTAATCTATTTGATGAAGTTGATGGCGAAGGAGGTACGCAAAGATTATTAGATAGCCTTGGCCCTCAAAGCGAATATGAAAAGCTTTTATCTCAATACAACGTAAATCCAGGAAACCCTACCGCAGTAGAAAGGTCAAGAAACCCTGTTCTTGCCTTGCTGCAAAACGAACAGGCTAAACTTGATCCAAATTTGGGCGAAAGAGTCGTGGGT
>CERN01048726.1_pt1 | contig 11190 bp, 13 predicted proteins | sample 530761 | NCBI WGS metagenome assembly CERN01 (sample SAMEA2620947, study PRJEB7988) | marine metagenome | isolation source: saline water (ENVO:00002010), including | reverse complement strand
CGTGGCGGCCTTAAACCCGGTGATGTGGTGGTTGCGGTGAATGGTCTTCCTGTCGATAACCCCAACGAGCTTAAATTCCGCATCGCAACACTGGAACTTGATCACAATGCCGAGCTTTCCGTGCTGCGCAAGGGGCAGGAAGTGATGCTCCGGATGCCGCTTGAAGTCGCACCCGAACTGCCTGCGCGTGATGAAACCGAGGTCGAAGGCCGCAATCCGTTCAGCGGATCAAAAATCGCCAATGTGAACCCCGCACTTGCCGATGAAATTGGCATTGATACGCTGAGCAACGGTGTCATCGTCCTTGCCGTACAGCGCGACAGCCTTGCGCGCCGTGCCCGCATTCAACCCGGTGATTATATCGTCGAGGTCAATGGTGTGCCGATTGACACGGTGGCCCGCCTGAAGGACGTTATCAAAGCCGGTGAACGCGGGCGTGACTGGTCGATTGCGGTCAAACGCGATGGCAAGGTTCTGACCGCTGAATTCCAGCTTTGATTCTTGTCAGCCAATAGATAGACAGAACCGGGGATCATTCCCCGGTTCTGTCGTTTTTGTCGCTGGCAATCGATAGCGGCCGATGGTCGATCTGGCTTTTCATGATGCCGCTGATCTGGCCGTATCGGTTTTAAGAAACATCATCGCCAGACAACTGAGTAAACCCAGCCCGACGGTCAGAAGTACTGCCCGGACGCCATATCCGTCGATCAGCAATCCGAACAGGAACGGGGCGGCGGCCTGCGCAAAGCGCGACGGTGCCATCAGAAACCCCTGCCGCAGGCCATAGCCAACCGGCCCGAACAGGGCAAGGGGCAAGGTCCCCTTGGCGATGGTCAGGATACCATTGCCCGCCCCATGCAGGCTTGTGAATATCATGCCGACGGGACCGGCAAAAACCAGCAGAAGCGATGCGCCAAGCGGATGGGCAAAGCCTGCTATCCGGGCGGAAATCAGTGGATGCATGCGTTGCAATACACCGAATTCCAGCAATCGTCCCGCGACCTGTGCCGGGCCGACGAGCGAGGCGGCAATAATCGCATCCGCCGTATCCATCCCCGAAATTTGCAACAATCGCGGCAAATGGGCGGCCATGGCGGTTGCGATAAACCAGCTTGCGGCGAAAATGAATGCCAGCAGGATCATCGGTACGGTGAAATATCCCGGCGTTACCGCCGTATCCGCTTTGACCCTGACATTATCGGGATTGTCAGCAGGGGCCTTGGCTGGGGCCATATGCTTGTCGTTTCCGGCCGGGATGATCAGGCGGTTTAGCGGCAACCCGACAAGCAAATGCATCGCTGCCCAGAAAAAGCAGGCGGCACGCCAACCATATTCGATTTCAAGCCCGGCCGATATCGGCCAGCAGATCGTGCTGGCAAATCCGGCAATCAATGTGATGCCGGTGATCGGCCCGCGTGCACCACGCCCAAAGATCCCGGCAAGGGTTGCGAAGGCCGCCTCGTAAAGCCCCATCGCCATACCGGCCCCGATGATGAGCCACGCCATGCACATGGCGATCATACCGTTCGACAGGCCAAGCAAACCAAGGCCAAGCGCGAAGACAAGGCTTGAAACCGTCAGGATATTGCGCCCGCCAAACCGGTCGATCCGCGCACCTGCCATCGGGCCCAGAAGGGCCGCAACCACAAGTGCCAGCGAAAAGGCACCAAACGCCCAGCCGGTCGGAATGCCGAATTCCTCTGCCATTGGGGCGGACAGAATGGCCGGCAGATAAAGTGTCGATCCGAACCCCAGTGTTTGTGCGCTGCCAAGTGCGATAATGATCGGCATTTTTTTGGGGGCTTTGGTCATGATTTGATGCCTCGATCATCGAGGTATGATGGCCTGAAAAAAGGACTACTCACAGCATGCCTTTCCCTGTGGTTGGGGGACCGGGGTGGTGGAGGATGCCGTGCGGGTCTGGGTTGCATCCCGGCTGGCAAGGATATGCTGGGTCACATCCATCCATGCCTCGGTCGCGACCCGGAATGCATCGCGCCCCTTGTTGGTCAGTTCGTAAACCTTGCGCTGACGGCCCTGAACGACTTCGGGGTGTGATGTCAGGTATCCACCGGCCTCGAATTCGTTCAGAACCGGATAGACGGTTCCTTCGGAAGGGGAACAGCAGCCATTGGTGGTTTTTTCGACGGCCTGAACGACCTCGTAGCCATGCATCGGCTTGCGATGCAAAACGCACAGCACGAAAAACTTCGACAAGGACATTTTGATTGTGCCCTGCCAATAGGAACGGTCAGTATAATCGGCAATCTGTTTCACGTCGGTGTTTCCGGCTGGTTTGACGGCGCGAACGGTATACCTCGATGGTCGAGGTGTCAATATTCTTGCCTTATCGCTATAAACGGGTCGATGTTCGTGATAAGTTCCGCGCAAAACCGGTCGCAAGATAACAATAGGAACATCTGCCCGATATGGCGTCACTGTTTGAAAGTCAGGCATCCCGGCCCTTGGCCGACAGGCTGCGTCCGGCCAAGCTGGATGAGGTTGTCGGACAGGGGCATCTGTTCGGGGATGAGGGACCGATCACGCGCATGATCAATACCGGGCGTGTGCCATCGGTCATTCTTTGGGGGCCGCCGGGCTGCGGCAAAACGACGCTGGCGCGCCTAATGGCCGATGTTGCCGATATGGCGTTCGAGCCCTTGTCGGCGATCTTTTCCGGGGTTGCGGACCTTCGCAAGGTGTTTGACCGGGCACGCGGGCGGCGGGCAACCGGGGCATCAACCCTTTTGTTCATTGATGAAATCCATCGTTTCAACAAGGCACAACAGGATAGCTTCCTACCGTTTGTTGAAGACGGCACCATTACCCTGATCGGGGCGACAACCGAAAACCCCTCGTTCGAGCTGAACGCGGCGTTGCTGTCACGCTGTCAGGTGCTGGTGCTTAAGCGGCTAGATGATCAGGGGCTTGAAGAGCTTCTGGTGCGTGCGGAAAAGGAAATGGGGTTCGAGCTGCCCCTGTCGCCCGAAGCACGGGTGACGTTGCGCGCCATGGCCGATGGGGATGGCCGTTATTTGCTGAACCTTGCCGAAGAGCTGTTTTTGCTGCCGCCCAGTGACGATGGGCCGCTTGGCGTTGCCGAACTGTCGCGTACCGTGCAAAAGCGCATGCCGCTTTATGACAAGGGCGATGACAGTCATTATAACCTGATCAGTGCGCTGCATAAATCGGTGCGCGGGTCGGACCCGGATGCGGCCCTGTACTGGTTTAATCGGATGCTGGCCGGGGGCGAGGACCCGAAATTCGTCGCGCGCCGCATCACCCGCATGGCGGTCGAGGATATCGGACTTGCCGATCCGCAGGCGCAGCAGATTTGTGTTGGCGCGTGGGAGGCGTATGAACGCCTTGGCAGTCCCGAAGGCGAACTGGCGCTGGCGCAGGCGGTGATCTATCTGGCGCTGGCCCCCAAATCAAATGCCGGTTATGCCGCCTATAAACGATCATTGAAGGTCGCGCGCGATACCGGGTCGCTGATGCCGCCGGCCCATATCCTCAATGCGCCGACCAAGCTGATGAAGGATATCGGCTATGGCAGTGGCTATGCCTATGACCATGATCAGGAAGACGGTTTTTCCGGGCAGAATTATTTTCCCGATGGCATGCGCCGCCAGAATTTTTACGAACCGGTCGAACGCGGTTTTGAACGTGATTTGAAAAAGCGGGCCGACTATTTCGATAAATTACGCCGGGAACGTCAAAAGCAGCGCGGCGAAGACTAATCGGCAGGTGTGTTGTTCTCTTTTGGTCAACAATCTGGTGAAAAGACATCGGATAATCATCGTCATGGAAACTGTTAAAGTCGGGGTAACAGAAACAAACCCGGACTTGGAGAATTCACATGACTTCGATCCTGCATATCAATGCCTCGGTTAACGGCGAAAATTCCAATTCGCGTCAGATCGCATCAAAGCTGATCGAACGTATTGTTGCCGCAACTCCGGCTGCCAATGTTGTTGAACGTGACCTGAACGACAAATCGATCCCGGCCCTGACCGGCGAGATTGTCGGCGCGTTCTATACCCCGGCTGAAAACCGTACCGAGGCACAGAAAGACGTGATCGCCGTTTCCGACAAACTGGTTGCCGAACTTCAGGCATCCGACGTCGTTGTGATCGGTGCGCCGATGTATAATTTCTCGGTCCCGTCGACGCTTAAGGCCTGGGTTGACCTGATCGCCCGTGTCGGTGTGACCTTCAACTACACTGAAAATGGCCCGAAAGGCCTGCTTGAAGGCAAGAAAGCCTATATCGTTGTTGCCACCGGCGGTGTTCCGGTCAACAGCCCGGCCGATTTCGCGACCCCGTATCTGAAACAGGTTCTTGGTTTCGTCGGTATTTCCGATATTGACGTTATCGATGCATCCGGTTTCGCGGTAAACGCCGAAGAAGCCATGGAACGTGCGATTGCCAATGTGGCTGCTGCACCGCTTCCGACGGCGGCATAACGCCTACCCCTGTTGCATTGCCCGCGGGAAATCGATCATCGCAATCCATCCCCCCCCGTTGCGGTCCATTGGTTTCCCAAAAATGCCCGAACGAGTATCTCGTTTGGGCATTTTCGTATTTGTTAACTTGACGAATTACAGGAATTAACCGGTATTTAGGGAGTCTTGCGTTACAGCAGGGCACGCAAAACGGGAACGGGGAATTTTTGTGAAACGCGTAGCGATTGTACTGGCATGGCTTCTGTTTGTCGGCGGACTGACATTTGCCGTAATCCGTTTCAGCGGATTGCTCGACAGTATGCTGATGGCAGATGAGCCGGCAGACATCAGTCTGGGACCGGATATCGACCTGCCGCAATCACCGACCTATTTCCTGGTCTGCCCGCCGGATGCCTGCCCATCGACCGATCGCAACGTGCCAAGCCCGGTATTCGATGCATCGCCCGATACCGTCGCAACCGCCTTGCAGGCAACCGCGGGCGCACAAGGCATGAAACTTGTCGAGGGGAATGGATTGGCGCTTGAATTGCGCTTCCTTGCCCGGACGCCTGTTTTCCGTTTTCCCGACTGGGTTGATGTCAAGGTCATTCCCGGTGAAAATGGCGGCAGCCGCGTTTTTGCCTATTCCCGATCCGTCTATGGCAGTGACGATTTCGGCCAGAATGAAAAACGCCTGAAATCATGGATGGCGGCAACCGTCGCCCTGATTGGCCGGCAGGCCGCGCCGCAGAACTGATTGTTCGTTTGCGACGGGGTTTGGTTGGTGTACCGGAATGCGACCCGCCCATGATGTTTTCACACGTGACTTTTCAGAACTGAAAGACTAGGTTCCGCGCCATGCAATTTTCACCGTTGTTTATCGCATCCATCGCATTGGGCGGGGCTATCGGGGCGGTTGCCCGATATGGTGTTTCGGCCCTGATGGGCGCGACACTTGGTCATGGATTTCCATGGGGGACTTTGACGGTCAATATCGTCGGCTCCTTCCTGATGGGACTTCTGATCGAGCTTTCGGCGGTCAAGCTGTCGCTCAGTCCTGAAATGCGGGCCTTCCTTGTGACCGGCTTTCTGGGGGCGTTTACAACGTTTTCGACTTTTTCGCTCGATGTCGCGACCTTATATCAACGCGGTAATATTGGCCTTTCTGGCCTTTATGTCGCGGTTTCGGTCTGCGTTGGCATCGCAGCATTGTTCGGCGCAATCGCGCTGGTAAGGGGAGTTCTGCAATGAGTGGCGTCACTCTGCGCAAGGTTAAGAATGACGAAGCCGAAATGCGGCTGGATCGCTGGTTCAAACGGAACTGCCCGGAATTTACCTTTGGGCAGGTTCAGAAGTTCCTGCGGGGTGGTCAGATCCGTGTTGATGGCAAACGTGCCAAGGCCGGTCAGCGCCTTGAGCCCGGTCAGGAAGTCCGTGTTCCCCCCGCGCCGGTCATGTCGGGCGGCGGTATGGGGCCATGGGCGGAGGGCAATTACGATGCGGCCAATGCGGCCCAGCATGTAAAATCCGGCCCGGCCAAATCGAACGCGACCGAGGAAGAACTTCAGGCGCTGCGCGATTCCGTCATTTTCTATGACGAGGTGGTTCTGGCGATCAACAAGCCCGCCGGTCTGGCGGTGCAGGGCGGGACCAATACCGACCTTCATGTTGATGGCATGCTTGATGCGTTAAAGCTTGATAGCAAGGAACGCCCGAAACTGGTGCATCGTCTTGATAAGGACACCAGCGGCGTGCTGTTGCTTGCACGGTCGGCATCGGCGGCCAATGCCCTGACCAAGGCATTCAAGGACAAGACCACGCGGAAATTGTACTGGGCGATTGTATCGGGTGCGCCCGATGAACGCGAAGGTCTGATTGATGCCCCGCTTGCCAAACATGGCGGTAAGGGCGGTGAAAAGATGGTCATCGACGAAAAAGAAGGCAAATCCGCCCAGACGATCTATCGTCAGTTGGCCCGTGCCGGTCGTCGGGCAGCGTGGCTTGCCCTGTCGCCATTGACCGGTCGTACCCACCAGCTGCGCGCCCATTGTCAGGCGATGGAATGCCCGATCCTTGGCGATGGGAAATATGGCGGCGCCAAAGCGTTTCTTGATGGACTGTCAAACCAGATGCATCTGCATGCGCGCGCGATTGACTTTCCCCATCCGGTGACCGGCCATCGCGTCGTGATCGAAGCCCCGGTGCCCGAACATTTCAGTGCAACCATCAAAGCGCTGAACTTTGATCCGAAAACGCCAACCAAATTCCTGACGCCGGAAATCCACCGGGAAAAGGAAATCAAACCGAAACCCAAGGCAAAGCCGTCCCGGTTGCGGAAAAGATAACGGATGCGGTCAGTGTCCGAAACGCGAAAAGCCGACGCAGTGCGTCGGCTTTTTCGTCCCTGTCAACGGCGTTGATGACAATCGATCTTTAAGGGCGCGCGACCATTTTGTCGAAGCGGTTGATAAACGCATCATGAACCCGGCGCAGATGTTGGGCGTGGACCGTATTTCCCGTACGTTCGCACATTTCCGCCTGGCTTTTGATCATAATAGCAATCCGTTTGCGCCCCCGTGGGGTGTGCACCATGCTTTCGCCTTCCTCAAGGGCGGTCAGAAGGGGGATGTGTTCACACTCGGCAATCGCGAGGATTTCCTCCTCGCTCAGATCGCTAAAATCGATGCAGTCCCGCAGTGTGAGCATGTTCAGCCTCCGCAGTTTGCGTGCTAACAGAATCATCCTAACTCTACCTTGGGGTGTTCGGAAGTGTGTTGAAATTCACCATTGGTTTCCATTGCTTGCCGCAGAGCAAAAAATGCGTCGACTTTGCATGGGCTAGAGACTCGATCTTTGGCGGACTTTGGAATAATCTCCGCCGCGATATGAACAGAACTGGATGACTTTTGATGGCGAACGATCCGCTCAGGCTTGTGGTATTTGATTGTGACGGTACGCTGGTTGATAGCCAGCATGCGATTGCGCATTGCATGGATCATGCCTTTGCCGCACATGACCTTGATTGCCCCGGCCTTGAAAAGACACGTACCATCATCGGTCTGAGCCTGCCTGAAGCGATCCGCAAGCTTGCCGCACCGGGCATGATCGATGACGCAATTATTGAAGGCGTCACCGCGGCCTATAAGGCGGCATTCTTTGAATTGCGCCAGACCCCGGATTTTTACGAGCCGCTTTTCCCCGGTGTGCGCGAAATGCTGGCCGCACTGGATACGCGCAACTGGCTTTTGGGGGTTGCGACGGGCAAGGCGCGCCGCGGTCTTGATGCCGTTCTGGCGCGCAACGCACTTGAAGGCCGGTTCGTTACCCTTCAGACATGCGACAATCATCCGAGCAAACCCCATCCGTCGATGTTGCACGCCGCCATGGATGAAACCGGCGTGGATGCGCCCAATGCGGTGATCATTGGCGATACCGCCTATGATATCGAAATGGGCCGGGCGGCGGGGATGCTGTCGATTGGTGTCAGTTGGGGCTATCACGATATTGAAACGCTGAACAATGCCGGGGCGCATGCCGTGATTGATCATTTCGATCAGCTGCCCGGATTGCTGGAAACCATGTGGGGAACTGGCCGCGATGTTGCCTGAAGCCGATCACAAAGATGACGACCTGAAACCGATCCGGGTGGAAATCACCGTTCCGGTCGAACCGGAATACGCGTTCGAGGCATTCACCAATGGCTTTGGCAATTGGTGGCCGACCGACAGCCATTCGCTGGCGCGTGAAAACTGCAAATCGGTCGAAATCAATCCGGGCCTTGGCGGCAAGATTGTCGAGCATGCCAAGGGCCGCGATCCGGTGGTCTGGGGCACTGTCGATATCTGGCAGGCAGGCGAACATGTTGCCTTTACCTGGCATCCGGGCTGGGAAGAAGGGGCTTATACCCGCATCAGTGTCACGTTCGAACAGAATGCCTTTGGCCGCTGTGTGATCCGGCTCAAGCATTGGGACTGGAAAAATCTGGGCGAAATCGCCCCGATGGTCCGCGACGGATACGAAAGCGGCTGGAAATATGTTTTCGAACAGTGCTTTGCCAATTACCTGACGGCCAAGCGGCACTGACTGTTTTTAAAGCAGGCCATATTCCATCAAATCACGACGCAGGCGGATCGGGTCACGGAACCAGTGGGTGGCAAAGCCCATTTCGCGCGCCTGCTGGATATTCTTTTCACTGTCGTCGATAAACAGGGTTTCGCGCGGATCAAGCTTGAACCGCGCGGCGGTAAGATCGAAAATCTGCGGGTCGGGCTTGGCCAGTTTTTCCTGACCCGAGACCAGAATGCCTTCGAAATGGCTTAGGAAACCGAACCGTTCAATCGCATGCGGCCAGGTATCCGCCGACCAGTTGGTCAGCGCAAACAAACGCACATTGCCGCGTGATTTCAGTTCTTCAAGAATATGAACGGTGCGGTCAATCGACCCCTTCATCATTTCCGGCCAGCGGTCCATCCATGCCGCGATCTGGTCGCTATATTCCGGATAGCGATGCTGAAGATCGGGGATCGATTTGGCAAAGCGAAGCGCACCCTTGTCATGCAGGAAATTCCAGTGCGGATGACAGATTTCTGTCAGGAAACGTTCCATTTCGGCATCATCTTTGAAAATCTTGCGATACAGATGCCGTGGATCCCAATCGACCAGAACGCCGCCCAGATCAAAAAGAACCGTTTCGATAGTACGCATGATTTCCTCGGATGATTGGGAACGGGATCGACGTTTGGCTGTTAAAGCAGGCAACAGCAGACAGGGCAAGGGGACATTTGCATGACAATTGCCAGGATGGCGGTACAAAGGGTTGATCTGTAACGGGTTTGAGTGCGTACTCTTTGGGGTGACAGGGATTTGTGACGCGCGCGTGATTTGCAAATTCTTCGCATCTTGCGAAATGATGACGCGAAGAGCATCATGCAAAATACAACCTGAAAAAAACGCCTGATCGTAACAAGACAGAGGAGGCTTGAATATGTGCACGCTTGACGGATGTGGCGTAAACGACCATCTCGGCCCGCCGCCGAAGGCCACGGATGAAGATCGCCGTCTGTTCCTTAAAGGCGCGGTTGCCTTGCCGCTTGCGGTTATTCTGGCCGATCCGATTTTGGCCCATGCCGCCGGATCGACATTGTCCCCCGTGACCATCACCACGCCGGGCGGGGAAAAAATGACCGCCGAAATCGCCATGCCGGCAACCCTTCCGGCCCCGACCGTCATTCTGATCCATGAATGGTGGGGGCTGAATGATCAAATCCGCGCGGTTGCGGCAGAATATGCCAAGCAGGGCTATATCGCGCTTGCGGTTGATCTGTATGGCAAGCCACCCGCAACCACGGCGGATGGGGCAAAGGCGCTGATGTCGGCGGTCAATCCGGCGATTGCCACCGAGAAATTGCAGGAATCCGTCAAATTCCTTAAAAATCACAAGGATTCAACCGGCAAGGTGGGAACGGTTGGCTGGTGCTTTGGTGGTGGCTGGTCGCTCAATACCGCGCTTGCCGCCGATGTTGATGCGGTTGTTGTCTATTACGGCAATGTCAAAAAGACCGCCGAGCAGGTTTCAACCCTGAACGCGCCGCTGATGGGGCATTTCGGCACCCTTGATAAAAGCATCAACAAATCGATGGTCAATGGGTTCGAGGAATCCCTCAAGGAAGCCGGGAAAACCGATTACCAGATTTTCTGGTACGAAGCCGACCACGCCTTTGCCAATCCGACCGGTGGCCGTTATGACGCCGAGGATGCCAAACTGTCGTGGGAACGCACGATGGGTTTCTTTGATACCCATCTGTCCTAAGGCTTTATCGCAATCGCCAGAACATCAAAAGGCCGGGGTTTTCCCGGCCTTTTGCGTGCCCAAGAGGTGCGATCTTAATTGGTCGGATTTCCGCGATTGGCCCATTTGGTGGACCGGCGTTCGATGATGTTAAACAGCTCGTACATCGCAATCCCCATCACCGCGATCACCAGCAACCCGGCAAACACCAGCGGCATGTTGAATTTCGATGATGCCGACAACATCAGATAGCCAACGCCAAGGTTCGATGCGACGGTTTCGGAAATCACCGAACCGACAAAGGCCAGCGTGATCGCGACCTTAAGCGATGCAAAGAAATAGGGCATGGCGCGAGGGAAGCCGACCTTGATCAGAATATCGCGCCGGGTCGCGCCAAGGGATCGCAACACATCGCGCAATTCGGGTTCAAGCGTTGCCAGTCCCGTCGCCACATTGACCACAATCGGGAAGAACGAAATCAGGAATGCGGTGATGATCGCGGGCACCGTACCGATGCCAAACCACATGACAAGAACCGGGACCAGTGCCACCTTTGGCACCGAATTGAACCCGACCAGAAGCGGGTTGGCCGCGTCATAAACCGCCTTGCTGGACCCGACAAGCGCGCCCAGAACCACGCCAAACACAACCGCAATGGCAAAGCCCGCCAGGGTCGTATAAAGCGTATGAACCGCATGCATCCAGATCGCACCGCGGAAATCCCAGCCGACCATGATGCTTTCCGACGGGGTCGGCAGGATATAGACCGGAATATTGAAAATCCGGACAATCAGTTCCCAGATCACGAAAAGCCCGATTGCACTGATCCAGGGAGTGGCTTTGGACAGGTCTTTTTTCTTGGCCATGATGCTTTCAACCTTCCCTTATGCCGCGCGCACGTCACGGATGTGACTGCGCAATTCGTGGACCAGATCGGTGAAGGGCTGCGTGAATGTCG
>CERN01000254.1_pt1 | contig 11229 bp, 7 predicted proteins | sample 530761 | NCBI WGS metagenome assembly CERN01 (sample SAMEA2620947, study PRJEB7988) | marine metagenome | isolation source: saline water (ENVO:00002010), including | reverse complement strand
AGCAACTGGCACAGCTATTGCTAACATGACTTTAACAATAGCAAACGCTGGTGAAGGATATAAAGTAGGTGACGTTGTAACTGTTGCTGCGCAATCAACAGGTGGACAAACCACTTGGAATGCTCCAATAACTTTTACAATTACAAAAGCTGACTTAATAGAGTCTGACGGAACGGTTACAAATGAGTATGTGTTAATTGATATTGACAAGGTTTTATGCGTAGATCCATATGCTAATGGAATTAACTTCTACCAAAATATACCTAGTTTAAATACTACACAAAATCCACCTGAGAGACCTCAGCAATTAAAACTAAAACTAGATCATCCTAGTATAAATCCTGAATTGGATATGGCGGCTAGAGACGTTGCAGACGCAATGGTTAAAGCTATCCAAACTCCCAACAGTGTCCCTGTAGTAGTTTGGTCAGATCCTGACATAGAAGCTTTAACTTTAGAGCAGTCTGCGTAAGGACAAAAAAACAATGATCCCGCTTCGGCGGGGTCTTTTTTAATTATTATATTATATTATATTATGGAAACAAAAGAAAAGAAAAAAACTGCAACGAAAACTGTAGTAAAACCTGAGGTAAAAAAAGATACTTGGGAATATAAAGATAGAAATTACTATCTAAAAGGAATGAAAGAACCATTATTATTTAAATTAGGTTCTAGACATACTCAAAGACACCCTTTGCTTTGGTTTGACCCTGATAAAGGTTACAACAGAGAGCTTAGGTATGCTACAAATCAAAGATCAATATTTGTTGATGAACAAGAAGGTCCAGTTACATTATCTCATATTTTATTTGAAAATGGATCTTTAACAGTTAGAAAAGAAAACTTAGCGTTACAGCAATTATTATCTTTATACCACCCTGCTAAAGGGCAATTATATGAAGAGTTCGACGCTGAAATTCAAGCTGAAGATGACTTTGATTATTTAGAGATAGAAATACAAGCAACTCAAGCGGCTTATGATTTAGATATAGACGACGCAGAAGCTATACTACGTGTAGAAGTTGGTTCTAAGGTATCTAGCATGAGTTCTAAAGAGCTTAAAAGAGATGTTATATTATTTGCTAGAAATAATCCTCAAAACTTCTTAGCGCTGCTTAATGATGACAATGTTACTCTTAGAAACTTTGGAATTAAAGCTGCTGAACAAGGAATATTAAAACTTGCTCAAGATCAAAGAACATTTATGTGGGGTAGCAACGATAGAAAACTTATGACAATACCATTTGATGAAAATCCATACTCGGCTTTAGCCGCTTGGTTTAAAACAGATGAAGGAGTTGAAGTTTACAAAACTATTGAGAAAAAACTCAAATAACAAGTGATAATAATTAAGGCGGCTTAAACGTCGCCTTTTTTTTTAAAAATATTAAAATGGCAGTAGACGTAAATGACGTATATCAAACAGTCTTATTTATAATAAATAAAGAACAAAGAGGATACATGACACCACCTGAGTTCAACAAAGTTGGTGCTCAAGTGCAACAATCTATATTTGAAAAATACTTTGAAGATTTAAACTTCTATTTACGTAGCCCAGTTGCAGCAAGTGAATATGCTGATAGAATAAAAACATTAGAAGAAAAGATTGCAGCATTTGAAGTGTCTGATGATATAGAAGCGCAAGCCACAGGTAAGTTTTTGTTAGCACCTAATAGCACTACCCCTGCTGAAGGAACCACTGATAAAGTTCATAGGCTTGGCACTTTATCTTATAATTCCTCTTTTATGGGTAATCCAGAAATAGAATTACAAACCTCTACTGTTCATGAATTAAATCATATAAAAAGATCTAAGCTAACCGCTCCTACTTTAACAGCTCCTTTATATGTATTGCAATCACCCAACATAGCTAAGGTGTATCCAAATACAATTACAAAAATAAATGCTTATTATGTTAAAAAGCCTGCAGATCCTATATGGGCTTTTAATATAGGTGCACAAGGACAATATATATACAAGGAACCAGGCACAGCGTCTGATTATCCTAACTCACCATCGGGTTCTGTTCATTTTGAAATATCTGATCAAGATAAAACTGAACTAGTAATAGGCATATTACTTTATGCTGGTGTAATAATTAGAGACCCACAAATTGTTAACGTTGCAGAACAAGCAATAAGACAAGAGGAAATAACTGAAAAATCTTAATAAATTATGGGACTACAATATCCAGACGGAGGATTAATAACTGAAACTAACGCTAACTATTACGCTGGGCAACAACATTTTAAAGGCGATAACACCACTACAGATTTTCAATGTACATTTGAAACACAGATGGTTATTGGTATACCAACGGTCACTGTGTTAAGTAATTTTGAAGTTTATATAAACGGCGCAATACAATCTACCGGTTATGCTCTTTCTGCAACGACGCCTAATCTTTTAGTATTTACTGTAGCGCCAGCATTAAATGATAACATACTTATAAAACTAACTAATCTAGCTGTTGAAGATAACTATGGTGGCTATGAATACATAACGCTAGGAGATGTTATAGAAAACTTTTTAGTAGGCTATGTAGGTGAAGGTAAACTAATACCAAAAGTAAAACGTACAGATGTTATGTTTCACTCTAAACGAGGATTACAAGAGTTTAGCTATGATACATTAAGAAGTATAAAGTCTCAAGAGTTAACCATACCACCAAGTTTAGCGGTGGCTATTCCTCAAGACTATGTTAACTATGTTAAAGTAAGTTGGGTTGATCAAGCGGGTGTTAAAAGAATAATATATCCAGCAGAGCCTAATTTAACTTCTAACCCTACTCAACTACCAATACAAGATTCTAAAGGCATACCTACTCAAGACAACGAGCCTGGAGTTGAAAGTAATCTAGAAGCTGCTCAGTCACAGATAGAGGAAAGATGGAAGACGTTTAATCAAGAGAACTTAATAGGTGAATGGAATGAAGATGCTATAGGCGTTTATGATTGGCAGTACTGGAAATTGTTTTATGGTCAAAGATATGGTTTAGCACCAGAGCTTACTCAACAAAATGGATGGTATACTATTAATAGAAGAACAGGTATGTTTAACTTTTCTAGTAACCTAGCAGGACAACTCATAATATTAGAATACATTTCTGATGGTCTAGCATACGAACAAGACACTAAGATACCTAAGTTTGCTGAGGAAGCTTTATATATGCATATAGCTTATGGTATACTTTCAACTAGATCAAATGTGCCTGAGTATATAGTACAAAGATTTAGACGTAGAAGATCAGCTGAGTTGAGAAATGCTAAAATAAGATTATCTAATATAAAACTAGAAGAGTTCACTCAAATTATGAGAGGCAAATCTAAATGGATTAAACATTAATTATGGCAGAAGCTAGAAACAACTTTCTTGGCTCTAAGATGAATAAAGACTTAGAGCAAAGATTAGTTCCAAACAATGAATATAGAAACGCAGAAAATATAATGATCAGTAGATCTGACGGCGACGACGTTGGATCACTGGAGAATGTATTAGGAAACAACTTGGTTTCTACTTTTGGACTTTCTGGTAGTGAATTAACTAATAAAGTACAAGTTATAGGCAAGTATATGGACGTTGCTAATAATAGGGTTTTTGCTTTCTTAACAGACTATACAGATACTTCTTCTGATCAGTTAACCAACTTTGCATATTCTACTTCTAAATGTTATATTTGTTTATATGATATAACTAACAATCAAGGTACAAAGCTAGTTGAAGGTTATTGGTTAAATTTTTCACAATATAACCCTATTATAGGAGTTAACTTAATAAATGATTTATTATTTTGGACAGATAATAGAAATCAACCAAGAAAAATAAATGTAAATAAAGCGATAAATAATCCTGGAGCTAACGGCTATTATACATGTGAGGATCAAATTAGTGTATCTAAATATTATCCTATAAATGCACCTGAGTTTATAAACCTACAAATAGTTGCCGCGACTAAAACTAATCTAGGAACAGGCTATAGTGTTAACCAAGTTGTATACTTAATCCCACCATTACCAGCTGTTGGTGAAGTTAATCCAGCTAAAGTTATAATAACTACTATAACAGGTACTGGCGGAATTGATACTTTTAGATTTTTAGACATAGGAAACAACTATGGGTTATTGGGAGCTGGAAATCATCTTTGCACCCTAGCTAGTGGCCCTAACGGACCAGCAGTAGGTAGTGGCACTATAACAGTAACTGTAGACGAGAACTGTGGACTGCAAGATAGAACCTCACCTTTACTTCCTGACGAAGTAGCTGCTAATCCGTTTTATGATGCAGATTACGACGGTGATGAAGACTTCTTAAAAGATAAGTTTGTTAGATTTGCTTGGAGAATAAAATTCGATGATAACGAATACTCTTTAATTTCTCCATTTACGCAATCAGCTTTTATTCCTCAACAAGATGGTTATTTTATAACTAACGATCAAGAAAAAGCAGCGTATACTTCAACTGAACTTAACTTTATGGTTAACAAAGTTGATTACGTACGAGTTGTTATAAAATCTCCTTATGGTACTTGGCAAGAAGCTATTGAACGTTTTAAAATTAAAGAAATAGATGTCTTATATAAACAATCTAATTTAACTTCTATAAACATTGTAGAAACTTTAAGTATGGATGATCAATTAGTGGCGCCATATTTAAACACTGAATATATATTATATGACTACTTATCTCAAAAACCTTTCAAAACATTACCTCAAAAAGATTTAACTAGAGTATATGACAAAACACCTGTTAGAGCTTTATCTCAAGAAGTTGCTGAAGACGCTGTGGTTTATGGTAATTACTTAGATAAACACACGCCGCCAAGCACGTTACCATACTTTGTTCAAGTTGATGAAAAATGGGTTAATGACGGTTCTATAACTTCTGGAAAAACTAGAATAGAATACCAAAATCATACTTTGAAACAAAACAGAAATTATCAAGTAGGAATTGTACTAAGTGATAGGTATGGTAGGCAATCTAGTGTTATACTATCAGCTGATAATAAAGCAAACACTTTGTACCATCCATATAGGTCTGGGTTAAACTATAATCCATTAGATACTACTGGAAATAGGTTAGATCAAAATTTCTCTTATTTTTATCCAAATGTTCAAGGAGACCATTTGCTAACCACCAATGGTAGTAGTTCTGTACCTAACGATACCTGGGCTGGTGATAGTTTAAAACTAACTTTTTCAAACATTATAGATTCTGTTAAAAATTCTAGTTTAGGTACTCCTGGGTTATATAATGATTTTGGTAAGGTTGCAGCAATTATAATAACAAATGGAGGAACAGGGTATAGTGATTCATCTTATACTGATTTAAGTAGTGTAAAAGGTGGTAGTGGACTTGGTATATCTATAACAACAACAGCTGGCGTAATAACTGGGGTAACAGTTACAGATCCAGGAATAAATTTTATTATAGGAACCTCTATTACATTATCAGGAGGTGATAATAATGCTGTTTTAGAAGTAGTTAAATTAGAAGAGCCTAATCCTACGGGTTGGTATAGCTATAAAGTAGTTGTTAAGCAAACTCAAAATGAGTATTATAATGTATACACGCCTGGAGTATTAAGTGGATATATAGATGGTGAGGCAGCTAATATTGGACAATTAGAATCTGGTCAACCTGTAGGTGCAACAGTCTCTGAGCCTATAATACATTTAGCTTTATATGGTGACAATATAAACAAAGTACCTAGAGATCTTTCTCAACTAGGACCAACTCAAACAAGTTTTAGAACAGGTAGACCTTCGTATGCTGATGATCCTAGTTATTATGATTTTGTAAATGATCAAGGTCAAACTTTTTCAGTAAATCCTTACGACGTAGATGATCAAATAAGATTAAAAGCAAGAGATAGAGCAAGAGATCTAGACTCTGGAAGCATAATAACTAATTCCAGTGTAGAGTTATATCCTAGATTATATAATTATTTTCTATTTGGTACTTCAAACCCAACTCCAGGTCAACCGGTTTCACAACGTGGTGCTCCGCCTTTCGCAAATGATTTAGGAAAAAACAATATACAAGGTTATTTTGGAACTAGAACAGTAGAGATAACAACAATAGGAACTGGAGTAGAATTAGGTTTATGGGATCCTGCAGCAACTCAACCTTTTAACGAGGCTTATAGTTTCTTTCAATATGAAACTAATCCTTTAATAGCTAGAGGACAGGTTCCTTTAGATTCACAGGCTTCTGTAAGACAAGCTGAATTAGATTATTTTGGATGTGCTGGACCTAGCCCCTTTGCCGGTAAAGTGACTTATGAGTCAGCTCAAGCCGCTAACTCTCTAGGTGATGAAATGCTTCCTGGTTCTAAAAATGTAGGATTAGAGGTTCTTAAAATAAGTTCAACAAGCGCAACACCTTATTTTCTTTACGCTGGACCTTATACACAAACTCCAGGAGGAGGATTAGCAAGCCCATTACCCACTAACACTTATGGTGACTTAGGAAGTAAAGGAACTGGTTTATTAGCTGATATAATGCTTGTCAACGCTACAGGCTTTACAACTGAAGAAGGAAATTCTGGCTTAGCAGTTGATCCTAAAAACCCTGGAACAGCGATTAGTTCAGGTTTTATGAAAATATCAAATCCTAATGGCGAGAATGGTGTGAAAGGTTTTAATGTTTATGGTTTTCCATGGCACTTGCAGGAAACAAGTGGTGTTGAAGGTGGCACACCAACACCTCTTGCTACTAACTTTCAATACAACTTACAGGTTTCAGTAAAAGCAGGAGATGGTAAATGTAAATATTATATATGCGTTAAATTAAACCCTAATCCTGGAGCTATGGTTCCTCAATTAGCTGTTTTTGAAACTCAACCTATAGAATCAAAACTTGATATATATTGGGAAACTAGCACATCTGGATTGATATCAGAACTTAATACCAACGTGCTTGAAAATGATACTGTAACTCCAACGAGCCTTGTTGGTACATATGCTCCTTTAAGTGAAGTATCTATACCTAAGATTGATGGCATCGTTGTAGGTATTGTAAAAGGCCCTTATGCTTATTTATTAGAAGATATAAGGTGTTTAACTCAAGGAGGAGCTGAAATAAATTTTGGACCCACTACAAATGCTAGTATACAACTACTAAGTTATTATGATGGTGTTACTACAACAATTATAAACAACACGCCTGTAAACGATAGGCTTTGGGATATAGAAATAAATTCAACAAGTGGTAGAGCTCAAGTTTATTTAAACATACCTGCTTGGTATAAATCTTATACTTCTGTAAATCTTAATACTTATAGCTTTCAATTTAGAGTAGTATCACCTAGTGTTAATTTTCCAATTGATGGAACATTTATTACAAATGATTTTACTAATTTAAATTCTTCAGCTGGGGAACCTTATGCTATTACTAATGCATATCCTAACTTTGAAGTTTCAGCTGCCTCTCTTCTTACTTATAGGCAAGTAGGTGTAGGTGGTACAAGCGCAACTAGTGGTATTGTTGGAGGAGCACCAACGCTTGCTGATGAAAATTATTTAGGCAGTGTAAATGTTAATGGCTTTCCTGTAGGAACATACCCAAGACTGGTTTTTACTTTTAAAGCTTTCAACGGTGCTTATTCGTGGAACGGTACTACTGATTGGCAACAGAGTTATAGCGCAAATAAAGATCAAGAACAATACACAGTGTCTAATTTAGCTTTATGGAAAGCAGGTTCAACGGCGGGAACTTTCAATGTGATACCTCAAGTTTCAGGATCTGGAGGAACATATACTATATCTCCTAATGGAACAGGATCTATGGAGTTAAGATGTGGAACTAGTTTCATATCAACTCATGGAGCTGGAATGTACTATATAGCTAAAAGCACTAGTAAAACATCAACTCCAGAACCTATTGAAATAACAGATACCGACGGTACTTCTAAAACATTAATGAATGCTTATGGACCAACCGTTTATAATGATCTATTAAGAATAAATATAACTTAAACATGGCAGCAACAATAGAAGTAAAGTTTTTTAATTCATTTTGGATAAAAAAAGTAGTACCACAAGCCGCGGCGCCAACTATAGATACTGATACATCTACAGGAAGTTTTGATCCTGCTAATGTTTCTGGATATTGGCCTGGACTACCGTGGAATCCTAAAGGAATAAACGGCGCTGGTTACACAGTGATATATCCTCCATTTCCTTGGTATAACGCACCTTCATATGACTATTCTACACCTAATGTTAAAGAGGCTATAGCTACTAGATCTTATAATAGCACTAGCTATGTTTTTCCAGCACATTGGTACTTAGAAGAATCTAGCCATAAAGGTGGTTTTAATAACAATAGATGTGCTTTAGGTGTTAGAGCATATACTATATTAGAAAACCCTGAAGGCATAGTTAGATCGCAGAGTTTAATACACTCAGGTGTTTTGAATACAAGAACAGGTTATAATGAAACCAATGTTTTTTCTGTAGCAGAAAATATTGAAAAAGATATGGATGCTATAAATGGTAGTATTCAAAAACTTTACACAGAGGACACTAACTTAACTGTACTGCAAGAAAGAAAAGTAAATAAATTATTGATAAACAAAAATGTACTTTACTCAGGAACTCAAGGTTCCGCTGAGACAGGAGTAATAAACTTTTTTGGGCAAGCTTCTGCTTACGCTGGAGAATACGGTATAAGTAAAAACCCAGAATCATTTGCTATTTATGGTTATAGAAAATACTTTACAGATAGAGATAGAGGTGTAGTTTGTAGATTATCAATAGACGGTATAACTGAAATATCTGACTATGGTATGACAGATTATTTTAGAGATAACCTAGCTAACATATCTAATAACTTAAAATCTTCTATAAACACTACTAGTACGACATGGGCTAATAGCGCATCTAGCAGCAGTTACTACAAGTTAACAATACCTGACTTTACTTGCTATAATTCGATACCAATTGGATCTCAAATTGAATTTGGAGAAGCAGCAGGCTCGTATCAAAGACATTTAAAATTCATAACTAATATTGAGTTTGATTCAGGAACTAATGTTGCTACTATAACTTTAAGCAGTTCTTTCGTTGGTAATACACTTAGTCCTGAAGTTCCTATTTTAATAACAAAATACTCTAAAGATAGAATACCTGGTGGTTGGGATATATATAATAAAAACTACACTTTATCTCTACAGTATTTACCAACTACAATTTATGATGCGTCTACATGCTCTACAACAGAAGGAGTATATAATACTTTAAATTTTGACGAGACAGTAAAAGGTTGGGTTAGCTTCTACGCTTACAAGCCATTATTCTTAGATAGTATTAAAAACTATTTTTACACCTTTAAAAAATCTAATATATACCAACATTACGTAGGTGATCCTACTGTAGCAAATAATTATGGCAAATTCTATGGAGCAACAACTCCAGCTACTTCTAGCATAGAGTTTATATTTAACCCTAATCCAAATGTAAGTAAAAACTTTAAAACAATATCTTATGAAGGTAGTAACGGCTGGGAAATGGAGTCAGCTTATTCTGATTATCAAGAATTTGACAGAACAAACCCAGATGTACTTAGTCCATCAAGTAGCTTTATTTATGGTCAAAATTATAGGGATAGCGCATTAAAAGTTAACAGTGTAGACGAAGGTATATATATAGATTCATTTGGATATCCAGCTAATGCAGGTTTCACTATAAAAGAAAACAGATATGTTGCAGATTTAATTAGTGATAATGTAAATCCTAGACCATCAGAGGTGATATATCCTTTAGCGGTTTATCCTAACTTAACTACTGCACAACAGTCTGCTAGTGACGGTATGTTAACAGGTATAAAAGGATACGTAGCAAATGTTAAACTAAAACTAGATACAACAACTCAACCTGGAGGAAGAAAAGAATTATTTACAGTAGCTTCTAATTTTGTAGTATCATCAACTTAAATTAAATTAAATGGAACTAGAGGAAATTAAGAAAAAAGAATTAATTTCACTAAGAGAAGAAAAAATTCAAACATTGTTAAACAATATATTTGAATTAGCTGATGGAGTGAACATAGTAGGAGATGGCAAACACATTATACAAGAAACAGATTTTATGAAAATAAGTCATGAGTTTGTTGATGGAGTTTATATTAGAAGAATGGATTTTGAAAAAGGATCTTTTATTGCAGGTGCAATACATAAAGAATTACACGTGTGGTTTCTGATGTTAGGTAAAATTTTAGTTGCAACAAATGAAGAAGGCGCTAAAGAATTTCAAGCGCCTTGTTATATAAAGGCTAGTCCAGGAGTACAAAGATTAATACATGCTCAAGAAGATTCTATATTTATGAACATTTATCCTAACCCAGATAATAAAGAAGATATAGACGAAATTGAAAAAAGAATTTACTGTCTTAATAGAGACGAATATAATGAATATTTAAAAAATAAGTAATATGGCAGGACCAATAGTAGCAATAGGCGCAATAGTAGCAGGAGTAGGAGCATTAGCCTCAGCAGGAATGGGGATAAGTAATGCATCAAAACAGAGTAAGATGGCTAGGGCAGAAGCAAATAAACAGAGAAGACTAGACAAACAACTAGCCGCATTTGAAGCCGCTAGGCAACCTGTTATAGATAATTCTGAAAAGATTAGAGCTATGAAAGATCAAGTCTTTAATCCATATGCTCAAATGGGTGTAGCTACAAAAGCTGCTGACATTAAAATAGAAGAAACTGATAAAGCATTAGCTAATACTTTAGATGCTATAAGAGCGTCAGGCGGCGGTGGCGCAACGGCTTTAGCCCAAATGGCTGCAGCAAGTAAAGCAGAGGTTGCTGCAAGTATAGAAACCCAAGAAGTTACTAATCAAAAACTTAGAATAGAAGGAGAGGCAAACGCTGTATCACAAAAGATGGCGATAGAACAAGCTGCGTTAGCTGAAGAAACAGCTGCTTATGGAAGACAAGAAGAAAGAGATGTTTCAAAAATGAATAGGTTAGCTGGTTTGTCTGATAGAGCCGGTGCTCAATCAATGGCTTTAGATCAAGCAGCTATGGCTTCAAGCATGGAAGCTATGGGAGCTGTAACTGATGCTGGTACGAGTATGCTTACAGCGGGATTGGAATTAAGCGACGGTGAGAAAGGGCTTTTACCAAAGCAGTAGGGAGCGACGTCTCCAAAACAACCGGTTCAGAAGATATAACTATGAATATTATGGGTAACGATGATATAGGTTACTTAGTTTAAAATA
>CERN01051546.1_pt1 | contig 11237 bp, 4 predicted proteins | sample 530761 | NCBI WGS metagenome assembly CERN01 (sample SAMEA2620947, study PRJEB7988) | marine metagenome | isolation source: saline water (ENVO:00002010), including | reverse complement strand
AGAAAGAACAGAAAAAGAAGTTCAGTTAAAAGAAAAGACTATACTCAAGGTGGTAGAGTTGGATATCGTGAAGGTGATGAAATTTTTGTAGACCCAAGAACTGGTGAGCCTATCATAAGAGGTAATCCTTTACAAAATCAAGATATAATTAATCAACAAAATTTAACACAAATTGATGGTGGTGGTAAACCTTTTACTCCCGGAGTAACTCCACCTGTTTTACCTACTGTAGAAGACTCTGAACCTGCAGAAACCGTAACTACACCTGCACCTTCACCTGTACCTTCACCTGCACCTTTACCAGAAACTAAACCAATAGGTGATCTTAAAAAGAAAAAAAGAGAATTAAGAGCACGAGATGCAATGCAAAGAGCACTTGAGGGTGATACATCGTTTTTGCCAAAAATAGATGCTCCTATTTTAATTGAAGAAGGTGAACAACTAGGAGCTGATCAAATAGATAGAAAAGCTGATCTTACTACTACAACAGCTACTACTCCTGAACTAGCAGATGCAGAACAAGTAGCTACTACAGCTCAAGCAAAAGCTCCTGAAGATTTAACAGCTCAAACTGTTGATGCAGAGCTTGTTACTCAAGCTCCTCAAGTTACAGCAGCCACAGGAACTGTTAGTGAAGATGCTCAAGCTGATGCAGCTAAAGTTACTAGGGTTGATCCTATTGAAGCTGCTACTGTAGAAATAATTCCTGGTGCTTTAACAGAAAGAGTTGTAGGAACTTTAAGTGATGGTGCTAAATCTCAAGCAGCTCAAATAGCTGGTGTAAGTTTAGCTAGAGTTACAAGAGCTAAAACACAATTACGTAAAGCTGGATTAAGTGCAGAAGATATAACAGAACTTGGTAATGACCCTGAAGCCCTTGAAGCTAGGTTGATGGATTTTACTGATGAACAACGAGGGTTAATTGCTGGTCTTCCTGAAGAAGCTTTAATATCTAATCAGTTAGATACATTATTAACTGGTATTGAAGAAGGTAATATTCCAACGTGGGCTGCACCTGCTGTAGCTAGTGTTGAAGCTATGTTAGCTCAACGTGGTATGTCAGCATCTACTGTAGGTAGAGATGCCTTGTTTAATGCTATTATACAATCAGCAATACCAATGGCTCAAGCAAATGCTCAAGCTATACAACAAAATATTGCACAAGATAAAACTGCAGATATTAGACAAGCTGAGTTTAATCAACAAACAGCTTTAACTAATGCTAATAATGTTTTTCAATTAGACTTAGCTCAATTTAGTGCTGATCAACAAACTGCATTGTCTAACAGTAAGTTTTTACAAACTGTAGGTTTAGCAGAAGCAAACAATAGACAACAAGCTACAATTCAAAATGCTGTTCTTATGTCTCAGGCTAATTTAGCCGAAGCAGACTTTTATCAAAAAGCTCAAATAAATAATGCTAATGGTTTTTTACAAATGGATTTGTCAAATTTAAGTAATGAGCAACAAGCTAATGTCATACGTGCTCAAAACGAACAACAAACATTGCTAAGTAATCAATCAGCAGTAAATGCTTCAAGACAATTTAATGCTACTAGTGAAAATCAAACACAACAGTTTATAGCAGGATTAGCAAACGATGTAGAAAAATTTAATGCATCTCAAATGAATACTGTTTCAATGTTTAATACAGAACAAAACAATGCTAGACAAGCTTTAGCATTTTCAGCAGAAGTTGATTTACGTAAAGCTAATGCTAACATGACAAATCAAATGAAACAATTTAATGCTGATGCAGAATTTAAAAGAGAAAGATTTAATATTGAAAATGCAAGAATTGTAGAACAATCAAATTTAGCATGGAGAAGACAAGTTAATACAGTAAACACTGCTGCACAAAACGATGTCAATATGCAAAACTCTATTAACTCTTTTAATATATCTTCTCAAGCTTTGTCATTTATGTGGCAAGAGCTTAGAGATGAAGCAGACTATGCTTTTAAGTCTAGTGAAAATGAAAAAGCAAGACTTGCAGCACTATTATCTACAGCACTAGCAAGTGATCCTGATAGATATGCAGCATATTCGTCACAGATATCAAAATTAATAGGTTTATTTACAGACACCGGAGTATAAAATGGGTTGGGTAAGAAAAAAACTTAAACAAGTTGGCAGAGGAATTAAAAAAATTGGAAGTAAAATAGCTGGTGCTATTAGAAAAGTTACAAGAAGTAAAGCTTTTAAAGTTATAGCAGCTATTGCTTTAGCTACTATTGTAGGTCCTGCAGCATGGCAAACATGGGGTGTAGGTGGTAGTGGTACATTTATGGCTAATTTATCTGCTCAGACTGCAGCAGTTACAGCTGGAACTTTTGGCTCAACATTAGCTCAACAACAAGCAGCAGCTCAAGCAGCAAGTGTTTCCTCACAATTAGCAGCTACAGTTCCAACAGCTTTTTCATCTGGAACAGGAGCAGCAGTTACGGGCACAGCATCTCAACAATTAGCAGCTACAGTTCCAACTGCATTTTCATCAGGAACAGCAGCAGTTCCAGTTTCTTCATTTGCATCTGGAACAGCAGCAGCAGGTACAGGAACTGCAGCATCACAACTAGCTGTAACTGTACCAGCTAGTCTAACTCCTATTCTAAATGAAGCAGCAGTAGCAACAGCAGCTAATGCTAGTACTCCAAATATATTTGCAAGAGTTGGTACAGGTATACAAAACTTTGCAGATAAAAATCCTTTTGTATCAAGTGTAGCAGGTTCAGTTGTAGGTGGTGTAGCTCTTGGAGCTATTAACGCTAAACTAGCTGGTGATCCTGAACAACAAGGAGTACAAGTTGGAGAAGCTGCACAAGAACGTAGTCAATTAGCAGAATTATATTCAGGCTATCAAGCTAAATATGGTAGTAATGCTGTAAAAGAATATATGTTAGGTATGAATTTTGGATATGATAGTGTTGGATATCAAACCACTGTATAAGGATATATTATGAGTAAAGAAAATACAAGAGATTTAATTTTAGAACGTAGTCTTACAACTGCGATTGAAAAAACTATTGATCAATTAGATGCTGATGGTTTTGATTACTATTCAGATGAAGTCACAGGTGTTGATAGACCAAAGATTAGAATTAGAAAATCTTTTGATCAAGGTGGGCTTAACGAACTAGTAGATTTAAAAACTCAAGGTTCTATTATTCCCGGACAATCTTTAACAAATAATCCTGATAAACCTTATGCATGGGAAACTCCACCTGAATTTACTAATCCTCATGAAGCTATTGATTATATTTTAAGTACTTTACTTGAACCAGAAACAATTAAAAATATTTCAAAAAGTTTAACAGCCGGAGCATCTTTAATTGACATTACAAATGTTATATTATATTCAGGATTTTCAGGGGGTAAGTGGACTCCTGATTTAATGATATTATTATTAGAACCAACTATGTATGTTTTAATGGCTATTGCTGAAAGATTAGATGTTGAGTATTTAATTGATAATGAAGATGAAGATGATAATTTAGTAGCTGGTGCAGACGTAGCAGCAGTTCTTTCATCTGAACCAGAACAACCAGAAATCTTTAAAGAAATGGAAAGTCAAATTAAAGAAAAAGATTTTACTCCAGCAAAAATTCCTAAATCTATTTTAGAAAAAGTAGAACAAGGTACAAAAAGTTTATTAGGTAAATAATTATGGCAGATAACAGATCAATATTTGAACAAATGGCTGGGACTTTAGGAAGTCAATATGGTCAAACATATGGAATTTTATCTAGAGATAGAAAAAAAAGAGAAAGAAAAGAAAGAAGAAAAGCAATTCTTGGTTCGATTCTTTTTAATACTTTAAGTGAAAGTTCTAAATATTTAAAAAATAATCTTACTAATCAAATAGCAGACTTAAAAGATCGAGCTACATGGGATGAGAATTATACTAAAGAGCTATGGAGACAAGGGTCAGAGATTAAAGCAGAAGAAGCAGCTGTTAGCAAAAACCCTTCGTATTTTTATAAAATGGCAGCAGATAATATAATGAATTCTCCTTATGGTGTTGATATTGCTAGAGCTGGTGGTGTTCAAAATTTAACTCCAACAGCTTATCAAGCTTATCAAGATTTAGTAAAAGCACGAGAAGCTGAATACATAGCTAATCATAATGAAAGAATGGCAAACCCTACAGCATCGTTTGCAACCTTTAAAGAATTTTCTCAAGGTGATAGAGATATGCTAACTCTTCAAGCTAATAATTTAAGAGATGATTTATCAAATAGAAATTTATTTTTTGCTGCATTAAAAAAATTAGGCGTGGGTAAAGATAAAGAAATTGAATTTAATGCTGAGTTAGGTCGTATGCGAACCGAACAAGAAGAAAGATATGCAGCAGCAGAAGCTTATGTAGCTCCTTTAAATGTTACTAGATTTATAGACTATGATGTAGCAAACAAAGAACAAATTTTTACTTTATCCTCGTCTTTAGATTTAAGAAAAAGTGACGAAGAAAAAACAAGAATACGAAAAGAAATGGCTGATCCAAAAAATGGAACATGGAACAATATAACTTTTAATAACGACTATGGTATATATGATATTAATAATATACCACTTAGTAATCTTTCAGAAAGCAATACAAAAAGATTTTCAGGTAATCCTTTAAAACAATCTGAATTAAAAAAAATGGAATTAATGGTTAGAGCAGGTGTAGATAAAAACGGTAATTTAATGTTTAAAAAAGATTCTGATATTCAAGGACCTGTCCCTTATTTAATTGATGATATATATGCTCTTGAAAGAAGACAACATGCTATACAAACTGCAGAAGTTAAAAGAGGTGATAGAGAAACTGTTGATAATTTAGAAAAAAGATATGCTATTGCTGTACAACAATTAGTAAATAATGGTAATATTCGTATAGATAGAAATGGTTTTAATAATTATGTATACATACCTTTAAATAAAAATATGTCACCTACTGATCTTGTTAATTCAAAAAATCCAAACAATACAAGTAATAAACTTGATACATTAGCATCTGTGCATAATAAAACTGAGGTTGAAAATGCAGAAGATTTATCAATGGCATACGATAACTATTTAAATAATAAAATAGATGCTGCTGATGTTAGTGGAAACATAAACGACCTTGAATCTTTAGAAGCTATTAAAGTAGTAAACTCAAAAGCTGCTGAAGAAGATAAGTTAATGTTTATAATTAATCCTCCAGCAGAATTAAGTGGAACAATGTTTTCATATTTAGATGGTGAAGGTAACAAACAAGGTCTCGTTATTGGTAGTCAAGATAAAGAAAATTATAAAGTTTTATACAATCAATTTAAAGATGCTTATGGTCCTAGTGATACAATAGAAGAATTGTTAGACTTAGAAGACTCTGAAGTTTCTACTGATGAAGATACTACACAAGTTCCAGAGTCTGTTATACGTGATGATTTAAAACCTAAAACTACAAGTGATATCTATTATAAAAACGAAAGTGATAGAGCACCAGCAAGTTTATTAGCTCAATCAATAGTAAATAGACCTGTAAAAACTATTACAGATATTGATGAAGTCTTAGATAAAATAGACACAGTTGATTCTGTAAAAGATTTAAAAAACTTTAAAGCTAAAATAATTAAAGGTATAAAAGATTCTTATAAAGAAGATACAGGTGAAAGATTAGTTAATGTAAACAATTTAAGTCTTGATGATTATAAAAAGTATTTAACTATGTATAGATCAAGCTTTATACAAGACAACCGAGATTTATTTCAACAACCTACATCTTTATTAGCAGGTAATTAATACATGCCTTTTTTTAATAATCCTAATATTGGGAATCTTAATAATGTACAACCTTTGGTTGAAGAAGAAGAAAAAAAATCTTCTACATTTTTAACATCTCCTCCTATTAAAGAACCAATAGAACAACCAGAACCTCAACCTTTTGGTTTTCTTTCTAGTACTCCTGTACAAACTGAATCTAAAACTATACCTCAAAGTTTAGGATACGATTACAACATAGCTGATTTTAGAAATAACAAAGAAGTTCAAGAAGCTTGGGAAAGATTTTATGATTCAGCAGAGTTAAATAACTATGACAATGATGTGGTTGAATACTTAAGAGATGCTGAATATAGTGTTACATCTGTTGGTCTTAGAAGTCAACAAATAAAAAACTGGGGTGAACAAACTAGGAAAGATTATACAACTTTACAAAGAGCATTTCAAAAAGCTAATGGGTTAGGTAATGCTCAAGAACGATTTAAGTTTGCAGGTAATTTAGCAGTTGATATTTTAGGTGATCCTCTTAACTGGGCTGGTGTTGCTTTTGCAATACCTACTATGGGTGGTTCTCTTACTGTTAATACAGCAGCTCAAGCACTTTTAAGAACAGGTTTAAATCGATCAGTTAAATCTAAGTTAAAAAAAGAAGCTATAAAAAACACTGGTTCAATAGCTTTATATGGTACAGCCGAAGGTGTAACTTGGGGTGGAGCATATGAGTTCTTTTCCCAAGAAGCTGATAAAGAAATAGGAATACAACAAGGTCCGACTGATTGGAAAAAAGTAGGGCAAGTCGCTGCTCTTGGTGGTGCTTTTGGTGCACTAGTTCCCGGAGCTATTGGTGGTATTAGTAATTCATTGTTTCTTAGAAAACTTTATAATTTTTCAAACGAAGATAATATTTATTCTCAAGCTGCTAAGTTAGCAATTGATAGTGAAAAAGTTATAGATGTTAATATGTCTGACCCATCTACTAAGATTGTATTTTTTAAAAATCAAAAAGGTAGTAAAGGTCGACAAAAGAAAGGATCGCAATTAGAAATTGTACCTCTTACTCGTAGAACTTACAAACAATATATTCTTCCTCAAGCTAAAGCAGTAGGTAAAGAAACTTTTGAAGAAGTAAATTCATTTCAAAAGTTTTTAAAATTCAATGATGTTATTGAAGATAATGCTTTTTTAGTTATTAGACATGGTAAAAATAAAGCAGGTCGTATAACTAAGCAAGTCGAACCAATGACAGAAATGAATGGTAGGCTTTCTGCTGTATCAAAAGAATACTTAGAAGAATACTTCAATGTTCCAACACGTAGACAATACTGGAAACAGGTTAGAAGTTTTAGAGATAAAGATGCTATAACTCACACACAAATTGATGATCAAAGTGTAGAAGGTTTACTCTATGCTAGACAAGCTGGTATATCTGAAAAAGAAATAGCAGCACGTGCAGCTAAATATGGTATTGATATTGAAGATGTAGATGCAGCAGGATACAAGCAGTTTAAAGAAATGGTTCAAGACAATGCTAATCTTGATGCGACTGATGTTAAACTTAGTTATTTAGAGCAATTAATATCAGGCACAATTGGTAAAGCAACAACTAAATATTTAAAATTAGCTAAGAACAACGATGCTTTAGTAGAGTACTTAGAAAGTTTAGTTCCCGGAGCTACAAATCAATTGTTTAAAAGAAGAAAAACTGGAGTTAATGAGTTTTCTTATGGTGAAAACAAAGGTAACTCAGATGGTTTTTATTTAACTAATTTAGAAATAGCATTAAACAGGTCAGGTAAAACTGGTATTCATGCCATGATTACTCCAGAAGAAAACGATCAACTACTAGCTTTAATAATGTCTGGTGGTAAAGTTAAAACTTATGGTGGTAAGAAAATTTCTCAAACATCTAAAACAGCTTACTTTGGTGATGGTAAAAACATCATGGGAATTAAAAAGTTACTTAAACATGCTTTTGATGAAGGAGATGAATCAGGTTTATTTGCTTTTACAGGACAAGTTAAAAATTATTTCCCACAAAAACTACAACATTCTAAAATTGAAGCTGATAGATTAGGTTTTGAAGATACAATAATTAGAGCTGGACATGCAGACCCTATTAATGATGTAGTTCCTACTAAATTTTTTAATAGTAAAGGAGACTTAATTGATGGTTTTGATATTAAATCTATGCCTAAAGATAAAGAAATTTGGGGTAGAGATTTTTTAGCAGAAGCTGGTGAAAATTTAGATAAAGCTAGAGAGTTAAAAGCTGCAGCTATTGTTGATGATATGATTGAAAGAAGATGGACTCCTTATACAGACAATGCGTTACAAGGCATTCCTGACATTATTAAAGGTGGTCATAGTTTTATGAAACATCGAGTCTTTGATAAAGTTCCTCATGTTGAAATGTTACCTTATATTGAAACAGATGTAGCCAAAGTTTTACAAGATTATTTTGTAAACTTTAGCCAAGCAAATGTAAGAACTAAGATGTATGGTAAAAATGTACCGGCTATGTATAAAGATGGTGGTATTTTTAGACGTATTGAAGATGAATTTTTAGCGAAGGGTGGTGATAGAACTCAAGTTAGAAAAGTTATGGATAAATTAGAAAACTTACATAAACTTGTAACTGGTTTAGATCATAATACTATTAAAAATAATGCAGTTAGAACTGTGTCTGATTGGGGTAAATTATCACAGCAAATGGCTCATTTACCTTTAGCTACTCTTTCAAGTTTAACAGAACCATTATTACTTCTTAGTAGAGCTAGAGCTGGAGATGTTGGTAATGTTGTTTATGACATTGGAAATGCAATGAAAAAACAAACTGTTCGTACTTTTGATAGAATGGCTCAAAACAGTAAAAGAATTAAAGGAGAAACTACTAGAGGTTTAAAAGAATTTGATGATGAAGAATGGGTAGAAATTTATAAAACTGGTTTAGCTTTAGAACAAGCTACAATGGATAGAATTGAAGGGCTAACAGGTGAAGCACTAAGTAGTGGACTAGCTAAAAATGTTCAAAATGCTTTCTTTAAAACAAACTTATTAACTCAATGGACTTCAGCAGTTCAACTAGCAGCTTTTACTACAGGTAAAAGATTAATTAAACAAAATGCAGAATCTCTTTATTTACATAATGCAGGTATTAAAAAACTTGGTAAGAAAAAAGTTCAATATTTAAGTGATCAACTAGAAGAACTTGGAATACCTTTAGATCAAGCTAATGATTGGTATAAAAAATATTTAAGTAAAGACGGTGTTTTTAATGTTGCTAATGCTAATAAAGATAACTTTTATAAACAAAGAATTGTGAGAGGAGCTAATAGATTTACTAGAGAAATTATTTTAAACCCTAGCACATCATCAGCTAATAGACCTTTATGGTTTTCATCTCCAGCAGGTCAATTGCTTATGCAGTTTGCTGGGTATCCTACAGTTTTTAATAATACAGTTTTAAAAAGATTTGTAAACGAAGCTACAGTATATCCACTACAAACTACACCTAAAATTTTAGCAACCACTATGCTTATGACTAGTATTGCAATGTTAGGTAATTACATTAGAAGTGGTGGTAGAAACTGGGAAGAACAAGAACCCGGTGAGTTAGTATTTAATTCTATTAGAAGGTGGGGTGGTGTAGGAGCTTTAGAATATTTTGATAAAACTTCTAAAAATTTAGAATTAGGAAGTGGTCAGTTAGGTTCTATTTTAAAAGCTGGTGGTCCTTTAATGGGAGATGCAGTTGATGCTCTGATTTATCGAAAAGGTATTACTGAATTTGCAACAACAAACATTCCCGGCTACTCAGCTTTACCTAAAGAAACTAGAGACTATCTAAAAAAGATTGGTAGAGATAGAGATAAAGCTTTAGTAGAATTTTTATTAAGTGTGTTGGGTGAAGAAACAGCAGCACCTTTTGCTAGAGGTGGTATTGTAGATGTACCTAATGCTAAAGATGAACCTGATGAAATGATCAACAAATTTACAGGTTTACCTTACAACGCTACATCTGCTAGTGTACAAGACATTGAAGACAGAGAACGTAGAGCTGAAGGTAGTGATGGTGCTGAAAAACGTGAGCTACCTGATTCTTTAAAACCTTTAGAAAATTTAGTTAATACAATTCAAGGAAAAGTTCGTGAGGTACGTGAAGGTAATAAAAGATTATTAGAAAGTTCTAAAGAAATATTATCAAGTCCTAGTTTTAGATTGTATGCAGATGCTGTTATAAAAAGAAAAAAAGAACCTATTACAAATAATTGGTTTAGTGATCAAGAATATGCAACAATAAAAGAAAGTTTAAAAAGTGTATTTAAACATCCTCAAAGAAGATTAAGATTTTATGAAAGTTTAAAAGAACAAGGGAAAAAACGAGGTGTGTTCCAAGAAACTTTTCCTCTTCCTAGAGCATATGACGAAAGTAAAAATATAAGTAAAGCTGCTGATAAAGTTAATATGCTTTTTAGGTGGGGTTATGATGGTGAAATTACTAACGAAGGAAAGCCAATATCATTGTATGAAACTCTTGGAACAAGCACTTTAAAAATTCCACATAAACAACCTTATAACTCTGCAGTTTTAGAAATTTATGATAAATATGATTTTAATAGTCAACATGGTGGGTCTGGAACTTATTTTGAACAAGCAAAAAACATAGTAAAAAATGTGCTTTCTGGAGAAGCTTATCGTGCAGAAAGTGCAGCAATGCAATTAGCTGAAAAATATGGTGCTCTTGTTTTACCTGATGACTATACTGCAGCAAAAGAAAATAGAGAACCTAAATTTGTACCAGTCAATATACAAGTTCCGGTGTCTGAAGTTATGGATGAAGACACTTGGAAATCTTATCAATCTAGTATTACCTATAAAGAACCTGAACCTACATCAACTGTAATGCAAGAAAGAAAATTTCAAGATAGAAAAGGTTTTGAAAGTGGTGGTGGTGTAAGTAAAATTATGCAAAGATTAATTGAAAGAGGTGGTAAAGCAATGGGTGTTGGTTCTTCTGAACAAAGAGCTAATGAAAAACAAGCAGCAGCTATTGTTAATCAAATGGTAGCTGATGGTACAATTCCAAAGTATGAATATGTTGAAGTTGATGCTTTTGGTTTTCGATCTGGAAAAACTGGAGATGTTTTTGAAGCTGTAAATCATGGGTTGTTAAGTGCTACTTATGGAGACTCTATATTTCGAAGAGGAGCTTTACAAGCTAAAGAAATTGGACAAGGATTTAGTAGACCTTTAGATTCTAAACGTGACTCTTATAATAATAGAGTAGGTTTTAAAATAAGAGAAACTGCTAAAACACCTGAAGAAATTACAAGAGAAATTAATAATAGAATTATAAGATCATATGAAAAAATGAACAGTGGAGAAGCTTTAATACCCGGAGAAGATTTCTTTTTAAACCCTAACGAGATGGAACTATGAACATAGATTTATGTAAAGCAGAAATTAAACGACACGAGGGCGAAGTCTTAGAG
>CERN01018897.1_pt1 | contig 11260 bp, 17 predicted proteins | sample 530761 | NCBI WGS metagenome assembly CERN01 (sample SAMEA2620947, study PRJEB7988) | marine metagenome | isolation source: saline water (ENVO:00002010), including | reverse complement strand
GGCTTCGCACCCATTCGAATATCATTCTTTTCCCATTAGAATATATTTACACTAATCGTTGAAGGACAACAACAAAATGCCCTTTGGAACTCAACTAAACCAATCGTCGTTGGTTTCTTCAGTCTGCTCAATCTCTACAGGAGAACCGACTCTTTCTACAGTTAGAATACCCGATACATTAATTGTAACAGGTTCCGGCCCGTCATCTCCTTGTCTTTGAGAAGTCCTACCAATAACAATAATGTTACTACCGATACCGAAATCAATTTCGATATGTTCAGGAACCCAACATGTTGTCATGTTGTTTCCGCCTTCATAATCGAATTCTGCATTCAAATCTGTAATATTTAGAACACGGTTTCCATTTCCAAACGGAGTCATGTTCATGTTACAAACTGTACCGTCAGTAATTACATATCTCTCTTTTACAGGTAGCATGGCTAAGTTTCCATGTTGCCTGTCGATGTCTACTAATTCTGTAATCTTGTCAGAGAATACTCCTGTAAGAGTAGATACATAATCGAAGTCGGACATGTCTCTATAGTCAGAGTTTTCAGGGTCTAGATTTGCATTCATAACTAAACTAGACTTAGTAACTTCAGTATATCCATAGATGTCATCCATGTTCTCATTTTTAATTACAACCATATGTAAGAATTCAAAACAATTTGGCGCAAAGTCTAGGCAACCATTTTTCTTGTAAGAAAAGAAATAAGGTTTCATTTCTACACTGTCTCCAACCATTCCATAGAAAACTCCGGTTCGACGGAATTCTTGTGCCGGTAGTGGTTTTCCAAAGTTTCGGTTAGTCCCGCCGTTAGGATATCTTTCGGTAGCATCTAAAGGAATAATCATATTGCCTTCGATTTCTTCTGCACCTTCCGGTAGAGTTTTTACGATTCTCTCTTGATAGTCGCCTTTGAAAACTCTAAGGATTTTCCATCCACCATCTGTTTCTTCAGCAGTAGCGATTAGCCCTGCTTCTAATGCCGCATCAGCATTTCTAGCGTATTCTTCCTTGGCCTTGTTTCTGTTCCAAACCATTGTGTCTCTAGGAGACTCAAGTGAGATAAAGAAACCAAATGCCTTCTTAGACAATTGGTTGCTTCCGCCACCACTAGGTTTAGACTTCTGCCTTCGGCTTTGTGCAACATGACTTCGCCAAAGTCCAAGTCCAATAGGGTTGTTTGTTTCTACCCCGTTTTCTCTGCAAATGTCTTCATACTTGGCTAGTGCGTCCTCCGCACTAAGTCCAAGAAGACTTGCTCCTTGCTCTATTTCGTTCTTTAATTTTTCATCCATATTCAGATTCCTCCTTTTCATATCAATTGTCCTACCATCCAAGAGATTAAAACTCTAGGTGTCATGGTAGTGGACCGGTATTCGCTTTCTCCTATCACTCTCAAAAATTTATATTTCGTACTATTATCCAATGTAGCATTAATGATAACATCATGTAAAGATACACAAATGTCCTTTACGGTTTTTCCATCGTAAAGTAAGTCGTGTAGTGTTGTAAGAATGTTAGCATTTTTATTGATTATTTCATTTATTATATTTTCATATTCTTGTAGTCCTTCTTGAACTTGCACATTGAGGGGTTTGTCCGATGATATTGCGGCTTGCAACTCGGTTATTGCCCTCCTTAAATCACCACCATATACACCTATAAAGCCCTGCATTTCTGATTCAGATGGGGTATTGGTGACTGATTCCTTCTCCAATATGTCGGTAAGAATTGAAGATACTACCGATGGAGATAATGGCTTAAAATGATAATTTGCACATCTACTTTGTAGTGCAAATATAATCTTGGTTCTATCATTACAAGTAATAATAAAACGAACATTTTCAGAATATCTTTCCATAATTCTTTTCAGTGCGTTTTGTGCATCGTTTGTCATTCCGTCCATTTCATCTAATAGAATTATTCTGAAAGGAACATTACCAAGTTTGCCACTTTGAGCAATCTCTTTAATTCTAGTTCTAACGGTTTCTAATCTTCTATCATCGGAAGCATTAATCTCAAAGAAATTATCTAGTGCATTTTCTCCAAGTAATGTTTTGGCTAGTGCCAAACCTGCCGCAGTTTTACCTGTACCTGAAGTACCGTAAAATAAAACATTTGGCATGTTCTGTAATTCTACCCAATTCTCCGCATCCATTACGAAGTGTTCTTGTCCCTTTATTCCGCTTAGTAAAGCGGGCCTATATTTTTCCGTCCATAGCATAATAATCACTCAACTTACTTATCTTTATTTTAGGTTTAGATTTTCTTATCTTCTTTTCACCAAGACCGAGTAATCTACACTCACTGTTGTTTAGTTTAGTTTTAGCCCAACGGCTAAAGTCTTCGTCTTTACATAATTGGCGAAGAAGTCTTTCATCCCCGCTTCTTAGTTTTAGCCTTCTACATAGAGAAGGTATTTTTGAATATGCTTTTCTTTTAGGATATGCTGGCCTACTAAAGTTTCTGCCTTGGTATGTATAGGCTAACATTTCATAAAAGTAATGTTGGGGCCATCTCCTTTTAACAACCCCGTCTACGAATATCAATCTATTCGGATGAATATTTTCTACAAGCCAAGACATTATTTGTGTATCAGATGGCTTGTTAATTTTTAGAATCTTGGCAATCTTATCTCTATTACTTTCCTTCATATAATCTAGAACAATAGAGAAAGTATCTTTTTCAAAAGAGAAAGGTTCTTCGCTTCTAGGTGCTAGTTCCGAAATTTCATTTCTTAAATATATATTAGAACCTGCTCGCTTGAACTTAACCATGTTCTTAATATCGCTAGGGACACTTTTCTGATTCAGCGAAGTCATTACTACTTTGCCACCATAGTTTCTAAGTACATTTAGAATCTGGTCTTTCTTAGGCTTGTAGTGTATGTCTTCAATAATTATTCCTCTTTCTTTTGGGACCGATTTAATATCAGATATTTCCATATCATTAGCGTAGTAGATAATAGCATCTTCAAACATCTCCCTTGCCATAGTAGATTTTCCGCTACCATGTTTTCCTGTAATTACAATTGTTCTATCTTTTGTCATTGTAGTTAGTCCCATTAAATCAATTCCTTTATTTTTAATATTTCATCTAATCCTTCTAAGGATAAATGTTTTTTATTTTTTATTAGTTCTACAACTCTCTTGAAATCCTTCCACTGATTTCTTGCATCTTCTAGGTAGTCGGGTATCTTATCACAAACTGTAGATAAGTCGCCTATTCTAGATATTGTTATTATTGGTTTATTTCTATTAGTGCCTTCTCTTTCTTTTAGGTGAGGTCTAATCTGCCGCATTTCTAAAGCATGACTTAGTTGTTTTAGAAAAGGTAACTCCCCTCTAATTTGTATTCTAGGTTTAATTGTGTAGCCTAGATTAGCCCTATAATTAGATTCTACTCTGATGTCACAATTGGCTAAACCAATAAAAATCCCAATTAAAATATCATCGTTAAACATTGTTAGCCACTATCCTAGTTCCTATAAATTCGTTCTTTAGTCTAACATATTTCAAAAAGTGTTCACATACTCCCCTAACATAAGAAGAGATATCTTCTCTATTTTCAGGTAGCACTATCGAAAGATTAGTTCCTTGAAAGGTATCTAATGCTCTCGCTTCTTCTTCATCTATTTCTTTAATGAATATCATATGTAGTGGCATTTCATGTTCTGCAATTAAATGCAAATTAATCCCCTTTGCTAAGAGGTCATTATACTCATCTGTAAGAGGAGGCCCAAAAATCATAAAATTGACCGTTGTCACCTTTTCATACTGTTCTACCCACTTCAATAATTCTGGTTCTATCATGTTATCAAAATCCCGTCATGGTCTGAATTACATCAGTAACGGTATTTATATCTACAACATATTTATCTTCTCTTATTCTTACTATCCGTGGGAACCTTAGACCAATGTTCCCTTTGCTATCTCTAGAAATTAAATCAGCAGTAACCTGTACCACTACCTTTGGGGCAAAGTTGTAAGTCTGCCCTTTGTAACTTTCTATCAGTGTCCTAAGTCTACTAGTTAATTGAATCATTTCTCTTTCAGAAAGTCCTGTTCCTACAGAACCTACGCCCATAAAACCATCATCGCTTTTTACTGCAATATCAAAAGAAGCAAAAAATCCCGACCTAGCCCCTTCTCCGTATCTAGCAGAAGTTATCACTACATCTAAATCAATTCTAGGAGGTTTATACTTAGCCCAAGAAATTGACCGCTTGCCCGATTCGTATTTATGGTTAGCATCTTTAACAATAATCCCTTCGAAACCATCGTTAATTGCTACATTGTAAAATGCTAAAACATCTCCACCCTTTTCCATTCTATGTGCTTGGTCAGGAACCATAGACATTTTCTCTAGCCTTTCGTGGTAAGGTAAATCTGTTAAAGTTTCTCCATCTATCATTAGGGCATCAAACGCAACCCATTTTACCGGACAATCCTGTACTGCTTTAGCATGGTCTTTAGAGTGTACCCTTGTCCCCATCCTTTTGTGTTCGGCAGGGCTTCCATCGTCTTTAATGGGGTAAATTTCCCCATCCAAGATACAATCTACAGAGTACTTTCTAACAAGGTCTACTATGTCAGGAAATTGAGGAGTTACAATCTTTCCTTTTCTATTGAAAACAATAACACTTTCGCCTTTTCTATGGACTTGGTATCTATTCCCATCATATTTATAGTCTACAATTTTTTGCTTTGGCCACTTGGACATAGGAATTTCTTTTGCCAGCATAGGTTTTAGGAACTTGCCATGTTGGAGAATGCACGAAGGCGTTTCTCCCATTTCATAATATGTTACTAAAGTAGATATGTCATTAAAATTGTGATGTGATTTAACTTCTGAAAGTTTCTTATCATAGGTTTTAGCCAACATCTTTTGTACCGTTCCTACATTTATACCGTTCCTAGGAACCCTAAGCCAGTATCGAGAAAACCACTTTCTTTCTATTGCAGACATTTCAGAAAACAATGAAGAAAAAAGAATGTATTCGTCCGAGGTTATTCCTCCGCAATCTAAACTAAGAATGTTTAGTATTCTATTTAGGGGGATGTCCTTATCGTTGGTCTTCCGTAAATCTAATTCTTGGGCAACATATCCTATATCATTAGACATACTATAGGACCAATCTATTTCTTCTTCGAAAGCGTCTACGGATTTAGCAATCCATTTCTTAGCCTTAGATAGACCAATGTTATTGGAAGGATATTCTAAAGATAATATTTGGAATACTATCCTTCTATCCGATTCCTTAAATTTTAGAATTTCTTTGGAAACTAAAGATATTTGTTGTGTTGGTTTCTTGTCCTCCAAACTCTCTAGTAGTCTCGACATCATTTTCATCGTCATATTTTATCACTCCATTTATTATTAGAATCATTTCCTTTATCAGTTCTTTTTCTTTATCATCAAAAGGATATAAAACACTATTGTTTTTATTATTCGCTAATTTGGTTAATTTTCTACCAATACGAATCCATTCATTCCTCTTCATCTTTCCCACCTTCTTCGGGGACTTCTACCTTATCAGTCCCCATTTTAGCCACTAGAGAATTGCTTATCTCTAAATTTATTCTAGGTATATTTCTAATCATATTGTTTACTAAGTTTACAATATCTTCTCTTCCTACGCTTTGCGCCCCATCTGCTAAATATGCTAGATAGCCTATTGACATTGGTTGAGCCATGCTATGAAATTGAGACATGTTAGTTCTTAGTTCCCAATAATAGACAAAGGAACCTCTCACGGCTTCGTTAGTATTAGAGAGAGAGGGCCAAGCCTCTTTGAATGCGTCCAAGATTTCTCCCTTTAGTTTCTTCTCAATGGTCTTTGCCCACTTAGCAAATTCCTTTTCGTCTTTGTATATCTTAATCCATTTCCACATCTTCGCTCTCCTCCGAAAGTATTCTAGTTAGAATGGTATGTATCTTAGTCGCTTCTTCTAGATTCATTCTAATGCCCTTTTTAGTCGGCTTATCATTAGAATACCATCTGATATCTACAACTTGTTTTTTCCAATATTCTCCCGAATATATCTGTATCTCATCTGTAGCATTTCTCGCTACTCTTCCTCTTAATGTTAAATCACTCAATCATTAACCCTCCCTTAAATTTATCTAAATCTGTTTTGGAGATAAAATATCTTGGGGATTCTAAAGAGTCTAATCTATTGGCTACCCAACAGGCCCCTCCCAAACTAGAAATCTGCACGATTTCATACTGGCCTTCCTCTACCTCTACTATTTCTCTAGTTGCTACTTCAGGTACTAAGCCATACATTCTAGTTAATTCTCCAGCGACTTCGTGTATGTTATCTCTAACATATTTTATTATGTGCGCTCTCTGAATAGGTATCTTGGGGGCGACTTTAATCTTCATGGTCCCTGTTAGTTTACAAACCTTACATTTGTTTCCTTCGCAAATAGGACACTTTACTTCTGCCGCATGTGGGGCTGGTAATGTAACGGTTACTGCTCTTTTATTCATCGACTTCACTCTTCTTACATTCTATGCACATGCCCCATCTCCTTAAAGAATAGGGTAGGCAATCATTTCCACACTTAGGACAAAGTTTCATTTCTCTCTCCTCTTAACCGCCATAGAACCGTCTTTGTTTTTAGTTAGAATGGTCATAGAACCATCTTCGTAAACAATAGTCATTCTTACAATGTTCTTATCTTCGAACATTACTATTCCTCCAACAATACTGCTACATCTGTAGTTAAGAATAAGATTGCAATAGACATAGCAACAGTGAAACTGCTGATAGTAACTTTAGCAGGGTCAATAACCCCTGCATTAGACAAGCACATCTTCTCTCTAGTTAAAGCATTAAAACCGTGTGTGTTAGTTAATCCTAACTCAATAGCGTCTAAGTCCTTTCCTTCTGCAAGGGTAAGTAACGGGTGCATTAATGCGTCCGTAACAATCATTTCTAATTGAGGGTGTATCTTTCCATCTAAAACAGTAGTAGCATTAGCGAGTCCGATTCCTCCGCCTACAATAATCCCACCGGATAAAGCGGCTTTGGTGGCATTAATAGCGTCATCTAACCTTTCTTTAGTTTCTCTCATTTCTATACTAGAAGCCGCACCAACAGAAATTACCGCCACTCCTCCCTGAAGCCTACTCATCCTCTTTTGTAATCTTAGTTTATCATAGTTAGAAGTTGCTTCTTCGTATCTTAATTTAAGAGAAGATACCCTATCGTCTATGTTCTCTTTACCTCCAATTAGTACTGTGGATTCTGAAGTAATAGTTACTCTTTCACAAGAGCCAAAATCTTCAAACTTTACAGTAGCGATATCGTCATTGTTTTCATCACTGAATAACTTACCACCCATCAAGGCAACAATATCTCCTAACTCATCTAGTTGGGCATCTCCGAAGTTCGGTGCTTTTACAATACAAGCCTGTATTCTTCCGTCTACGATATTCATTACCGTATTGTTAAGAGCAGAACCTTGAATTGCTTTTGCAAAAATAAGAATTGGCCTACCTTTATTAGAAGCAAGTTCTAGTGCTGGAAGAATATCTGCAAAATTAATTAGGTGTTTGTTAGTTGCTAAAACCAAAGGGTTCTTCAATTCACAAATACCTGATGGGTCATTCGCCATTAAATGACTAAAATACCCTTCATCTATTTCTAATCCATCTGTAACTTCGAAGGTAGTTTCTAGTTGATTGCCTTCGTTCACCGTAATAATTCCATCACGGCCAACAACATCTATTACTTCTGAAATTAATTTACCCATTGTGGCATCGTTATTAGATGCAATTGTGGCAATATGCAAAATATATTCGTCACTAATTTCTTTAGTTTGTTCGACAATGCCTTGTAATATCGCATCTCTAATTTCTTCTAGATTAGACTTTACAGTATGGATATCATTTATTTTATATTTAGACAATCCATTACAAAGAGCCGCCGCAACTAAACAGGCAGTAGTGGTTCCATCACCTGCATTTGATTGAGCCTTAGAAGCAATGTTCTGAACTAGTTTAATTCCCATAGAAACATATGGGTCCGGATGAGAAACATACTTAGCAATAGTAACTCCGTCATTAATAATAATTGGAGGATTACCTTGCAAGATTACATTGTGTGCTTGTGGCCCTAGCGTCGGCTTTACTGTATCTGCTACAAGATTAATCCCTTGTAGTAGTTTTTCTCTTACTTCTTCTCCAAATAAAATCATTCAATCACCCCGTAAATATAATCCGCATCAATAATCCAATAGTCACTACTTTTGTAGGCGACCTTGTTAATATCGAAGTGTATTTTATCTCCAATCTTTAATCCATTGGTGTCTCCTTTACTTCCCCAATGAACAATACCTTTATCCAAACTTTCACTTTTTATTCCGCTTGCGCTTTCTTCTGTTAGAGGCAAAAACCCAATCCATCTTCCTATCGTTTTAATCATTCTTCTTCACCTAAACTAAATTTATTTAATCTTGCTACTTGGCAACATAGTCTAATCTTCTGCGTTGATTCTAAATTCCAAAAGTCATTATCTTCCCAACCTAGTTTGACTTCGATATATCTACAGAGTTGCTTTCTAGACATTTTCTGAAAGTCTTCATCAATCGGTACTCCCAAAACCTCTCTAGTATCGTGAGTCAGAAACTTATCTAAGAAAACATAGACCCTGCCCATTAAACCAATTATCTTCCTAATAATCCATTGCTTCATGATACTCTCCTCCAATTTGTTTTCTTCCTTGGGCTATCTTCGCACCTTTCAAAGTGTCCTGAAACTCTGAGCAGATGTGCCATTCCCCTAACATTAGGAATAAATGCCATATTTCGATATACATAAGATGAGCGTCCACTACGAACACTACCCTTCTTGTTTATTAGAATAGTAATAGCCTCTTGAGAATTGACTACATCTCCAATTTCTACTTCTTCTAATAAGTATTCTAATATTCTACGATTTCTCAATTTCATTCTTCTTCACCATATCCATAAGTACCATATCCCCAAAGTTGCACTCTCTCATATTCATAATCTCGATAGATAATCAATTGCTTTGGTTTGAATTTTTCCCAAACTCCATAGTGGCCATTGCCACCTAATACTATTGCAGATTCCATCATAGGTTCCCAAATAGAAACTGTTCTAATGTCAGTTCCGCTAAAATACGCAGAACCGAATGGGTGGGTATGAATCCAACACTTGATAGGAAGTTTCATTCCGATTGGGTCTACTTTGAAATCAACATAGCCAGCAGTACCACTACTAATGTGTAGCCTGTCGTTATTATCAATAACAACTTGAACTTCCAATTTTGGAAGTATTTCTGTAGAAGCCTTCCATATTTCAGATAGGAACTCTTCTGTAATTTCAGGATTTAATTCCCAAGTAGAAACTATGCCAACTTTATAGTCGGGGCCTAATTCATCTCCCATTATTTTAGTCATACATTTACCACCTTAAAAAGCCCAACATCTTCTTTGTTGAACCAACGCTGAATCCATTCAGCCGCCATTCCAGCAATTGCCACTTGCATAAAGTGAACATTTTTATTACTTCCATCCCAAGAATCTCCTTGACAAGAAAAACTTCCATCAGGTCCAGCCAACATTGTGTCCCACATTTCAGGACTAGAATCTGAAGAGATAAAAGCCGCATTGCGACCTTGCGCTCTCAAATCTAACCAAGTAAAATCGCTACGATATAATGTCCTTCGTAAACTTAGATTATCTACACAAGATATAACTAAATCAAATCCTTTCATTTGACCAAGTGTTAGAATCTTATGAGGAATCGCACCCGATAGCCCATATCTCTCATACATAACACTCGCTTTATTTTTATTTACATCTATCCTTTCGTAATTTTGGTAGGGTAGATTTTTATTCTCTACAATGTCGGGGTCTGCTACTGTAATGTTATACAGTCCCGTCTTTTTCAATAGAGGAATTAGAAAACTCCCAATTCCACCTGCACCTATAATTAATACTTTTCTCATTTTATCATATCTCCTATTGTTTTTCCACTAATTTCTTTTAGATTGTTATATCCTAACATACCTAGAATCTTCTTAGCCTGAACACGAATCGTGGAAATATCAAATCCGGCTCGTTTAGCCAAGTCCCTTTGTTTTATTTGCATTAAATTAGCACTCGCTACTATTAGACATATTGCGGCACAATAAGTCCTCCCTTTAGTAAAATCATTTTCTTCTAAAATAGGATTGACGGCTATGTGCATCTCTTGACACAATGTAATGAATTCCGCAGTATCATTCACTTCTCTAGAAGTCTTATCTAAAAGAGAAACTATATTGTCCCTAGCATATACACCGGAATTACCAAAGTGTTTTGCAATCACCCTAGTTAATTTATTCACCTTGCGCATATCACATTCAAATTCCTTACGAACATCGCTCATCTTAATAGCAATCCCATTTTCCTTCAAAACATAATATACCAAGGCCGTTGCTCTATTTTCATAACTGTATTTGTTACTAAATACATTTCCTCTAAAGAGGGAAATATAGCATTCTTCTACCCTATCTCTAAGAGGATGGTTTGTTGCGATAGAAGACAAAACTAGATTGCAGTAAACTAGGCCCGTCTGTATGTTGCTTTCGCTAACATCATATCTATTCCTATTAGTAGTACCCAAGGTATTCCTAAAGGTAGACTCTCTAACTAATTCTCCATTTGAATTGTATTGGGAAACGCTTTGTTCAAATATCTCGGTTATTTCTACTAAACCGCAATTAGTACAAATCCTTTCTCCCAATCTTTCATCAAAATTAAAATTACTACTACCACACTCTACACAGGACATATCAAGGACTCCACATCATCCATTATCATTCCTTCAAAGTCTAATCTATTTTCAGACATGTCTTTTTTGTTTAGATAGGAATTAATTGTACTTACTAAATTAATAGTAACAGAATCATTCAGGAAGGCATATGCTCTTGCTACCATTTGGTCGCCAATAGATTGTGCGCCGTTAAATGCTAGATTATCTACGCAAATAGGCCCTCTCCATTGGAAGGAGGTTATTTCTTCGTAGGTGTCTACCCATACGCCTTCTTCATTTTTAATTTGTCCTGTCTTCTCCCTCTTAGTTACTTGATTATACACGAAGGTATTTACTGATTGTCTACTAGCACGATTACTCGCCTTACGAATCATCCAATCGTATTTTCTACCTCTAATAAATAACCATTCGTTATCTTGGTTAGTAATTTTCAGCCCTGCCTTCTCTATAGTCCCGTTT
>CERN01021817.1_pt1 | contig 11304 bp, 27 predicted proteins | sample 530761 | NCBI WGS metagenome assembly CERN01 (sample SAMEA2620947, study PRJEB7988) | marine metagenome | isolation source: saline water (ENVO:00002010), including | reverse complement strand
TTTTTCAATCGACCTTCCTCCGAAATAAGCTCCGATGGTTGTCATCAAAATCAATTTTAAAAGATCCTTCCATTCATTATCTACAACAAATGTAATAGAACCACTATCTATAAAAACCATAAGTACTGTGGATACTACTAGAAATATAAGAATTAAAGGACGTACTGATCTTGTCAGCCAGTTTCCATGCTGTAAATCTACCTTCCATCTTTCTGTTACATTTTTTTGCATATCAGCTTCTGCTGCTATCCATATTTTATCCATTTCTTTTTTAAAAGCAGCCTGCTCATCTTTAGTGTGTACAAACTTGTCAACTATGGATGATATTTTACTAGCTAACCCCCCACCAGCTTTGCCAAATAATTTTGCTAATATTTCTTTCATCTTTTATAAACTTTATCTTCTATTTTATCCAGTCGTTTTGCTTCTGCCTCAATATGTTGTTCTAAAAATAATATTTTTTGATTAATTATTTCAAGTGATTGTGAGGGTGGTAAAGTTTTAGCAACTTCAATCTCTTGTTTGTTTAATTCTATCTGTTCAGTCAACTTTGAGTAAGTTAATACCAAAGAAATTAATCCACCTAAACACACTATTATTGTTTTTAAGTCAAGAGTGAAGTCTTTAACTCCATCTCCATCTAAATCAATCCCTACCGCTTTTTTTTCTATATTATTGTTAGCCATTTGTAATATCTATATAAATTGTTTTACCTTTATCTCTCACCGCTTTTAATATTCTGTTTCTATTCTCTTCTTTTGATTCATAGCTAACATGAATCCAATCTGGATTTGATTCATTCCCAAACTCGTAAATCATTTGATCAAAATCTAGATTTTCTTTAATATAATTAAACATTTCCATATTTGTTTTGTAACCATACAAATCATCTATGTCCATTGCCTTTCCTTCACAGTGTTGTGAAGTAGCACTTCCGCCAATTGCTTTATTTAAAGCTTCAGATCTATAAAAACTATTAATTTTTATAGGCCCTCCAACCCATTGTCTTAATGGTTGAAATACTTTTTCCGCTAACGCTTTCATATTGGCTAAAATCGTGCCATCAGGAGTGTTTGCAATACCTAATCGTAAAGCTGTTATGGATTTTGTTGCTTCTTTCTCTGAAATATTTTTACTTATCATTTTGTTTTAACTTTAGCCATTTGTGTGCAGTGTAGCCAATAGTTAATACAAGTAGAATAATCTTGAGCCAAATTTCTATTTGAGTTAAAGATAATCCTAAGGCTATACTGTTAATCGTGTATAGTTTCCAGTCTGTCATTATTAACAATTTCATATGTTATCTCTAAATCTAAAAGTAAAGAGTTTGTTTGTGTATAATTTACCATATTCCTATCAAAGAATTAGCAGTTGTTCCTCCTGACATTACCTGAATCACTTGTACAGGTAGGTAATCACCTACAGGGAAATTTTTGAATGATATAATTTCTCCGCTTACAGTTCTTACTGTCACATTTTTATATTGATTAGAAGTTGCATCAGCACCTGTATTTATAACTCCTGTATCTCCTACATAAATTAAACATCCAGGGTTATTTGAAGTAGTTGATGAACCTCCATTACTTCCTAAATAAGCAGGATAATATTCAGATCCTTCTTGTTGAGAATAAATTCTAAAATTATCGTCAGCTGTTGTTAATGAACCAAAAATATTGGCACTTAAAGTAAGCTGGTCTTCATTTCCTACAGCAGTTACTGTTGCGATTCCTGCATTGTCAGTATTAACTACAATATCTCCAACTTTAACACCTAAATTTACAAAGTTTATTTCTTCGTCAATCAAAGAGTTTTGTCTTACTATCTTATAATTCTCACTATTACCTCCTGCTTGAAAAGCATCAGAAGCTAGACTAAGTTGTGTCCCGCTATCTACAGCAGTTACAGCTGCGTTTGCAGTATTGGTGATATTATAAGCAACATCTCCAATAATAATTGGAAGTGGCGGGTTAGCCGCTTGAAATGTTGCCGATGCGTCAATTAATTTATTTGTAACAGTGTTTGTAGTTGTACCAGTTGTAACAAAGTTACCTGTACCTATTGCTGCTAAAAAATTTGGGTTTGGAATTGGAATCGAATCACTTGGAGTAACTTGAATCGCTTGTGTGGTGTTAACCGTTATTTTTGGATATGCCATTATTTTAATTTAGAGGGTTAAAAATTCTCTTTTATTTTTTGTAAGGAAACATTCTATTTAAAGAATCCTTACGCTTGTTGCACCCGCAATCGCCATTAGTGACTGACTCTACAACTCTTTTTATTCCTGTGGCTTTAGTAAACTTTTCTATACTATCACCTAATCCTTTAGATTTCATTTTTTAGGTTTAACAAATTGGGCCATAGAATCCATATGTTTCTTTGACTTGTTATATAAACTTTTTCTAAACTTCTTCATTAATTTAGACACGTTTTTATTGCTAAAATTAATTGAATCTAATTTAGACATTTTTTTCTTAACTTTCAACGTGTCTGATTTCTTGCTTCCTAACATTAATTATTATTTAAATGAGAGCCATCGCATTTTCCTGAAGGATCTTCAGTGTAACCGCATTGACAAGGTTTTACTTTATTTTTCATTTAACAGTGCATTTCTTCCTTTAATTCTTTCTTCTATTTCTTTAGCTCTTTCTATCATTCTCAATTGATATTCTTTTTGAGCATTGATAGGATTTTTCTTTTCTTTTAAAACTAATTTTTTTTTCTTTTTAGCCATTTAATTTGATTTATTTCTTTGCTTTTCCTTTAACTTTTTTAAGTTTAGGGTTTTTTCTTTTAGCTTTAGCGCTAGCTTTTCTACTTGCAGAGGCTAATATAGCAGAAGCTGCTTTTTTAGAGTACCCTCCTTTTCTTGCAATTTTTGCAGCTACTTTTTTAAAGCTCATAATTTTACTTTAAATGATCGTGCTTAACAACTTTTGGTGTATGTCTGTATGACATAGATTTGTCAGCGCCATAAGCATGACCATACATTTTTTTAGACATTGCTTTAGACTCATCTCTACGATCCTTCATAGATTGAGACTTTTTTCCGTTTCTAGAACCTAAAGATTCATCTAGTCTAGAATTATACCCTTGTTTTTTCATAATAATAATTTAAGTAACAAATATAATAAATATTTTTTAGCATCTCCAGCGTCTTCTAGCCGCTCTTCCTCGTTCTCCTGTCCAACTTCTCGATCTTGCACAAAAAGCTTTTCTTCGTTTTGCTGCTTTACTTCCTTTTTTTACCCTACCTGTAACGGCTGTTTTAAGTTTTGATCCAGGGTTAGCTCTTCTGTACGCAGCCACCCCTGCTTTAGTCATACCTGCACCTTCAGAAGCTTTACGAAAGTTTCTTCCTTTACCTACAGTAGTTTTTCTGATGTTTTTTTCGGCCATTACGAACTTCTTACTTTTGCTGCTGATGTATTTGATACAAACTGTTTGCCTTTTGAACCTGCTTTTTTCTTTTTTCTAGCTGTTGCTGCTAATTGTCTTTTTGATAAACTACGAGCTTTGGCTAACGGTAGACACCTGTCTGGATTTTTTTTATTCTTACTTGTTCCACAAGCTCCTTTAATTTTTCCATCAGTTCCAACACGAACCCATTTTTGTTTTCTCCATTTTGCTAGCTCACCCATTATTTCTTTTTGCCATAATTAGGATCCTTGCAATATTTACTAGCCGCCATGTTAGCATAAGCAGACGGATATTTATCAAATGTTCTTTTTGCCCAAGCTATACCTGCTGAACATATTTTGTTGCCTTTTTTTTTAGTTCTTCCCTTTGCCATTATTTTAGTTTTTTATCTATTTGTTTTTGAAATCTTTTTTTACTTTTATCCACTTTTCTTTTTGCTTTCTTTTTGTTAGTAATCACTCTAGTTCTTCCTTTAGGATTTCTCAAACTACTAGTAGATACTGTAGCAGTTCCATCATTATTTAAAAATACACCTTTTTGTTTATATCTTCCCCTAGGCTTTCTTAATGAACTCGAGCTTTTAGATTTATATGCGCCAGTCGAATTAGTTACTACCGTTCGTTCTTTACGTTTTACTTTTTTATTATTAGATTTAGAAGTGTATATAGTTGTAACGTTATTGCGTGGCATGATATTTTTAATTTAACTATGATTTTCCCAAGGTAAATCCCTGTCTCTTGTGTTAATTTTAGAAACAGGTATCACTTCTATGGGTGAAGTACTACTTGTTCTGTAATAATAATTATTATGATCATAACGCAACCTGCCTTCGTTCATTTGATTCAAGTGAACTTGTTCATGTGCAACCGCACGCTTTTTATTTTTATTAGAAATGTCTTTGTTTATTTCAATAACTCCATTAGGATTTATTTGTCCATAAACATCTTTAGGTAATTTTTTTTCAGTAACGAGTCTATCTCCATTACTAAATTGTTTATTATACCCAAACATTTCGTAGGTATTTTTTAACTTAAATGACATTTACTTTTTCTTCTTCTTAGCCATCATCATAGGCTTCTTTTTTTTAGCCATCATCATAGGTTTCTTTTTGATTGACATTTTAGGCTTGCTTTTCATAACTGCTGCTTTGAATTTTGGATTTTTGTCTAACTTACCAGACTTAGCTGCTGATTTGAGTTTTGCATTAAACTTAGGTTTTTTCATAGACATCATAGGTTTTTGAACTGCATTTAGCATTGGTTTTTTATTCATCATAATTTATCTGTTTCGGCCTTGCCCTCTGTATATGTTTTTATATCCGCTTTGTCCTCTAGAAGCGTTTTTGGAATGTACTCCAGGACGCTTGCTAGATTTAGATATATACTTTGATGCATTGGGTTTAGCCATTTATATTATTTATGTATTTTTACAAATATACAAATTAAATTAAATGAAAGTTAAAGGCGTAACCAAAAGAAAACCTACCACAAGACGTAAGCCTAGCCATGATTATTTAAAATATTGGAGAGTTATTAGGTATTGGGTAAAAGCTAAGTATGGATTAACTACTCCTGACTTAGAAATGCTATTGTTTTTATACAGCGAAGATATATTTAACAAAACAGAATTTTTAAAATACGAGGAGGTAATGAGCTGGGATGTTAAAAGATTTAAAAGATTACTAAGAGATGATTGGATACATGTTTGGAGGAAGAGAAAGGGCAAAGAGACTACACTCTATGAACTAACTTATAAGGCGAAACGCATAATAACATTAGTTTATAAAAAATTAAACGGTGAAGAAATTGCTGAAACAGCGCACTCCAACCCTTTATTCCGCAATGATGCTTCTTACATGGATAAGGTTTACCGTAACATGATTGTCGAAATAAACAACTTTATAAAACAACAACGACATCTCTCTCAAGAATAATTGTGTAGGGTTCATCGTTTATAAGCATGCTGTGACCTGAGCCGCTGTCGTAATAAATTAAATCGTTTTCTTTTATTACGCTTACCTCACTGCCTGGTTTTACAACTTGGCCTTTTATGTAACGAAACTCTTGCACATCGGCTGCTGATAATAATAACCCTGAATTTGTTTTTATTTCTTCATCAATCTTGTTGATGATAATATACTTACCTATTGGCTTCATGTGTATTGTCCTTCTATCTTGTTTTTTGCTTCAATGACTATGTGGCCATTGTTTTTCAAAAGTTTTTTTGCTTCCTTCAATCTTTTTTCTTTTGTTCTGAAATGTTCAAAAATTTCATTTTCAAAAGCATTTGGTGTGTGTGCCATAATTTTAATTTTAATTTTTTGCTCTTGCATGTGTTACAATCGCATTAGTTGATAATATGGTTGTTGCTACAGACACTGCGTTTATAAGCGCATTCTTCGTAACCTTAAGGGGATCTATCACGCCCATCTTGAACATGTCTCCCATCTTTTCGTTCTTAACATCATAACCGTGATTAAATTCGTTATTTCTGTTTAAAAGAACTATTATATCATTTGGTTCTTTACCTGCATTAATTATAATTTGTTGTAGCGGTACTCTAACGGCATCTCGCAATATCTCATACGCTACGTCTTTGTTTTGATTATCCGTCTCACTAAACACTTGGTCAACACAATTGAACAGTGCCAGTCCTCCTCCCGTTATTATGCCTTCTTGTAAGGCACTGCGCACGGCGCACACCGAGTCATCGACTCGGTCGAATTTTTCTTTTTGTTCCACATCGCTATTAGCCCCAACGTATATACACCCTATCGCTCCTGCTAAACTTGCTATCCTTTGATTTATAAAATCTCGGTCAGCCTGAAATGTAGTGGCTGCTTGTTGTTCTCTAAGCTCCGCTATTCGATCGGTAGTCTGTTGTGTGATGGGCGCATCTTTTATTAGCACGCTATTATCCTTGCCCACTATTATTTTATCTACATGCCCTAGGTCATCGAGATTTAGCAGACTCAAATCATCTCCTGTCTTTTCAGAATAATATTTCGCTCCAACCGCAAAAGCGATGTCCTGCATCAGCTCGTGTTGTTTGTATCCAAAGTTTGGTGGCGAGACATTACAAAGTTGCAATCCATTTCTAACCACATTAGCGGCTAAGGTATTTACAACATTAGTTGCACATGGTGCAATGATTAATAATTTTTTATTTTTTTGTATGATTGGTTTTATTACATTCTCAATTTGTAATATGTTATTAATTTCCTGGTCACAAACTAGAACCATTACATCCTCCATGATACACTCATCCTTACGTTGGTTGTTTAAAAATAAATTAGATGTATATCCCCTGTCTATTTTTATTCCATTTGTTACCTCGGCATATGTCTCGTGGTTCATACTCTTCTCAACCGTTACTATACCGTCCGTTCCAACCTTTTTGTAGGCATCGGCAATGATTGACCCAATCTCTTTGTCGTTGTTAGCTGAAATGGTAGCTACGTCTAACAATCTAGACTTCGTTATTTTCTTAGAACTTTTCTCTAACTCACCTATTAATTTATTTTTATATTCATTTATAAATTTAATTACCTCGGTTATATTATGTTCCGCAGTTAAATGTTTCTCACCTGCATTGACTATAGCTTCAGTCAGTACAATGGCTGTAGTAGTACCATCACCAGCTTGCTGGGCGGTTCGACTAGCCGCATCCTTCATCATCTGAATCGCAAGATTCTCAATAGGATCGTCTAAGAAAATGGAGTTGGCTACGGTTACACCGTCTTTAGTCACTGTAATTCCTGCCAGGTGTTCAGGAGATTCTATTAGTACCGTACGGCCTCTAGGGCCTAAGGTGCTCTTTACTGCTTTAGAAATAGATGTTATGCCATTAATGAGTTTAGAACGACCCTCACTATCAAATGTTAAGTCTTTTGGTATGTATCCAGCTTTGTTCATGTTAAGATTTAATTAAATTTAAAACAAATATAGTAAATAAATAAACAAATTGTTTACGTCGCTTTCGACAACTTTTTGTTGTATATACAGCCTATAGTATTTTTTATTTATTTTATTTTTTTTCTATAGTATAATAGTACTTTTAGTTGTCGAAGACGACGTTTTAATATAAATATATAGTTAAAGTATTGATTATCAATAAATTAATTTACGACAACTATTACGACAACTTTTTTTTCTTACGACAACTCTTGACGTTTTTTAATGTTTTTTAAAAATTCTAAAAAATAATTTATTATGCGTGCATAACATATTTTTATTTTCAACATTATGTTAAATCCAAATTCGTCGTAAAAAAAAAGAAGGATTCAACTAAGAACCCTTCTTCAATCAACGAATCGAAACAGAACTATATTGTATTAATACTCTAATTGATTAAATCCTTTTTTATCTTCTGCTAACTGAATACCTTCAGCTATCATGTTAATTTTTTTGTCATTGTCTACAGCTCTTTTCATAGAAGCAACTCTAGCAATTCCAGTCTGTCCATCCATACGATCGTTTATTAACCTGCCATTCTTAACGTATAGGCCACCTGTGTAGTTCATATCTTTCATAGTAGTAAAGTTTAGAACAAATATAGTAAAAATTTTTTTGAGCATCAGATACAAAGAACCTGAGGGTTATATATACTTCTGAGCAACACACCCCCCAATATGAAACCGATATTTTACAGAGGTCAACAGAGGAAATCAAAATTTCTTTTCGGATTTTTTAGCTTTTGGTCTAAGGGGTAGCACACCACACGCACACGCGCGCGTTATATTGTACCTGTACACCCCTACATATTACGCCTTAACGTCTCAATCTGTTAACCTTCCCCCCTTTTACCCCTGTTCACGCGTACGCGGTTAAAGAGTAAACCCCTAACGCGCTCAAATAAACGAAAACAAAACCTCCCCAAATACAACAGATATAAACAATTGACGCACAGATATTAAAAGCGTTTAAACGCATTGAATGAAGTATAAAAAAAATTATTTTTTTTCTGTTGGGTAGTGTTTAAACATGATTTAATTATAATTTAATTAGTTTATAAACATTTATTCGTTATATTTGCTTAAATTGTTTAATTAAAACCCCTTAAAAATATGACTATACAAGAAATAAAACAAAGAACGAAAAAAAATGCGCCTCATTATTTCAGCGCAAATACATTAAAATTTTTTAATCAAAGATTATCAGATTTTAAAGTAAAAAAATTAAATGAAACTGAATATTTAATTTATGCGCCATCTTATTGGGATGGGCGCTTAATGGGTACATCTATGAGAATCTTTAACACTATTACGGAAGATTTAGAAAATGCGTCTTTTGTTGATACTAACTTATTAAAATAATAAAATTATGAAAAAATTAACTCGTGAAAATTGGCTTAACGAAGCTAAAAATTTACTTCAAAAAGGAGTATTTAAAACCGCAAATTTGACTATCCCAAAGGACGTTAAAATATCTTGCGGGTTCGCACTTGGAACGCGTAAAACTAAGGCATCAAGATTTTTAACACTCGGCGTATGTCATCCGCGCAGTCATTCTTCGGCTAATGTGAATGAGATTTTTATGAGCCCGCAAAATGATGACACTATAAAAACGCTCGGCGTTTTGGCTCATGAATTAATCCACGCGATAGACGACTGTAAAAACGGTCACGGAAAAGTATTTCGAGACATGGCGCACGCCATTGGTTTAGAAGGTAGAATGACCATGACCACAGAGAGCCCCGGTTTAATTGTAGAGCTTGAAAAAATAGCTCAGAAATTAGGCAAATATCCACACGCGGAAATATTACTCAGCGCACGCAAAAAGCAAACTAGTCGAAATATAAAAATTGAATGCACCGACGATTACGGAAACGGGTGCGGGTTCAGTTTCAGAACATCGCGCAAAAACTTTGATTTGATTACAAATTTTACTTGCCCAGCTTGTCAAAATGAGGCGGGATATATGGCGGAGGCTTAACCGCGTTTAAACGCCCCGACGCCCCGCCTAGCAATAGCGCGGGGTTTTCGTGGTAAAAACAATTAAGTTTTTAATTAAAACCCTTAAAAATATGAACACACAAAAAGAAGTTAAAACAATTAAAATGTTCTCAAACGCGGAAGTATTAGCGATGAATTCAATCGGTCAATATTTAGATAAATTAGATAATGTTAATTTAACATCATCCGAACAAAAACTCTCAATGAATGTAATTTTTGAAGCATTGCGCCAGTTGGACAAAAACAACCTTTTAAAATGTAAACTAGAAGAATTATTCGACTAAAAATTTTTAAACCTCATCGCCTCGCCTCGTTCATTCGTTGCGGGGTTTTGGTGGTAGTAACTTTAATTAAATTAAATTATGATAAGATTTAGCAAAGCGGGGAAAATGCCATGTCGATCTTGGAGTCTTCAAGCGTTGGACACTTGCCCCGCCTCCCGTGATAAAAACGGGGAACTTGTTCCCGCCTGTAAAGGTTGCTACGCGGTCGGCGGAAATTATAGATTTAAGAACGTCAAAAGCGTACGCGAAGAAAATCGCAAAGATTGGAGGCGTGACGATTGGGTAAAAGATATGACTGAGGAATTGAATTTAAATGACCGCTTTTTTAGGTGGTTTGATTCAGGCGACATTTACAGTATTAAATTAGCTGAAAAAATCCTCGAAGTTTGCACCGCAACGCCTTGGGTTTTCCATTGGATCCCGACAAGAATGTACAAACTTTCAAGGTTCCGCCCAATATTAGAGCGTTTAAACGCGCTCCCTAACGTCGTTGTCCGTTATAGTTCCGACGGTGTGAACGGGGAAACCATAGACGGGGCGGAGTATCAAAGCACAATAATAAGCGACAAAACAAAATTAAATCCTAGTTTCAAAATCTGTAAGGCGTACGAGAATGGCGGAAAGTGTTTGAAGTGTCGCGCCTGTTGGAGCAAAGAAAACAAAATAATTGCGTACATGGGACACGGGGCAAGCATGAAAAAAGAACAATTAAAAATAAGTTAAATTAAAATAAATAAATTATGAGCAACAAAGCGCAGTTTTTCCACAATGTAAAGAAAGCAAAAAGACAACGTTTAAACGCGGTCTATACTAAAAGCGAATTATTAAAATTCTTCAAGGGCAAATTTATTGACGTTTACCCGCATTACAATTACACGACAAAAGAAACAACATTTGAAGTGCGAAGTATAAAGAATGTAATTTGGGAAAACCACGAGACACCCGAAGAAATTATAAATTATTATTAATTAAATTAAATAAAATCATGAGCAGTAAACATATTGAATTATCAAAATTAAATCACATTAAAATTGAATCCGCAATATTAAGGGATCGAGTCGGCGAAATTTTAGAGACTTTTTTTCTTCAAAAAGATAAAAAAACAAACATTGAGGAAATTACATCTTTATTAACTAACCACAATGTAATGGAAGAAACAGAGGTTGAAAGATTAGAAACATTTTTAGAAAGAATCGGAAAAAGTTTGTGGAAGTCAGCGAACGAGTACGACAAAGCACAAATTAAAGAGCGTTTAAACGTAACGAAGAAAAAAAATAACAGAGGTAAAAGAAAATAATTATAAATTAATTAGGAATTAATAAATATTTAGTTATATATTAGCAAAGTAATTGACAGCAAAAGATTAAAACACTTAGAAATAAAAGTTATTAATCTTAAAGGACAACGCGTAAAAGGTCAGAGTTCCCGAGTTTAAACATTACAATTGAACTATCAAATAAATAGTAAAAAAGTGTAAAATGGTGGCACTTACTCAAAGACAAATTAAAACACCTGTAATTTAAAATAAATAAAATGACTAAAATTAATTTAAATGATTATCCGATGGTGTTTAAACGCCACACTAAATTTTGGGCTGATTTTCTGCACTACATGGAAAATTGTATCAATGGTGGAAAGAAAATGAATTTG
>CERN01005123.1_pt1 | contig 11308 bp, 9 predicted proteins | sample 530761 | NCBI WGS metagenome assembly CERN01 (sample SAMEA2620947, study PRJEB7988) | marine metagenome | isolation source: saline water (ENVO:00002010), including | reverse complement strand
AGCACCTTGTGCCAGAAACGCGAATACAACAGATGCAGCACCGCATGTTCCGCCCCGCCGACATAAAGGTCGACCGCACCGGGCTTGGCATTACCATTCTCGTCGGTAGTATTGGCCCAATAGGCCGCTGCCGCATCCGATGCAAAGGCCTGATCGTTTTGTGCGTCGAAATAACGCAGATAATACCAGCACGACCCGGCCCAGTTCGGCATCGAGTTCGCATCACGACGGAACGAACGCACTTCGTAATCCGCACCGGCATGGCTGTAGGTCGAGCCCACCGCCGCATCCACCGGCAGGACCGAACCATCGGCAAGCACGATCCCGGTGACTTCCATCCATTCCTTGGCGCGTGCCAGCGGCGGTTCGGGCTCCGAATTCGGGTCTTCGTTTGATTGCGGTTTGAAATCGGTCATTTCCGGCAGGACGACGGGCAATGCCGCCTCGGCCACGCCATGCACCTGTCCGGTTTCCTGATCAAACAGCACGGGGAACGGTTCGCCCCAATAACGCTGGCGCGAGAACAGCCAGTCGCGCAGTTTATACTGCACCCGACCACGGCCAATGTTCTTGGTTTCCAACCATTCAATGATTTTCGCCTTGGCATCCGGGGTCGAAAGCCCGTTCAGGCTGACCTCGTCATTGGCGGAATTGATCGTATCGCCGATATCGGTCTGCGCGATTTTGAAATCGCCCGGTGCGGTTTCATAGCGCGCCAGCAATGCCGCATCGTCAAGATCGGTCGCATCATCCGGTGCATTGGCCCGAAGCCAGCTTTCCGACGGTTTGGTGGTGGCGACAATCGGCAGGCCGAATTTATGGGCAAATTCAAAATCGCGCTGATCACCGGCCGGCACCGCCATGATCGCGCCGGTGCCATAGCCCATCAGGACATAATCGGCAATCCAGACGGGGATTTGCTGCCCATTGGCCGGGTTGGTGGCATAGGCCCCGATAAACACGCCGGTCTTTTCCCGGTTGGCTTCGTCCTTGGACGATACCGGACCGGCCAATTTGACCTCGGCCCGATAGGCAGCAACCGCATCCTTCTGATCGGCTGAGGTCAGCGCATCGACCAATGGATGTTCGGGGGCGAGCACCATATAGGTCGCGCCAAAAATCGTATCGGGACGCGTGGTATAAACCGCGATCTTGTTCTTGCCGCCACCGGCAAGTGCCACCGGGAAATTGACCCGCGCGCCGACCGAACGGCCGATCCAGCCTTTCTGCATCTCGACAACGCCGTTGGGCCAGTCAAGCCCTTCAAGGTCGCCCACCAGACGATCGGCATAATCGGTAATCCGCAACATCCACTGTTTCAGCGGGCGCTTGTAAACCGGGTAATCACCGCGTTCGGACTTGCCTTCGTTGGTGACTTCCTCGTTCGACAGGACCGTACCCAGCATCGGGCACCAGTTGACCGGAACCTCATCGACATAGGCCAGACGCCCACGATCAATCGCGCGGTCGATCTCTTTGCCTTCTGCCTTCGTGCCCTCACCAATGACGGATTTTGGCTGTGGCACACCGTCCTCGTCCAACAGCCATTCCCCGCTTTCAAGCAGCCCGCGAAGCTCGGCAATCGGGCGGGCCCGCCCGGTGATGGTCTGCCCCTGCGGGCCTTTCCATTCGACGGTCGGATCATAGAAGCTATTGAAAAGCTGAAGGAAAATCCACTGCGTCCATTTGTAATAATCGACATCGGTCGATGCAAAGCGACGATGCGGATCATGGCCAAGGCCGATCACCTGCAACTGGCGCAGCATGTTTTCGATATTGGCTTCGGTGGTGATGCGCGGATGCTGGCCGGTCTGGATCGCGAACTGTTCGGCCGGCAGGCCAAACGCATCAAATCCCATGGAATGCAGCACGTTAAAGCCGCGCATGCGTTCGAACCGTGCCTTGACGTCGGTGGCGATATAGCCCAGCGGATGACCGATATGAAGACCGACCCCGCTTGGATAGGGGAACATATCGAGGATGACTTTTTTCTTTTTGGCGGCGTCGAAATCGGCATCGCCCGGATTGGGGGTACGATAGGTATCGTTTTCCCGCCAGTAATCCTGCCAGCGCTTTTCAAATTCGCGCGCACTTTCCTGATAGTTCGCCACCGTCAAACAGCTCCTAAGCTCAAAATACCGGATGCGGAGTAAACCTCGACACGATCCGGATCATCAATTCTGATTAACCAAACCCTGTTCAATAATCGGGCTTGGCCCCTGTTGCAATATCAGAGTGCAGGATAACCGCCACAACCGGCCCGGATGCAAGCCCGAAAACCCGCGTATCACGCATGGCGGGTTTGCACATCGCCCAACCGAACCTAATATAACTGGCTATGGCCTTTTCGCCCTGATTGTGCGATATTATCCGCACGTAAAGACTTCCGGCGCGCGATCCGCACCAAGAAGGTGCCCGCGCAGGCCATCAGGAAATCACCGTGTATCAAGCCCGATCAAGGACTTATACACCCACAACCCGCGTCCAGGGAGGACGGCATGGATATCACCATCGGCGGACTGACATCGCAGGCAGCAAACGGCTCAAGCCGCAGCGCGCAGTCTTACCTGCCCGGTAATGACGACTCGAAATCCGGGTCGAACAATTCTATTGCCTCCGCCTTCGCCAGCGCGACCTCGGTTTCGCTGTCCTCTGAGTCAGGCAATCTTCTTTCGGCCGATCAGATCGTTTCGGCGATCAATGAAAGCCTGTCTTCGACCGGCCTGTCGATCCAGGGCGTCGATCCCACCGATTACACCCCCGAAGCAGTTGCTGATCGCATTCTGGCCCGTGTCGGCGATCTGATCGCCTCGAACGCCACCAGCCCCGAAGAAGCCCGCGAGATTTTTGATCAGGCCAGCGAGGGCATCGCCAAGGGTCTGGAACAGGCCCGCGACTTCCTTGACGGCCTTGGCGCGCTCAATGACACGATCAATGGCAATATCAACGAAACCGAAGACCGCCTGAATGAAGGCTTGAAATCCATCGAAGCCCGCCTGACCGAACTGTTTGAAAGCAGCCCGGCCAAGGAAGCGGCCGATACAACGCCGGAACGCGATGAGCAGGTGCTCCAGTCGCAGATCACCCAGACCGCACAGGCAAGTCAGGCCTATGCCGAGGCTGGCACCAATGCGCAGCGTAACGCCCCGCGTTACGGCACTTCCGCGATCTGATCTTCGCGATCATAGCCTCACCCATCCAAACCGGCAGGCACATCCCCTGCCGGTTTTGTTTTGCGCCCTCACATCCCCGCCGCCCCCGGCCCGTCATCGCCGCCAACGCGAAACAGCTTCCGGCCGGCATCCTGTATCTTGTTAAACGCATCCTCGGCCATGAAGCCCGACACAAACGCCATGAAGGTCACAAGGAACGCGCTGATTTCGATATTGCCTGATCCGTCCGGGCCTCCTTGGGTGACCATCAGCATCCCGGCCTCGGTAAACAGGAAAATCGCGATGGCGGCCGCAATCCCCTCCCCCGTCATCACCATCAGGTGGCCTGCGGCGGCAAAGCCGGTTTCGGGTGCCACCACCGCCACCTCTGCTACCTCTGCCCCATCCTCATCCCTGTCCGCCACATTCGCCCCCCCAACCCGGCGATAGCGACGCGTAAAGCTTACGACGGAGCCAAGGCCGCCCGCCGCCACCGTGACCAAAAGCGTCAGGACAATGCCAGGCATCTGAAGCAGAAGCGACAATACCCCGCCAAGCGGCTGCTGAAACAGGGCGACCAGCGACCGTCGCCCGCCCTCATCTGTCGCATCCTCGTCCGCCCAAAGGGCGGCATGTTCTTCTCTAAGGTCGGCAAGCTCCGCACTCAGGCTGGCGCGCAGCCGGTCGGCCTGCTCCTGTTCGGCGGTGATATTGGCCCAGGTCACCTGGGCGCGCGCCGCCTTCTCGCCAAAGCTCATCACCGCATTTTTGATCGCCTCAATCCGGCTGCGGATATCGGTCGCAAAGCCCTCGTTTACCCCCGGGGCCAATGCCATCTGCGACAGGGCATTATCCAGGTTGGCAATCACCTCCTTGCCCTCGTCGGTGCGGGCATTGTCGGGCGATGGTCGCCCGTCCTCGGCACTGAAATCGCTTTGCGCCAGAAAGGCGAACGCCTGATTAAGCGCCCCAAGATAAGCCGTGCGAAAGTCCGGGTCGAACCTGCCCGGTTGTTCGGCCACCACCGCCCCCAATCCGGCATAAAGATCAAACGCCACCCGCCACGCGGCAATCGCATCCTGGCGCAGGGCCAATCCGTGCCGGGCGGCGGCAAGGCCGCTTGCGTCAAGCATCCTGATTTCGGTGCGCATCGCATGAATGTCGCCCTTAAGCTGCGCCTCGTGATAGCCCTGAAACACCAGCCGCTCCAGATCGCCGGGCGAGCTTAGCTCAAGCTCGCGGCTCAGAAGCTCGCGCTGGATATCGGCAGTAAATCCGGCGAACAGGGTCACGACAAACCCGACATACAGAACCACCACCAACCCGATCAGCATGACAGAGCCCAAAATCGCCGCCCCGCGAACATATAAAACCCGGCCAAACAGAACACGCCGGATCAGATCTCCCAATCCTTTTGCGCCTACGCCGCTGCCAGATGCACCAGATAACGGCGGCCGTGCCGGAGCCCCCGAAGATTGCCGGTCATTCTCCTCTGCCATGGTCTGCGCCTGCACTCCGTCTGGTTATGCCGTGATACGGCGGCCCGCGCCGCCTCAAACCTGACGCTCCCAGACCCGCCCTTGTGACGGCGGCCTTTCCCTCATGCACTTGCCGTCGTCACAATCACTCCCGAACTCCCCGCTCCCCTTTCGTCACTCCCGCGAAGGCGGGAGTCCATGCCGCCCCGCGCTCCCACGCGGGATCGACCCCATCGTCCCACAAAATAGCCTCAAACCCCGCCAATACTCCGGCCGCAATTCAACCAACAGGTCAAAGATTTACGGAACAAAACCCGGTCCCACCGGTTTTACAAAGACAGGTTTTCAAAGAACGGCCAAACCTGCACCATGCCGCCCACTGACCCGCCCGCAACAGCAGAGGATTTCCCATGTTCCATCGCGAAAACATCTGCCGCCAGAAATCAAATGCCACCGCCATTCCCACCACCACCAATGCCAATGATGCCCGCCACATGGCACTGGCGACTGCCGCCACGGCAGCACTTCTCGCCCTTGGTGCGGCGATGGCACTTGTGCCCGGCCATGCGAGGGCGGGCGAGGAAGCCCAATCAAGCTTTATCAATACAAACGGCGAGGAAATCGGGACGTTGACGGTCAATGGCGTGCCGGATGCCGCGATCCTGAAGATCGAGCTTCGCGACCTTCCTCCCGGACAGTGGGTGGCGTTTCATATCCATGAAAACGGGGAATGCGATGCGAAAGGAGGCTTTAAATCCGCTGGCGGCCATTTCAACCCAACCAACAAATCCCACGGCCACGAATTTGCCGACGGCCCGCATGCGGGCGACATGATGAACCAGTATGTCAATGACAAGGGCGAACTTTACGCCCAGATTCTCAATAACGCCGTGCGCTTTGATGGCACCGGCGAAACCGACATTCACGGCAAGGCCGTCATCATCCATGCCGGCGCCGACGACTATAAATCCCAGCCCTCAGGTGATGCCGGGGATCGGATTGCTTGTGCGGTGATTGAATGAACCCCCTTTGGTCAGATAGAGATTAATCTTGTCTGGCCTGGAAAATAACAATTTCAGTTAATCTTCGGTAAGTGCACAAGTAAATCATCGCATACTGAGAAAATTATTTTCAACCTACTAAATCAACCTGAGGCTCTGCTCATCCCTTGAGGAATATTTCCCAACAAACAATTCTTCGTTAAGCTCAGGAGAAGGCATCGAGGTTGCTAAAATAAACTGGTGATCAACTTCTGATTCATTCGAAATATTAACCACCTGATTTTGGAAATTATAGGTTCTTACAACCTCCATTCCTTTATCCTCTGTAATATCAATCAACAGAAATCTGAGATGTCGGAAGTAAGATTTCTTCAATGCTGCAGCCATCATTCCAACTAAAAAACTACTCTTCAGTATCACCCTAGAACTTGCCGAAAAATATTGCTTTCCATCAACTGTCAATTCGTTCTTAGCGAAAGAAAAATATACGGATTGAGGATTTTCAAATGCGTCTTCTCTCAACAAATCTTTTTTGAGAAGATCAATCACCTCATCAGCAACATCCTTGTAGGATTTCTGCAGCCTAGCAGCCTGTTCTGCCTTAATTTTTTCGATTGAAGTCGTCAGAGATTCAACTTCACCACGAAGGCGCTCTTTCGCTTCAGTAAGTGACGTTACTTTCTCTGCTAATTTTCGTTTGTTAGCTACGTCATCAATCTGGTGATCTACATAGCCAATTTTCTTGTGCAGTTCTCTAAGATGGTCACGTTTCTCTGAAGATGGAAGAACCTGCAATGACTGCAAACGTTTAGAAGAAGTTCTCCACTTATTTCTAAGAATATCACGAGATTCTTTTAACTCTTCAATTTTAGTCAATCTTTTTGATTGAAGTATTTCAGATTGCCTCAACTGAATTGCGGTTTCGTTTATTATACCAACAATTCTCTCTTGCGCCCTTTCTTTATCAAAAGGCGCCTTACACAAGCTGCAGCATGCGATACCATCATTCTCGTGAATCTCCGCATGACACGCAGGGCAACTTCCAAATTTCACCTCCGTGATATATTTCGCAACTTCTCCAGACTGCTGTAGAGCACTAATTTTATCTTTCAAAAAATTGATGTATTGCTGAGAATCAGCATAATCCAATTCAACACTTGAGATACTATCATCCACATTCTTCAACTCAGATTGCAGACCTGTCACGATTTTGAATTCTTTTTGGTAAGCACTAAGAGTGATTTTATCTTCGTTTTCGCTATTATAAAGAGCCTCTTCCGCAACATTGATTTCAGCAGAAATCTTATCGCGCTTCTCCTCAAGAGCAGTGGCTTGAGCCATCACTGTTTCCAAACTAAAGCTCTGCCCAGCGCCCCCCAACAGAAGAATGATACTTCTAAGTTCTGCGCTCGCTAACTGATATTCTTTTTCTTTCCTTTTTAGTGTAAGCTGAAGATCATATATTTTCTCATCAAAGGCACCGCAGATAAGGTTGCCTACCGCCTCTCTATTTTGCGGAAAGTCTATCCCATCCTGATAAAATAAATCATCTACTGGACTTAGCTGATCAGCGTATAGCAACCGCAAAACTTGATGCATTGTAACGCTCCCAGTTGACTCAAGGGCAACATCTGGCATCTCGAGCAAACGGAACATTACTTGAGAGAAACTCTCTTTGCCTTGACTACGCCTGTATGGATACCTCTTCCAATCATCTGGCGGCGCAGACATCGCGTCAGCAAACGAGCCACCAAACATATCTACCGGTGCATTCGAACCCTCGTCAACATAACGCCTTAACGTAACCGCCTTTCCATTGACCTCAACTTCGGCAACACAATGACTACATCTCAAAGCAGCCTCACTCCAATGAACAAGGCTGCCACCAAGCGCAAAAAAAATGAAATTCAGAATCGTAGATTTTCCAGAGGAGTTAGCTCCTCTAATGACATTAACCCCTGAATGGAAATTTTCATCGTATGCAACATAGCTTCCAGAATAAATAGCAAGCCTTTTCAAAATAAGCGTCGGCTTAAATAAGGTCATACTTGTACTCCATAAGACCGGATCGCGATTTTATTCCGTTTTCACCATTTAATTTATAGTGATCATATATATATTTTACTGCAGAAACCTGCTCTTCATTCTCCAAGTTTACCTTGGAACATAATTCATGAATTTCTCTTGGCGGCTCCTTTTCGGAAAACTCTACCACTCCATTTTCTAGAGCCGATGAGTTCAAATACTCATTCGCCGCAAGCGTCGTGAGCGCAGCCCTTTGTATAGCAATCATTTTACTAAAAATAGTATATGGACTCGGAGTACAACCATAAGGCCTTCTCCATTTTTTCGCTAAAGCCCTCAACCATTTATCTTCATTCCTTAGTCTTATATCCGAGACAAAGAATGGAAACAAAATATAGAAATCTCTAATTTGAAAATATTCAACACGGATATTTTCTTCATTCCGGAATATTTCCCTCTGCCGGAACATCCGAAACATTGTGTGATAACTGTCATATGCTTCTTCATAAGTGATATGCATTTTATCGATGCCACCTGATAAAGCATTGCTCGGCAAGCCAATAGACCATTCCAATCACATGATTGTGAGAAACATAGAAATTGTCCGAGACACAATCTCCAACTATTGGATTGACAATGCGATCCAGAACCAATCTGTTAATTTCAGATTCACTAATATTATTTATTTCTGGGTATATAACAGAGTTAAACTCATTCTCTGCCTTCGCCAAAAATCGAACAAATATCTGTTGAGCTGTAGAGTACATGGAGAATCTATAAAGTAATTTTGAGAACATCTCTTTTTTCTCAATTGCATCTAGATAAACATGAGACATACCAGCAGCATTCAATTTATTCTCAAGACCATCAATTCCATCAACCGACCTCCTAGAATAATATCTAACGAGCTCATCCATCGTCTCACTTACTGTATCATTCTGATTTATTTGCTCATCCAGATGCTTCAGCAATTTCTCAATTGCACTTTGAGGATAGGTATTTACTACATAACTCTTGTTTATATCTCTACCAGCCATATCTCTGGCAGATGATGCTCTCCGCTGATCGGTGTGGTTGCTCATGCCTTCGTCGTCTTATCTCTGCCCACAATATCACCACCCGATTGGGCACCAGATTGGTCTACATTGCTTCCTTCGCTTTTTGCGCTAAATCGTTTCTTCAATTTGAAATAGCTGATAGAGCAACCTGCTGCTCCACCACCTAATACCCCTAAAATTAGGCTTGTAAGATCGAACGAGAAGTCCATACCGCCACCCCAAATCCTTAAAATTCTGCCTGCTTGCTCAATCTATATTAGCATTTACAACATGAACACTCCTCATAAGGATAGGCGACACCTCCTCTAAAGAGACAAGAGTATGCAAACATGGCACCACCTCTCCCCAGACTGGCTGAACTGGGCTGATCAACTCGCCCCCGCAGCACAGAAGATCAACCGGCATCTGATCGACGCACTCGATCTGCCGGCTTTGACGCGTGCCGCCGACGGGCGGGACTTGGCCGTGCTTGATCTGGCGTCCGGGGTTGGGGAACCGGCATTCGGGATTGCGCAGATGCTAGCCGATGCCGGAGATAATGGTGATGGTGATCCCGCCCTGCACGGCCAAGTGATCGCATCTGATATCGTGCCGGGCATGTGTGCCGGACTGGCCGAACGCGCCGGGGCGGAAGGGATTGGCAATCTGTCGGTGGTTGCGGCCGACATGGAAAAGCTGCCCTTTGGAACGGGCACGATGGATGCGGTTTCGTGCCGGTTTGGCGTGATGTTCTGCCATGATCCCGATGCCGCCCTTGGCGAGGCCAACCGGGTGTTGCGCTTTGGGGGCCGGGCGGCTTTCATGTTGTGGGCACCGCTGGTCGATAATCCGCTATTTAGCGCCATGGATGGGGTTCTGGGTAATATGCTGGGGACCGGGTTTGCCGATGCCGGGCTTGATCTGTTTGGCTTTGCCGATCCCACGTCCGCCACCGCGCACATGGCACGCGCCGGGTTTGGTGATGTCACCCTCACCACCCACAGCCCCGCCGGGCGCATCCCGGAACGTGCAGCATTCTGGAAGCCGCAGATGGAAATGCTGTTTGGTCCGCAATTGCGTGCCGCCACGGATGCGGAACGCGGGGCGATTGATGCCGCGATGTTCGAAGCACTGCGTCCCTATGTGACGGACGGGCATTTTCAGGTTCCGATTTGTTTTCATGTACTTGCCGGGGTGAAGGGGTAAGACCGCCCCCAAAAGCGGCGTTTTTCCCTTGATTTCCGCAAACCTTCGTGTCAAACCGCGCGCCTTGGAAGGGATGTTTCCTTCCCCTGTCGTAGCACCAGGTTAAAAACACGAAAGACATGACATATGAAGACGATTGTCGTCTGTTCTGGCGGGCTGGATTCCGTCACGCTGGCCCATAAGGTTGCGGCCGAGCACAACCTGCATTCCCTGATTTCGTTCGATTATGGCCAACGCCATAAAAAGGAACTTGATTACGCCGCGCGTGCCGCACGCGATCTTGGCGTCAAACATCACATTGTCGATCTGACGCCGGTTGGCGCATTGCTGACCGGGTCGTCATTGACAAGCGATGATATCGCTGTACCCGACGGCCATTATGCCGAGGAAACCATGCGCATCACCGTGGTTCCCAACCGCAATGCCATCATGCTTGCCGTGGCATTCGGGGCTGCGGCATCGGCCGGGGCGGATGCGGTGGCGGCCGCTGTTCATGGTGGGGATCATTTCATCTATCCCGATTGCCGCCCCGACTTTATCAAATCGTTCCAGATCATGCAGAACCATGCCCTTGAGGGTGTGCGCGACGTGTCGCTTTATACGCCGTTCCTCCACGGGTCGAAGGCCGATATCGCCGCAGAGGCCGGGCGGCTTGGCGTGCCAATTGATCGCACATGGTCGTGTTACAAGGGTGGTGAAACCCATTGCGGGCGGTGCGGCACCTGTGTCGAGCGGCGCGAGGCGCTTGAACTTGCCCGTGTGCCCGATCCAACGGTTTATGTGGATCGCGATTACTGGAAACAGGCACGGGCCGAACATATGGCGCGTAGCCTTGGCGCTTCCGGGAACTAAGTGGATGCCCGACTGTGCGGGAGTCCATATCCCCCCCCCACACAACCGACTTAGCCAGACAAAACCAACCGGCCGCAAGCCCTCCGCCGCATCGCGGGCACGGGCGCGCCGTATCGAAAGCCATTATGATGTTCACCATCACCAAACAATTCACCTTTTCCGCCAGCCATCAGTTGGCCGGGCTTGATGCCGATCACCCTTGCGCGCGCCTGCACGGGCATAATTACATTGTCGAGGTAGAGCTCCGCGATGCGGAGCTTGATGCGCGCGGCTTTGTCCGCGATTACCGCGAACTGGCACCGCTTAAACAAATGATCGATGAAGAGTTTGATCACCGCCATCTGAACGAGGTCCTTGGCCATGATCACGCCACTGCCGAACGGCTGGCGCTGTTCTTTTACGACTGGGCGCATGACCGCTGGCCCGAAGTCAGTGCGGTGCGGGTGTCCGAGACCCCGAAAACATGGGCGGAATACCGACCATGAGCGGGACGGAACTGGCTCTGGCACCTGACAAAATCCGCATATCGGAAATTTTCGGGCCGACCGTACAGGGCG
>CERN01023608.1_pt1 | contig 11424 bp, 14 predicted proteins | sample 530761 | NCBI WGS metagenome assembly CERN01 (sample SAMEA2620947, study PRJEB7988) | marine metagenome | isolation source: saline water (ENVO:00002010), including | reverse complement strand
TCAAAGCACATTTTAATGTTAGTAGCACTAAGGTATTATCTACTAAAGAGTTTGCTCAGTTTATAGAGCGTATAATAAGGTGGTGTGCTGTAGACTTAAATATAGTTATACCTGATACTAAAACTCTTCTTCAATCCTCATAGATATATCAAATACATCAGGTGCTACTTGAGTCATATTTAAACTATCTTGAGCAAACCTAGCAAATAAATAATCAGAATAGCTTGAACTTGCTCCATCCTGTGTAAATATAAATGGTATTAATCTACCATTTGTTTTATTCCATAAATCTTCAATAATTCCCTCATCACTATTTTGAAATTGATTATAATTATCTGGCATAATATCTGTTGAATTTAAATAACTAAATTTCATATCATAAGACATTCTGCCACCATAAGCCCCAAAACTATTATAATAAGTGTGAAATGGGCTTTTATTTGTAGCTTCTATATTTTGCCTACCATGTTGAGTCATTGTAGAAAATCTCTGACCACCAATAGATTCTTGCACACTAACTCCATCAAAGTCTATACTTCTCTTAACCGATAAATCAGGAGTTCTGGGCATATCATAGTATTGTCCTAGTAATATACATCCTATTTTTAAGTTTGTACTACCATCAAAATCTCCATCACCATGACCTACGCTTGTTTGACCAGAAGTTCCTTCAAATTGAATACCCCAGTATCTATGAGTAGATTCTGGAAATTTAACAATAGTATGCCCAGTTCCCCAAGATGATTCATCATCTGAAGATGCTTTATTATTTTGAATTTGGTGTGTTCCGATAACGCTAGTTAATGTCATATTACCTTCTGTATCATCAGCACTAGCATGATCTACTGCTTGAACTTCAGATAAAGTTTCTGATGCACTAATTCTTACTTTTGCATCTGCTTTGTGCATATTATGGTTTAAGATTGCTACAAAATCTATATTAAATCCTGATGTTTTTAAATCAAACCATAAATTAACATGACCATTAGCATCTCCTGTCGTATTAAATTCAACTTGATTTAGTGGTCGCATATCATATAATTCTGCTATGTTATTACCTGATACTACATTAATTTGATCTGTAGATGTACTAATACCATAATGCCCACCAGCTTGGTCACGATTTTTTAAAAAATTAATATAATCTACATAAAATCTTGGAGTTCTAATATCTAAATTTGCCATTTTTTAACCTTTAAGTAATTGTTGCTATTTCTTTTGCTGTAAATTTTAACGATCCCATTGTCCTAGTTATAGATGTAATCATAAAAACTACATTAGTAAATTCTTTATTAAATAATTTTTTAGGGTACATATTAGTAAATGTCATTGTATTGCCTACATTAATGTCAAAATATTTTGGATTAATCATATTTGAAGTAATTTTTATTCTTAGTTTCCCATCAATATTATTGTAATAACTATAAAAATCATTATTAGGAGTTGATGATGGGTTAGCTGGTATTTCAGGAGCTACATAAGTATCTAAATTTATACTTTTTTTATTTTCTTTTGAATTAATTACATATTCAGCTTTAGAAATATTGTTAGAGCAATTTTTTAATACAACATACTTATTACTACTAGGATCTGGGTGTTTTTTGTAATTAATATCTAATTTTGTTGTGATTGATTTAACAGAGCTAGGTTGTATATCCACGGAACTTAAATCAAACTTAGATATATTAGGAAAATCTATATCAGTAGATGCGTAGCTATTTTTAATAAAAATATACTCAGGTTGTGTTAAATCTCCTCTTCTAAATCTAAAAATAAACCCACCTTCATATTGTAATTTTTCTAAAGACTTTAATAAACTAATTGGTTCTAGTTCCCAGTATCTTATTTTCCAAGCTTTAGCGTGATCTAATTTATTATCGCTTGAGCCATTTCCCCATCCTATAATATCTGTTGCAGGATTTGTTTTTACATCAAAATTAGCAAACCTATTCATTAAATCTAAATGAGCTTCATGTATTTCAGTAATATTATTTCCTGATAAACCTGTAATACCATGTTGCAATCCATCTCCACCACAATAAAAATACTTTTCTCTAGCTAGTTGTTTGTTATCATCTTTATTGTAGTCAAATTCTGTAAGAGAGTCCATTTGTATATCATAAACTCTAAGTTCATGATCTTCATGGGAATAGCTAGATGAACTTTGTGGATTCCACTTCATTAAAATCTCATCAGGGCATAAAGACGAACTTCCTTTACCTGATAAAGCATTAGCTGGACTTTCGTTAAAAGGAAATTCATGTGTGCTAATATTATGAGCTAAAGTTTTAGTTATTGGGGAAGATAACAAGTCATCATTGATTGAATCATATTCATTTGTAAAAAAATCAATGTCATACTCTTGATTATCCCCAGCTCCATCATCCCACATTATACTATGCTTAACCTTTATGCCTTTTATTAAAGTAACTTCATAAGTTTTTTTAGGTGTTTGAATAACTAAATATTTATTTTCGCTAGTATCATCTACATCTGCTGTTCCATATGTGGTAGAGTCAGATGATGAAGCGTAAGCAGAGCCATCAAAAGAGTTATATTTAAAAATATTTTCAGGATTTGTAAGGTAGGTTACAGTCCCACTATCTGATGCTTCATAAGTTGAGTTTGCAGAGCGAATATACCCCCTAGCAGTTCTAGTTGTTGGTGAGTGAAATACATCAATGCCTCCATCAGTTACTGTTGCTGGAGCTTCACTATTTGCATTTCCACTCCCATCACTTATAGCAGTAAACCAATTAAATCCAACATTATGATGTAGATAGTGATTTGAACCTGCATCATAGGCTCTTGGATAAACACAAGTTAATAAGTTATTATTAGCATATAAAACAGGAACAGGGTAAACTGATACATAAGCACCATCGCCTCCAAAAGTTCCATGAGCATAGTCCCCATACACAGCAGGTTGATATACTCCATATTGAGTATGTTTTTTTTGAGGAAATGTTACATCATCCCACGGATCAAAGGAATTTAATGCTAAGTTTAGTGTCTTGCCATCAGTAGATATATCTGCTAATCTAAAACACCCTATAAGCAATGGTGTATCTGAGTCTATTTTAGAATAAACTTTAACATTATAATTTAAATATACACTACTGCCAAATAATTCCTCTGAAATTAAAGAATCATTATATTCAAAATCAGGTATTTGAATACTGAGATTAGATTTTTTTGCTTTAGATTGACTTAAATCTATTGACTCTCTAATAGATGGCTTATTTAAAATTGCTCCGTAATAAAATTGATTATTATATTTTGTATCGCTAAATGATAGATGTAATGCAGAGCCACTATAACTAGCACCATAAATCTTACCATTTTGACTATTTATAAAATCTGTAACAACAACATCATTATTAAATTTCCAATAAGCAACAATATTGTCTGAGTCAATATCTGCTAAATTTGTATAATAGCCATTATTATACAATGCAGTAATATTGCTTGTGCTAAGCCATGTACCCCAAACAGCAAAACTTCTTAAATCAAACTTACCATAAGCATCAGTTCCTTGCGTTTCTCTTCCAAATTCACACTTTCCAGTTGTATATGAAGGTGCATCGATACTTGCACTACCATCATTTGATACATTGCCACTAGCATCATTATTTACATATATTTTCCAATTAGTGTTTACATTACTGCTGTCGTGGTTAAAATTTGATGCTATTACAATAAAATACCACACATTTTCTTGTAAAACAGTTCCACTAAGAAATGTTTCTCTATCACTACTACCACTACCTGAGCCATCCATCATATGTACTTGTATTTTATGATCGCCATTTTTACCAATCCAAAACCCTGAATAATGACTTTCTATCATATTATTAGCAAATATCATTTCACCTTGCCCATTTACAAGTTCAGGAAACCTAATCCAAAATGCAAATGTTCCTGATGCAGATACATTTACTGGAGAACTTTGAGTGGTAGTTCCACAATCAATATAGTCATCAGCTCCATCAAAACTAAGATAAGAATCTTGATTATAAAAATCAAATAACCAATTTTCTTTTATGTTTGATGAACTAGCCATTATGCCAATCCTCTATTTACTGTTTTATTTATCTCAGGAATTAATGTATCCCTTACAAATTCTTCATTACCAACCATATTGCCTTGTATGTTGATTGTTACAGGTTGTGTTCCTGATTGATTCATTCTTGCAAGATTTTCAATACCAATAGATTCTACAGCATTTCTATTCATTATAAATTCACCTTGTTCTGCTTCAATAATAGTACCACCTTGAGAATGTCTCCTACCGCCTATTAGACCGCCTTGTTCAAATTTTTGCATAGAATCCACTTGAGAGCTATATGCTTTTGTTGCTACCATAGCAGACACTACACTAGCACCACTTGTTGCTATAGCTTTAACTTTCGCCGCCCCCGCATAAGCTCCAAATATTCTAGCACCGCTTATCATGGCATCTTTTTCAGTAGCTTTATCTGATGCTTTTCTTATAGCTCCTTCTATTAAAAATGCTTTAACTTGTTCTTTTATAAGGTCAGCTAAAAACCTAATAAGAGATTCTTTAAAAGCATTCTCCATTGCTTGTCTAGACTCTAAAAAGTTTGTATCTTTATCCATCAATCCAGTTACAAAAGCATCATACGAGCTAAGTGTAGCATTATATAAAGCATTATTTTCTTCTAAATGTGCAGTTGCTAATTCTTTTTGTTGCTCTCTAACAAATTCTTCTACTAATCTTCTATCTTCATCTGTTTGTGCTAAGGATTCATAGTGTTTTCTTTTTGCCTCAAGTTCTAAAAACTGATAATGTAAATCATTTTGATGAATATCTTCTCTTGCTTGTTTAATTTTATCATTGCTTTCATCAATAATTTTTTGCCTAGTATCAGCATCCTCTTTAATAATTTTTTGTTTTTCTTCTGCAATATATCTTTCTAAAGCTATTTGCTCATGCCCATTTAAACCTAAAGCTTTTATTTCTTCTGCTTTTAAATCTAATTGCATTAATTGATAGTCTACAGAGCTTTGAAAAATTGTATCTCTAGCTGATTTTAAATCTTTAGCATGTTGTTTTTCATCATTAGCTATGTCTTTTCTTAATTGTTCTTGTTCTTTTGCTAATTTTTTACCTAACTCAACCCTTATTTTTTCATCTTCGATTGCTTTTTCAGATGCTTCTTTTTTCTTTTTTTCTTGTTCAGCTAGTTTTTTTAATGAGTCTTGCTCGTCTTTATTATTTTGTATCTTTTTTTCTTGATCTTTTCTTATTAACCTGTCAAGATTATGAAGTAAAACTCGCTGACTTGCCATAAATGCCTCAGCTTTAGCTGTGGTAACTACATCATCTGAGCCTATTCTTCGTTGGTAAGCTAAAGTTTTTTCTGCTTTTGCAATTCTATTTAATATAATTTCTCTACGCTCTTGCAATGGGGCATCCATATCATATTGCTTACTAGCAATTCTTGAAACTTTTAAACTTTCTGTAATGCTATCAGCTATACTAGCAAAACCCCTTGATAAACCTGATAAAACTGGTTGAAGTGTATTTCCTAATTCTGTTGCTAAATTAGAAGATGATGCTTTTAATTTATCGTAAGAATCTTGATTGGTTAATACCTCATCTCCCAAGTCTTTAATTTTTTCCCTTGCTGATTCCATAGTAGCACTTAAAAATGCTTGTTTTTTATCAGCATCACTTAACTCGTCTGTAGATACTCCTAGTTTTTCAGCGTATGCTTCATAGGCTTCTTCTGCTTTTACAATAATACCAATATTATCAAGCATTAATCTAGACTGCCTACCTATACCAGTAACAAGTGACTCAACAGAAGATGCTGTATCCCTACCTAATGCTCTACCAAGCCTTTGTGCAATATCAAACATTTCAGCCATTTCATCAGAGTTTTTACTAACTCCAAGAACCATAGCATTATTTGCTTGTTGGAATAAATCAAACTGAGACATAGTATTGTTTGTAGCTTCTTGAAGTTTGTTCATAGCTTCAGAAGATAATTCAGTACCACCTGTTAAAGTATTAAAGGCTCTTTCCATAGACTCTACTTTAGATGCCTCTTCACCAAACCTACCTAATTGCCTAATACCTAATCCTAAAATAAAGTTAAATAATAATAGTTTAGATCTGGCTACTGCTACTGTGCCACCTAATATTCTTGTTCTAGCTGATGTTTTTTTTGTTTGAACATCTAAACCTTTTAAAGACCTAATATGTGCATTTACAGCATTTTTAACTTTTTCTAATTGAACTTTATTGCCATGTAAAGCACTTGTTAATAATTTACCTTTTACTCCAGCTTTTGACATGCTAGAGCCTAAACCTTTTAGTCTAGCATCTAATCTTTTAAACTCATTAGATACTTTTTTACCACTTTTAAATTGACCATCTTGTTGTTTAATAAGCTTTCTAGATACTTCATGTAATTTTTCAATAGCTTTAATTAGCTTTTCATGTCCATCAGGTCTAAATTTTATTTGTATTGTATTATCTTTTGCCATGATTCATAGCCTCTGTTTTTTTACTCTCTATAATTTTTTTAATTAAAAAACTTTTTTCTATCCATTTACTAGGTTGTTCTCCATAGGATCCTTTATATGGGGGTACTCCAAAATTTTCAGCATACAAATACCTAGATATATCTTTTTGTGCTTGTTTGTCTAATAATACATTAGTGCAAGTAAAAAAGGGTAATTGCCTAACAACTGACTCAGCAATGTTAAAGCTACTACCCTCTTTGTTTCTTTGATGTACTTCTTCTATTAACAGGTCAATAACTGCGTAAACATCTTCTTTTGATGTAAATGTACGAGTTTCATACTTTCCATCGATTAAGATAGGAATACGAGCTTTATATGGGTATGTATGATGCACACATCCCTCACAATGTTCTGTAACCCGAAGATTGTATTCTAGTGTGAGGGCTTCTACTCCCCCAAGCGTTGATAATCTTGGACTGCGACTGATAATTCATTCTTCTCATCATCACTTAAAGTTTTAATGAAATTATCATCTGCACCTTCAACACCTTTACGAATCCATGCTGTTCTAGCTTTAGCTAAATGTTTTATTGCTACTAGATTATCGCCATCGTATTTCATTTCAGGTATATCACTACAGAAGTCTATCTCATCTACTGACATCTCTTTTATTTTTATTTCTTTGCCAGTATTTAACTTTATGCTCTTCATTACGCTAGGTCAAAGGTAAGAATATTAGCAGATCCATCACTTGCACCTTGAACAGATACATCAAGCATCATCGCATCGCCTTCATTAAACGCTACATCAGTTAAAAATCCAACAGGTAAGGACACAGAGCAATTAGTTGCTGTACCCTGTGGCATAATAAATAAATTAGAACCTATTTCTGATGTTTGAGTGTTTAAACTATCATATAAACCTCTAGTAACTGAATCATACTTAACTGTAGAATTAGCAGTTACAGTAAACTCATTACCTCTAGCATATGAATGATACCCTGTGCTAGAAAAACCTGTATAAATAGCAGGACTTTCTATAGTAATTCCAAAAGAACTAATTACAGGTGCTGTAACCCCAGCTAACTTAGCATTAGCACTATCAAGTGTTGATAGTGAAATTAAATCAGTTCCAAATGCTGTACCATCTTCTGTAGCTGTGTTATTAGTTTCAGGGTTTTGACCACTTGATATAGTAGCTTCAAACTTATACAAACCACCATCAGCAGTCATATCAGCATTAACACTAAAGCTAGTACATAGGCAACCCTTCATTATAATATTATAACCATCTGTTGTGTCAGGAGATGCTAATACTAAACTAAATGTTTTGTTATCACCAGTGCTTCCAGTGTCTCCATAAGCTCCTGATTGACCTGTAGGTGTTGCACCTAAAGTTACATCAGCAACAGCGTTATTTAAATCCATTCCAGCAACACTTTGCATTAGCATTACTGTGCCTATATCTTTTCTAAAAGTTCCTGATAAAGATACTTCGATTGCTCTCATTTCATTATCTTGAAAGAAATCATCTTTATGTATAACTCTACCGCCTCGTGATCTTACTGCGGTAACTTGATTAGGACTTAAGCTTGGAAAAGCAACAGAATCAACATCTAATTGATATAATCCTGATGTAATTGCAGGACTTGTGCCAGGGGTTGCCTCTTCGATAATCCATGCTTTAAAATCTCTTGGTGAAAAAACTGCGTTAGCCATTGTTTTCTATCTCCTTTTTTTCTTTTTTAATTTCTATTTTATTTTCAATTCGCTTTGGTACTTCACTTAATTCAACACTTTTGCCTTGATTAAGAGCTACCCAATCTTTATAAGCTAAATTGCAATAATTACTACTAGAAGATAGCTTTTCATCTTTTTTTAACTTTACTTTCATACCGTATTCCTTATTACTTTATGATATGTTTCCTAAGTACTTACCTCTCCATTCCCATCTCATAACATTTAAACCCTCAATAACTTCTTCATCTTCTTCCTTCTCGTTAATACGACAGTTTAATAGTCTACCATCAAAGTAAACATTATGCTCATTTTGAAAGAACAGAGCTTCTATGTGTGATATTTGGCGAAATATATGTTCCCAAGTATCCTTTTTGACTGTTTTTTCTTTGAAAGTATATGATACATCTAGTATATATTCTCTCATTTCTGCTGTAGACATGCGTTCAATCAAATCCGTGCCTACAGGGTTAAGTCTTATAGACTGGTTACCCATGTCTTTAAATTCTCCTGTATAAACAGGAATACTACCAGAAAACTCAGTATTTAAAAAAGTTCTAATAGTATCTAATATTTTGTCATCCCATATATTGACAAATGAAATCATCTACGAGTCATCCTGATAGAGTATGGCATCCCTGCATCATCTACAGATTCATGCTTACCAAAAAACTCTATCTCCCATTTATCATTTAAAGTTGCTGTATCAGCGGTATCTCCTGCAAATCTTATATATATATTATCAGTTAATGGTTGATATTGACCATTAATAGTCTCAACATAATCAGCAGTATCTCCATTATTCATTCTCTCAGCACCTAAGTTATCTGCATCTTTATGCCATACAGAATATTTAGCAGTTCCCATAGCACCAGCAGTAGTAATCTTTACACCTACTCTATCATATATATCGTAATAATGTCCTCTAGTATCTACTAAATTAATAGAACCGCTTACAGATACTTGCCTAATTACTCCCTTACTAGAATCTCCAGAAACCTGCCAAGATAATTTTGTTGATCCATCATTTAATGACGCTATGTTTCTATCTGCCTCTTCAAATAAAGCATTTGCTATTTCAGATGTAGGATCGTTTGCCCTAATAAGAAATGAACAAGCAAGTAAAGCTGTGGTTCTTACAATCATATAGTCGTAATTGCCATCTTTATCTTTGAATTGTTTTCTGGGTAGTCTGCCATCTAACCTAGAATCAAGGTATTTTTCAGCATTTGAAATATAGCGTGTTTTTAATGTTGCCCAATCATCTCCAGACTCCATTAACATATCATTAGGGTTAGTGGCACTATTATAATAGTAAACAGCATCTAAGGAAGATTCATAAAACCACTCTCCATTAGAATCAACTACTCCACTATTTGCTTGAGCAGAGCCTAAATCTTGCCCATTAGCAAAAAGCTGTGTTACTAAACCACTGTTATCAGCCCTATATAGATTACTGCTATGAACTACCCAGCCATATAAAGCTGTTTTAGTATCAAACTCATCTATTGATGGGAATATATCTTTTAAATCTCTATTTGTACAATATGCCATAGTGTTCCTATATTACTCTTTTATCTTCTTTAATACAATACAAAAAGTTAAACATCTAACTTTTTAATTCAATATGTACTAAGTCATCAAAATTATTATCTTTTGTTTGACCATCCCCATCCCAATCACATCCAACCCTAACTGGTATTTTCATTACATGAGCAATGCCTCTAAGCATCCCACACATATAATGAAATGTATCTCTATCATCCCAGTCAATAGGATAGGGGGCAAGGTCTACAGCCTTACCTTCAATATGCTTTGAATATTTCGTCTTACTAGCACCCTTAGCAACTAACTCATCCTGTCTTTCTTGTGTCCTTACCCCCTCTATAATGGTTACATCCATTATTTTGATAAGCTCGTTCAAGATAAATATTAACTCAGGCTTAACACCTTTTAGTCGCTCTCTAGATCTTTTACCGAACCTATACATTACTTTTTCTTTCTTTTAGACTTAACTTTTTTTCTTTTTTTCATAGGTTTCTTTTTGCCGAAACCATAGCCTTTTCCTTTTGGCATATTATTTCCCCTTTTTCTTTATCTTTTTAATTTTGCCATTTTTTGTTCTAGCAAATTTATGTGTTTTAGTTTCTCTAATTAATTTACCAGAGTATCTTTTGTTACCCCATTTCCAACTTACTGTTTTAGCCATTACCACTTTACCTTGTTTGCCCAATAAGCCCCAGACATCTTACCTCTAGCAATGTTTTTTCTATGCCTTGCTTTAAATGATTTACGCTTTGCTTTCATTCTTGCAGACTCTCCTTTTTTAGGTTTACCTGCTGTTTTAGCACCTTTTTGCCCAAATCGTATAAGTTTTACTTTACTACCTACCTTAGCAAGAACAACATGAGATTTAGTCTTATGACCTCTGGTTCTTTTTGGTTTGTTATAACCACTTAGTCCATACCTAGCTAATCTAGGATCTCTTTTGCTTTTCTTTTTTCTAGGCATTACTTCCCCTTAAATAAACCCTCTACTACATCTGCAACTAAATCAACACACTTTTCAAAAAAGATTTGCTCTTTTTCTTCATCAACAAAAGGTATGTCAATCTTTGCGTTTATTTTAGTAGCTAGTTCTTCTTGAAATTCATTAGACTGAACCCATGCTACTGCTTTTTCTTTAAATTGGTCTGCTTGAGACTCTGCTACTGATAACATTATTGCTTTAAAATCCATTATTATTTCCTTGTGTTTTTTATTTTAATTAATAAGTAAATGATTGTAAGAAATGCTACAATACATTGTAATGTTAAACTTATATTTGTTAATGACAACCCATAGTTGCCAATACTTGCTAAAGCTACTTTCGTACTATCCATTATCTTTTTCCATTTACTCTGCTTAAAGAACCTTTTATTTCAGAAACTTGATTATCTAGATCATTAATTTCTTTATTTAACCCATCAAATTTTCTATCTAATTTATCATCAGATTGATTCCATCTATTTATAAGTTTAATAATCATGCCTTCTGTATTTTCTAATGTTTCTGATTGTCCTTTATTTTCTACTTGTAAATCTTGTAGTGCTTTGGCTTGTTCATTACCTCTTTTATTCATCGAGTAAACCATGAACACAAACATCGCTCCTACAACTCCTATCATCCCAGCTTCTGAATATATTGCTAAAAAA
>CERN01009486.1_pt1 | contig 11460 bp, 9 predicted proteins | sample 530761 | NCBI WGS metagenome assembly CERN01 (sample SAMEA2620947, study PRJEB7988) | marine metagenome | isolation source: saline water (ENVO:00002010), including | reverse complement strand
TGCTGATGCGCTGATCGGTGGCAAGGATGCGGCGCTGGACTTCGGTGCGGGCGGCATCGGCCTGTTCGCCGGTCAGAACGCCGCGTTCGATGTCGCGGCCGATTTCGGCAAGCTGGTCGCGGTAAACCGCAAGATCGCGTTGCAGTTCGTCTTCGTCCATGTCGGCAAGGTGATCATCACCCGCATCGGCACTGGCGGAACGCGCATTTCGCAAGATCGGCCAGAGGACGTAACCCGCCACCAGAGCCGTCAAGGCGCCAAGAACAATCCAGATGGTCATTGAGAATCCTATTCGGCGGGTACGGTGTGAACCGTTTTGGTGGAGCGGGCAGGGGCACCGACGCGATAACGACGATCGGAGAGCGACATCAGACCACCCAGCACCATGATGATGCCACCGGCCCACATCCACGGGATCATCGGTTTGACATAGAAGCGCGTCACCCATTTGCCGCTGGCGTCTTCATCGCCGATGACAGCATAGATATCGCCGGTGAAACCGGACCGGATTCCGGCCTCGGTCGTGGGCATGCCTTCGACGGTGTAGACGCGCTTTTCCGGGGTAAGCGTTATGGTGCGTTCGCCCGGGGTTGCGATGGTGATGGTGGCCTCGCGGGCGAAGAAGTTCGGCCCCTGATATTCGCGAAGGCTGCTGAGCGTGAAGGTATGGCCCGAAACAACCGTGCTTTCACCGATGGCAAGCGATTGAACCGATTCTTCGGTCCATGCCTGTGATCCGGTGATCCCGGCAATGACAATCGCCATCCCGGCATGGGCCAGCATGGTGCCGTGTGCCGAGCGTGGCAGATTGCGCATCCGGCGGAAGCTGGTCGAGAGCGGTTCGCGGAAAAGCTTGATCCGTCCGGCCCATTCCAGCATCGTTCCAACAAACAGCCAGATCGCCAGCCCCATGCCAAACAGGGCAAAGGCCGGACCACCGGCAAGCCAGTAGGTGACGATCAGAACGAGGATCACGGCGGCAATGGCGATTTTGAGCTTGCCCAGAACCGCAAACAGATCGGCACGTTTCCAAGGCATCATCGGCCCGAATGCCATGGCAATGATCAGGGGCGTCATGATCGGAACGAAGGTGGAATTGAAGAACGGCGCGCCGACCGAAATCTTTTCACCGGTCAGGGTTTCAAGCAGCAGCGGATAAAGGGTGCCGAGCAGCACCATGGCCGCGGCAATCGAGAGCAGCACGTTGTTGAAAACAAGTGCGCCTTCGCGCGAGATCGGCTGAAACAGACCGCCGCCCTTCAGGGTTGGCGCGCGCCAGGCATAAAGGGCCAGCGACCCGCCCACCGTCAGACACAGCAGGAACAGGATAAACACCCCGCGCGTCGGATCGGTGGCAAAGGCATGAACCGATGTCAGCGCGCCCGACCGCACAAGGAAGGTGCCGAGCAGCGAGAAGGAAAAGGCAAGGATCGACAGGAAGATCGTCCAGCTTTTGAGCGCGTCACGTTTTTCAACGACAATCGCCGAATGCAAAAGCGCGGTTCCGGCCAGCCACGGCATGAAGGATGCGTTTTCAACCGGGTCCCAGAACCACCAGCCACCCCAGCCAAGTTCGTAATAGGCCCACCAGGAGCCAAGCCCGATCCCGGCGGTCAGGAACATCCATGCGGCCAGCGTCCAGGGACGGACCCAGCGCGCCCATGCCGGATCAACCCGGCCTTCGATGAGTGCGGCAACGGCAAAGGCAAAGGCCACCGAGAAACCGACATAGCCGAGATAAAGGAACGGCGGGTGAATGGCGATGCCGGGGTCCTGAAGCAGCGGGTTCATGCCTTCGCCGTTGAGCGGCGGATTAATCACGCGCTCGAACGGGTTAGACGTCAGAAGGATGAACAGCAGGAAGCCAAGCGCAATCAAGCCCATGACGCCAACGACGCGCGCCAGAAGGCTTGGTGGCAGGTTCTGGCCAAAGCCCGCGACGGCAGCCGAAAACAGGGTCAGGATCATCACCCAGAGCAACATAGAGCCTTCGTGGTTGGCCCAGACGCCGGTGATTTTATAGATCAGCGGTTTGGAGGTGTGGCTGTTGGCGACCACATTGACGACCGAGAAATCGGATGTGACATAGGCATATGTCAGGGCGGCAAAGCTTGTACCGACAAGGGCAAAGCAGGCAATCGCCAGACGTGGCGCAATTTTCAGAAGTGCGACATCACGCCGCGATGCGGCCAGAAACGGGATGGTCGACTGTGCCAATGCCACCACGAGTGACAGCACCAGGGCATAATGTCCGATTTCAACAATCATAAGTGGGCCTGTTGTTTGCTCTTATCCGCCTGCGGGGCTGATATAGTCGCTCCGGTCTGGTTTGAAAACCTTGCGGAATATCAAATATGCGCTATTTGCTGCACAGGCGAAGGTCAAAGTATGGCAATAGTCATTACATATTACGCCAATTCACGATATAAAACCGCAATCAGCGAGCGGAAATTGAAGACCAAGGGTCTGTAGAACATGAGTCAATGTCCTGTCATTGACATCGCGCAAAGGGAAATATGGGCACGTCGGGCAACCACGGCCTCTATTGTCATTGCTGCGACGCTGATTGCCATCAAGGCCGCCGGTTGGTTCATGACCGATTCCGTCAGCCTTCTGTCTTCGATGATTGATAGCATGCTTGATGTCGGGACGTCTGTGATCAACTTCATGGCGGTCCGAAGCGCATGGCGCCCGGCCGATCACGATCACCGTTTTGGCCATGGCAAGGCCGAACCGCTGGCGGGGCTTTTCCAGTCTGCCTTCATGATCGGGGCGGCCATTCTGGTTCTGGCGGAGGCCGGATCGCGGCTTGCCGAACCACAGCCGATCCGGTTTGCGGTTGAAGGCGTGTGGATCATGTCGATCTCGCTTGTCATGACCGTCGGGCTTGTGTTGCTGCAACGAAAGGCGGTGCGGATGTCCGGGTCGTTGGCGGTTGACGCCGATTCGATGCATTACACCAGCGACATCCTGTCCAATCTGGCGGTGATTGTTGCCCTTGTTGCCGGTTTTTCCGGCCTGAACTGGGCCGATCCGGCGATTGGCGGCATGGTGGCGCTTTTCCTGCTTTATTCCGCGGTCAAGGTCGGGCGCAATTCGGTTTCGGTCCTGATGGATCAGGAATTGCCGGAATCAGACAGCCAGAGGATCATCGAACTGACGATGAAAAACGCGTCCGTGATCGGCATTCACCGTCTGCGCACCCGGTCATCGGGCGTGCATCGCTTTGCCGAGATCGAACTGATCATGGATGGCGGGATGCTGATGCGGGAATCGCACACCATCTGCCATCAGGTGATGGACAGCATCCGGGCGGAATATCCCGATCTGGATATCACGATCCATCCCGAACCGCCCGAAGACATCCATCTCGACGAGTTTAGCGGTTATACCGAAGACCCGGAATTCTGGCATACGGGCCGGGCGCGCAAGGCCGGTCAGGACAGTATTCCGGCGTCAAATGGCGAGCTGGCGACGGGTCGCTAGGTTTCGGGTGTTTTCCACCAATTGACATTACCCGCATAACTTGTAACCCTGCAATCGATCACCTGGGGAGCCCCGACAAGGGGCTGAGAAACTGCTGGCTTTGCAGCGCAGTGACCCTTTGAACCTGATCCAGTTCATACTGGCGTAGGGATGGTGCGGATGCCGGCATATTTACCTGTTTTGATACTGTGGGTACGCCCCGTTTGTCATGGCGGGTTTGCCATTACCGGTCGGCATTTTTCATCAGCAGCCTCTCGCAGAACTGGGTCTCCATTGCCTTGATTGCAAAGGGGCCTTTTATGTCTGTTCCATCTACCAAAACCGATATCAGTATTGATGTCACCAGCGATGTTACAACCGGGCCGTTGCCCGCATCGCGCAAAATCCACATTACGGGATCGCACTTTCCCGATATTCGCGTACCGATGCGTGAAATTGCGGTTCATCCCACCGCAGGCGAACCACCGATCAGGGTTTATGATCCGTCGGGGCCTTATACCGACCCGGATGTTACGATTGACATTGCCAAGGGACTGCCACGACTGCGCCGAAGCTGGATCGCGGCGCGTGCTGATACCGAACGATATGCCGGGCGCGACATCAAACCCGAAGATAACGGCTTTGTCGAAAGTGAAAGCTATGCGGTTCCGGCATTTCCGCAAAGCCATGCGCCGTTGCGCGCAACTGGCGGGCGGGCAGTGACGCAGCTTGCCTATGCCCGGGCCGGGATCATTACCGCCGAAATGGAATATGTCGCGATCCGTGAAAATCTGGGCCGGGCGGAAATGCGCGCCAATGCCAAGCGTGATGGCGAGGCATTCGGGGCGGTGATCCCCGATCATGTGACGCCCGAATTCGTGCGTGAAGAAATTGCACGGGGGCGCGCGATCATCCCGGCCAATATCAACCATCCCGAAGCCGAACCGATGATCATCGGGCGGAATTTTTTGGTCAAGATCAATGCCAATATCGGCAATTCGGCGGTGACATCATCGATGGCCGAAGAAGTTGAAAAGATGGTCTGGGCAACGCGATGGGGGGCGGATACGGTGATGGACCTGTCGACCGGGCGCAATATCCACAATATCCGCGACTGGATCATCCGCAATTCGCCGGTGCCCATCGGGACGGTGCCGATCTATCAGGCCTTGGAAAAGGTTGGTGGTATTGCCGAGGACCTGACATGGGAAATATTCCGCGACACATTGATCGAGCAGGCCGAACAGGGCGTGGATTATTTTACCATCCATGCCGGATTGCGGTTACATCACATCCCGTTAACCGTGGACCGGGTGACGGGCATCGTATCGCGGGGTGGGTCGATCATGGCGAAATGGTGCCTGTATCATCATCGCGAAAGTTTCCTGTATGATCATTTCTCCGAGATTTGCGACATCTGCCGGGCGTATGACGTTTCCTTTTCACTGGGCGATGGATTGCGGCCCGGATCGATTGCCGATGCCAATGATGCCGCCCAGTTTGCCGAACTGGAAACACTGGGCGAGCTGACCCGCATCGCGTGGGATCACGATTGCCAGGTGATGATAGAGGGGCCGGGTCATGTGCCGATGCATAAAATTCGTGAAAACATGGACAAGCAATTGTCGATTTGCGGCGAAGCACCGTTTTACACGCTGGGGCCGCTAACCACCGATATTGCGCCCGGCTATGATCACATTACATCGGGGATCGGGGCGGCGATGATCGGCTGGTTCGGCACTGCGATGCTGTGTTACGTGACGCCCAAGGAACATCTGGGCCTGCCGGACCGGGATGATGTGAAGACCGGGGTGATCACCTATAAGATTGCTGCCCATGCCGCCGATCTTGCCAAGGGTCACCCGGCAGCGAAGGCACGCGATGATGCGCTTTCGCGTGCGCGGTTTGAATTCCGCTGGGAAGATCAGTTCAACCTGTCGCTGGACCCGGAAACCGCACGGGCATTTCATGATCAGACCCTGCCGAAAGAGGCGCACAAGGTCGCGCATTTCTGTTCGATGTGCGGGCCGAAATTCTGTTCGATGCGGATTTCACACGAAATCCGGGCCGATGTGCAGAAGGAAGGCATGGCGGCGATGGCGGAAAAATACCGTGATGGCGGGGATTTATACATGCCCCGAAACAACGGGAAATAAGCCTGTGAAAATGGCGGGCCCGGTGACGGACCCGCCTTCTTCTTTTGGTTTGCCGTGCCGAAAGGTTAAAGGACGGTCAGCATGCTGGCGACCAGCGGATGACGGACGATGTCCCGATCAGCCAGTTTGACGCAGGCGATGTCTTCGACATTTTCAAGACGGTCCGACATTTCCGACAGGCCCGACATTTCCGGCAGAAGGTCGGTCTGGTCCGGGTCGCCGGTCAGGATCATGGTTGAATTCCAGCCAAGGCGGGTGACCAGCATCTTGAGCTGTCCGTAGGTGCAGTTCTGGGCCTCGTCAATCACGACGAAGGCATTGTTGAGTGTGCGGCCACGCATATAGCCAATCGGTGCGATTTCGATCGTGCCGTCCGAAAGGTACTGCCGCAGGCGTTTGGCACCGAGACGGTCATTCAGTGCATCGTAAAGCGGGCGAAGATAGGGGGCCATTTTGGCTTCGACGTCGCCGGGCAGGAAGCCGATATTTTCGCCAGCCTCGACCGCGGGGCGGGCCAGAACGATGCGGCCGATTTCGCCCTTGTCCAGCGCTTCGACGGCCTTGGAAACAGCGATGAAGGTTTTCCCGGTTCCCGCCGGGCCAAGTGCAAGGATGAGGTTGAAGGCATCGATTGCTTCCATCAGGGCCGCCTGATTTTCGCTTTTCGGGCGAATGTGGCGGCGGAAGCTTTGATCGCGTTGGCCGTTCTGAGGGACGTCACCCTGACCGTTCAGGGGATGCCAGTTTGACTTGTCACCGTCAAACAGCTCGTGAACGTTGGTGTCTGCCTGTTGCGGACGGCTACGACGGCGTGCTGCGCGCTTACCCATAAGTCACCTCATCAATTGTGCCAATAAAGCAAAACGCGCCATTCCATCATGGAAAGGCGCGCATTCAATTTTCATCTTGCGATGGAAGTGGCGGGTGGGTTCACCGCCGTTCGCAGCAACATGTTGCATCTGCGATCCGGGGGGCGAAAAATTCCGTTTTACAACGTGCTCTCGCGTCACTCGGGAACCCCTCCTGCGGTCCAGTTATTGACCGTACAACAGAATCGTACGCCTACATCCTGTGTTTTGTCACTGTTTTTTATCTGATTAAATTTAAATGAAATCGGAAAGTGAGTCTTTTCAGAGATTTATGCCGCATCTGCGAGATAACTTTTTTCTAATGCAGTGCTTCGGGCGTCCCGGATTGGTGTTTTGGCAGGCCAAAACTGATTATCCAGCCGATCAGAAGGAAGGCGGCCGAGACGGCCAGACAGCCAACCAGACCGCCATACATATAGGCCAGTCCCGACAGGATGGTGCCAGTCAGTCGCCCGACGGCATTGGACATGTAATAGAACCCGACATTCATCGCGACCCTGTCACCATCGGCATAGGCAAGGATCAGATAGGAATGCAGCGATGAATTGACCGCAAAGACCAGCCCGAAGACCATCAAACCGCCCAGAACGGCAATTTCGGGCGAGATATCAAATTGCACGGCGGCCGCAATGCCCGCGGTCACGATGATCAGGGCGAAAATCCACAGGCGCGCACTTTGTCCGTCCGGGGCATGGGTGCCTGCGCGCAGGATTTTGGGCGCAATCGTCTGGATGAAGCCATAGCCGATCACCCACAGCGCCATATAGGTGCCGACCTCGATATGGCCCCAGCCAAGATGGGTTGCCAGAAAGACCGGCAATCCGACGACAAACCAGATATCGCGCGATCCGAACAGGAACATGCGGGCGGCTGACAGGATATTGATCTTGCGATCCTTGGAGAAGACTTCGCGGAATTTGGGTTTCGGTTTGTTGGCCGGGGCGGCCATTTCGGGACCGATGGACAGGGCCACCGCAATCAGGATGACGGTCAGCCCGGTTGCCATCGCGAGCAACGCCCCGCCAAAACCAAGCCAGGCCAGAAGCGCACCGCCCATGAAAAAACCGGCCCCTTTGAGCGCGTTTTTCGATCCGGTCAGTAGGGCCACCCAGCGAAACAATGCCCCGTCGGCATTTTCGGGCACCAGAACCTTGATGGCCGACTTGCTGGACATTTTGGTCAGGTCCTTGGCGACACCCGATGCGGCCTGCAGGCCCATGACATAGGCAACCGATATCCACGGCAGCCAGTTTTCATTGGTCAGGGACAGGGCGGAAAGGGCGGCGATCTGGGTGATCAGCCCGGCAAACAGGGTAAAGCGGAGCCCGCGCGCCTGTGCCAGCCAGCCACCGACCAGATTGGTGATGACCCCGGCACATTCATAAAGGACAAACAGAAGGGCGATTTCAAAGGCCGAATATCCAAGGTCATTGAAATGCAGCAGAACCAGCATGCGCAAAGCCCCGTCCGTCAGGGTAAATCCCCAATAGGCGGATGTGACAAGGGCATAATTGCGAATGGCCGATGACATGAAAATGATCCTAAAGGCTTTGGGCGACTTTGGCGGCCAGATCAACCATCCGGCAGACATAGCCCCATTCATTGTCATACCAGGCGAATATTTTGACCTGCCGTTTGTCGATCACCATGGTTGATCCGGCATCGATGATCGAAGATCTGGGATCGTTCAGATAATCGCAACTGACCAGCGGGCGTTCCTCGTATCCGAGAATCCCGGCAAGATAGGTTTCCGAGGCGGTGTGCAGCAGGTTATTGACCGTTTCGACATCGGTGTCGCAGGCGACTTCGAACACGCAATCGGTCAGGGATGCGTTCAGCAGCGGCACGCGCACGGCAATGCCGTTCAGCTTTCCGGCCAGTTCCGGGTAGATCATGGTGATGGCGGTGGCCGAGCCGGTGCTGGTGGGGATCAGCGATTGCAGGCTGGACCGTGCGCGGCGCAGGTCCTTGTGCGGCAGGTCAACCACGGTTTGGGTGTTGGTCACATCATGGATGGTGGTGATGGCACCATGCACGATACCCAGGTTTTCGTGGATGACCTTGACCACCGGGGCCAGACAGTTTGTCGTGCAGCTTGCCGCGGTCAGAAGGTGATGGATTGCCGGATCATAGAGATCGTCATTGACGCCATAAACGATGTTAAGCGCGCCTTCCTTGACCGGGGCGGCGACGATGACTTTTTTCACCCCCTGATCAAAATAGGGCTGAAGCGTTTCGGGGGTTTTGAATTTGCCGGTACATTCGAAAACGATATCGCAGCCCTGCCCGACCCAGTCGGTATCGCCCGGTGTGGCATTTTCCGAAAAGGTCAGGACGGCTTGGCCATCAATGACAACCGTATCATCGATGCAGGTTACCGGATGATCCCAACGCCCATGCACGGAATCGAATTCCAGCAGGTGGGCGGCGGTTTTCGCCCCGCCGCTGATTTCGTTGATATGGACGAATTCAAGGCCGGGATGGCCCCAGCCTGCACGCAAGGCAAGACGCCCCATGCGGCCAAAGCCGTTGATGCCGATACGGATTTTGCGGCTCATTTCGAGGACTCCTGAATATCAGGTCACTAACGGGGGCCGTTAGTGACCGTTTCGCGTTTTATGCGCTTTCGTTCGCGGGCATTCCGGTTTTGCCAATGTCGTCGAGCTTCTGTTGCAGCGACATCCGGTCAAGGGATGCGAAAGGCAGGCTCATGAAAATTGAAATCCGGTTGCGCAGCATGCGATAGGCATCGGCGAAGGCAAGGCGGATTTCGGCCTCGGTTCCGGTGGCACTTGCCGGATCGGGTACGCCCCAATGGGCGGTCATCGGGGAGCCGGGGAAAATCGGGCAGCTTTCCTTTGCCGTCTGGTCGCAGACCGTAAAGATGAAGTCGAATTTGATTTCGTCCTGCGCGGAATAGACTTCCATCGGCTTGGAGGAAAAGACAGACGGATCATCGCCCAGACTTTTGAGAAGGTCGATTGTATAGGGATGCAGATTGCCGCGCGGATGTGCCCCGGCGCTATAGGCATGAAAATGCCCTGCGCCTTCACGGTTCATGATGGCCTCGGCCATGATGGAACGTGCGGAATTCCCCTGACACAGGAACAGGATGTTATAGGTACCGCCAGTCATGATGATGTCTCCGTCCGGTTATGCCGGTTTGGCGTTTCAACAGCAGGTCGAGGTCGATGTTTCGCCGGAAACCGCGATACCGCAAAGTTCCGGGCGGCCCTGACAGCAATCATCGGCAAGAAATCCCAAAAGATCACGCATAACATCGGGGACGATCCGATAGATGATCGACCGGCCGTTGCGTTGCGATGTGATCAGTCCGGCCTGGCTTAGAACCGACAGATGGGTGGACATGGTGTTGTGCGGGACCACAAGGCTGCGTGCGAGGTCGCCTGCGGCCATGCCGTCTTCGCCCACGCGCACCAGAATCCTGAATGCTGCCAGACGGTGTTCCTGTGCCAGTGCGCCAAGGGCGCTGATTGCTGTGATTATTTCCATATGTCGGGAAATATTGACATAATGAAATGATGGCAAGTGACATTTTTGTTTCCACCTGCCGCGTCGTTAGGCTTGAAAGAGATTCGAAATGTTTTTCAATGGTTTATCAGGACATAATAAAAATATACCAAATAACCGGTTTTTTAGTTATGATGGCGCCATGAAAGAAAAAGACATCGCACCCGCATTCGCCGCATTGGGCCACGAAGCCCGTTTGAAAATCTATCGCCAGCTGATCAAGGCAGGCGACGGGGGGCTTAATATTGGTGATATCGGGCGGCTGATCGGATTGCCGGCATCGACCCTTGCCCATCATCTGGGGGCGCTGGTGCAGGCAGGACTGGTGCATCAGGAAAAGCAGGGGCGTGAAGTGATCAACCGTGCGGATTACGACGTGATGCAACGGGTTGTCGGTTTCATGATGGATGAATGTTGTGCGGGGGTTGATCTGGATGGTGAAAATCCGGCCCGTGCTGACGGAAATCTGGAAACGACCTGACAGGCGGTTCTTTTTGTTTGGTTCAATATAACTATTATTCTAGGGATATAGATATGACCGAAATTTCCCTTCAACTCAGACGCCTTGGGCAGACTGCCTTCCGGATTGACCGTGTGGTCGTGGCCTTCGCGATTGTTGTTGTTCTTGTTGCCCTGCTTGATCCGGCGCAATTGCGGGCGAGCCTTGAATTTACGGCACTTTCTTTGCGTGATACCGCGCCGTTTCTGTTTCTGTCGATCGGCATTGCTGCCTATGCCGGTGCCAGTGGGGCGGACAGCATCATATCGCGGGCCTTTTCCGGGCATCCGGTCAAAATGGTTTTCACCGCCGCGGCGTTCGGGGCGCTGTCGCCGTTCTGTTCCTGCGGGGTCATTCCCCTGATTGCGGCGTTGCTCAGCATGGGGGTGCCGCTGGCACCGGTCATGGCGTTCTGGCTGGCATCGCCGGTGATTGATCCGGCGATGTTTGTTCTGACGGCGGGGACGATCAGCTACGAATTTGCGATCTTCAAGCTGGGGGCGGCCATATTCCTGGGGCTGTCTGGCGGTTTCGTGACCATGTGGCTTGCATCCGCCGGATTGCTGTCAGAGCCGCTGCGCGATGGTGTTGGCAATGGCGGATGCGGCGGGGCAAAAATACGCAGCCCCAAATCCCCGGTCTGGGCGTTCTGGCGGGAACGGGACCGCATTGCGAAGTTTCGCAAAACCGCGATTTCGACCACCCTGTTTCTGGGTAAATGGCTGGCTTTTGCCTTTTTGCTTGAAAGCCTGATGATGGCCTATGTCCCTGCGGACCGGATCAGTGCCCTGTTGGGCGGGGCCGGGATGCTGCCGATTTTGACCGCAACGCTTGTCGGGGTTCCGGCTTATCTGAATGGCTATGCGGCCCTGCCGCTGGTGTCGGGCCTGATGGAACAGGGCATGCAGACCGGGGCGGGAATGGCGTTTCTGGTGGCGGG
>CERN01015406.1_pt1 | contig 11491 bp, 24 predicted proteins | sample 530761 | NCBI WGS metagenome assembly CERN01 (sample SAMEA2620947, study PRJEB7988) | marine metagenome | isolation source: saline water (ENVO:00002010), including | reverse complement strand
TATGATGAAGCAAGCGTCTGAAGAGACAGCGACCAATGCTGGTGATGGTACAACTACAGCTATTGTCTTGACTGAAGCTTTGGTTGAAGCTGGTATGAAGTGGATCAAACCACATCACAATGTGGCTGAGGTGTTGAAGGACATCAACAAGCATGCTGAAGAGATTGGTAAGTTCTTAAAAAAGGAAAGGTCTAAGAAGTTAAACAAGTCCAGGCTACTTGATGTTGCTACCATATCTGCTAACAACGATAAGGAGATAGGTAAGATTATTGCTGACGCATATAACTCTGTTGGGAAGGATGGGATTGTAACAGTTGAGCGATCTCAAACTGAGAAGACATATTCTGAGATAACTCACGGTATAAAGATTGACAGAGGTTACTCATCTCCAATGTTCATCAACAACCACAAGAAGGATGAGTGCATCATGGACAATGTCAAAGTATTAGTGGCTGACCAGGACATATCTAATATATTACAGATTGAGAATATATTAAAACCAATCATCAACGCACAAGAGAAACTACTTATCATTGGATCACTAAGTGACAATGTGGTGAATACCCTTGCGGCTAATGTGGTTCGTAATGGTTTAAAGTTCTGTCACATCCCTGTGCCATCGTTTGGTTACAGAACCCATGAGCTTATGCAAGACATTGCACTTGCTATTGGAGCTAAGTGTTTTTCTGAGAAGACAGGAGACGACCTATCTCTTGTTAGAATGGAAGACTTAGGATTGGCTGACAAGGTTATTGTTGGTAAAGACAATACTGTTATTATTAAAGACAACCAAGTAACTGACGAGATTACTAAACGAGTTGAAGAGCTGCGTGAGCAACAGAAGAATAAAACATTCACCAAGGCAGAGCGTGACTTTGTTAACGAGCGTATTGCTTCTTTGGTTGGAGGTATCGGCTGTATATATGTTGGAGGTAATTCTGATATAGAGCAAAAAGAAAAATTTGACCGAGTCGATGACTCGGTATGTGCAGTGCGTTCCGCACTACAAGAAGGGATCATCCCTGGAGGAGGTTTAGCATTATATGATTGTTCATTTGATTTTGAACCAAAAGAAGAGTACAATGAAAAGTATGATGAAGAACAGTGTGCTAAACTAATAATGAGAGATGCTCTTCAAGCACCAATGAAACAAATACTTTGTAACGCTGGTAAAGATGTTGATGATGTTATGCATGCTGATCTTATACAGGACGAAGGGTTTGATGTAAAGAAAGGTAAGTACGGTGATATGTTTAAGATGGGTATTGTAGACCCAGTTAAAGTAACTCGTAACGCATTATTAAATGCAGCCAGTGTTGCTACAACTATTCTTTCTACTAACGCTATTGTAACACACGCCAGACAATGAGAGACTTTGAATTAAGTATAGGGTTCTACCCAGGCATCTTGTTTGGGTTTAGAACCTACCCAGGTTATGATGCAGAACAAAACCCAGTAAACTCACATGTGTTATACTTACCATTTATAAGTGTGGGTATTGAATTTTATAAAGAAGAACAATGAAACCAATAGGAAAATATATTGTAATACAACCAATCGAAGAGCAGTTAACTTCTGACTCTGGATTAATATTAACATCATCTGACGCTTCTAACTTCAGATATAAGAAGGGTGAGGTTGTTAAACCAGGAACAGATGTTTCTGTTATTAGTGCTGGTGATTTAATATACTACGATGGATCTGCAGGCCACACCATGTTTATAAAGGATACTGTATATACAGTTATTCTGGAGAGAGATGTCGTTGTTGTTTTATAAACTCATTCATCTCTTTTATCATCTTACGCTGCATCTTATCCATATAGGATGCGTCTAATCTAAATAAGGGGTTGATGTTAGGAGACTCTCCTACCTCTTCCCCGTTTAGTTTTCTATATACTGTTCTAACTAAACTCTTTCCTTTATAAGATAGTTCGTAGAGAGTTGCGTTCTTACCAGATCTTCTTCTGAAAACTTGAAGCCAGCCATCACGCAATAAGTTATTGAATCGTTTAGTATCCCAAGACATTATTGTTTCAAACTCTTGAAACCTTGACTTAGTGAACATTTGTTCACTATATAAGAATAGAAGTAACTCAAGCTCAGGCGTTCCGATATTATACTTAGCTTTCACCCAATACCTGATTACCCTCCAGTATTTTAGGTAATCACTCATTAAATTTAATTTGTATCTTTGTGTTTACAAATATAGTTATTATGCCAAGTAAAACAAAACAATCTACAGCTGCTCTGAGACCAATGACAAAATCAGAGAAGTTGGCTATGAAAGGAAATCAAGGTAGCGCCCCTTCACCAGTGAAGACTTTATCTACAATATATAAAGGAGCTAAAAGACTATACAACAAAGCACATGCTGCTGCTCACACAAGTAAATATAAACCAGAGTAATGTTAAGCGGAGAAGAAAGAAAAAAGAAAAGAGAAGCTAAGAGAGCTGCTCGAAGAGTAAGAAAGTTTCAGAAGTCTACACCAGGGAAAGACAAGGTGAAGAAGGCTGTTAAAACTTTCTTTGGTAAATTATCAAGACATGGCGGAGATTGGACGTAGTAAATATTATTATGATTATTTTAGAAATATGAGTGAAGAACAAATAAAACACCATTGCGGCAGACCTACATGCGAGAAAGAGTTCTGCATTTGCTGCAAAGGTTTAGCAGAGTGCCCTAACGAAGTATGTGAGTGCATAGACAATGATGGGCCTGGTCCAACTTTAGAAGCTTGGAGAGATAGTTTAGATAATATCAAATCTGATGAACAGAATGGGTTTGATGCTTGGATAGAGGATCTTGAAGACGAAGATGTTCTAAGAAAAGAAAACTGTATGGTTGAAGAAGGTGAGTGTCATTCAGATCAAATATGTGATTGCTAATGGCAGGTAGAACTAAAAAGAAAGGAAACAAAATTTGTCCTGCAGGTATAGCCTGGGCTAAGAGAACTTTTGATAAGTATCCTTCAGCTTATGCTAATCTTGCAGCATCTAAGTATTGCAAAGACCCTAACTACGCTAAGAAATCAAAAGGTAAAAAGTAATGGCTAAAAAAGATTACAACAGTATAGGTTTTAAAAATAAAGATATAGATAGAATATCTAATGACCCCCCTTCAACTAAAAGCGATACTATAACGGTAAGTTCTACTGATCAAGCACTTGCTAAAAAAAAGCTTATAAGAAAGTTTAATAATAGAATGCCTAAAGGGGCTAAACTAACAAAGAAGGGTGATAAGTATATTTACACTGTCATAAAACCAAAGTAATGGGAGAACTTAAGAAGTGGCTAAAACAAAAGTGGGTACGCATAGGGACAGATGGATCTATACTTGGTGAATGTGGTACAAGCAAGAACAAGAAGAATCCAGACAGATGTTTACCTTTAGCTAAAGCTAAAAGATTAAGTAAGGCTCAAAGAGCTGCTACAGCTAAAAAGAAAAAGAAATCAGGGGGAAAGAAACAATTTGTAAGTAACACATCAGCCGCAAAGGTTAGTTTTAAAAATAAAGCATAGATGAACAAGAAAGACTACAACAGTATAGGTTTTAAAAACAAAGACATAGATAAGCTTACTGACAAGCAAAAGAAGATTGCTAAAGCTGCGCCTCCTTATAATAAAATAACAGGAGCAGACTTTAAAGCTTTAAAGAATAAAAAGTAATGGCCAGAGTCAGTAAGAAAAATATGAAGTGCAATGTTGTTCGCTCCAGCACCAGACCTGGTAAGAAGCGAATGGTAAAAGCATGTGAGAATGGTCGAGAAAAGATTATACACTTTGGAGCCAAAGGGTATGGTCATAATTATTCCGCAGCTGCACGCAAATCTTTTAGAGCAAGACATAAGTGTGGATCGGCTAAGTCAAAACTAACAGCAAGGTATTGGGCGTGTAAAAATCTATGGGCTGGTAAGGGAGGATCTACCAAGAGCTCTCCTAAAAGTAGAAAAGGAAAATATTAGTATATTTGTAAAAATTTAAAACGATGCCAACAGTAAGTTATAAATGCCCTGATTCGGGCAAGATGAAAAAGAAAACCTTTCCCTATAACGCTATAGGCAAGGCTCAGGCTCAACAATTTGCTGGCGCAATGAAAGGTAAAGTAAAAAATAACCCAGGATATGGAATGGAGAAATCCATGAAATCTTCTTATTAATTATATTATGAAAAAGCAAGGATACAACGCTCGATTGGATGAATCAATGGGAGCACGTAACGGAAAGAAATCTCAATCTATGAAAGATCGTAGAGATGAGTCAAAAGCAATGTCTAAGAAAATGTACGGTCACTCATACGGTGCTGACAAAGGAATGTCTTACAGACACTCTTCTTCTTGGAAGACGCACGACCACTTAAAGTAATGGCTGGTCGTACAAAGAAAGGCAAGTTCCCAGCTATTAAAAAATCTAATGAAGGGAAGTTTACTTCATGGGTTGAAAAAAATATGAAGGGAATGTCTACTTGTGAAGCAGCTTCTAAGATAATGAAGAAGACTGACAAGTATTCTGAAAACGTAGTTAAGATGGCCAACTACGCTAAAAACTTTGGCTGTAAAAGAAAATAAATGAAAAGAACTAAGTCAAGAGGATTAGGTGATACTGTAGAGAAGTTTACAAAAGCTACAGGTATAAAAACCGTTGTCGACAAAGTATCTAAAGCTGCAGGTAAAGATTGTGGTTGTGGTGCAAGGCGTGACACGTTAAACCGAATGTTCCCTTACGATAGAAAATAAAAAATTATGGCGTATCAAAAATTACAAGTAAGAGATGGTTTAGATGTTATACCAAGTGCTACCATTCCTATTCCAGATCCCTCAACTGAGGTTTTATCAGGAACAGCTGACTTTAGCGTGGCAGGTACATTAACTGATGTAGGAACAACATTCCTATCAGCAGGTATTCAAAACAATGCAATTGTATATAATACCACAGCTAATATTGCATACTTTGTGACAGAAGTTACGGATAATTTAAACTTAGCCTTATCTCCATCTTCTGCAGGAGGTGCGGCAGATAATTATGTTATCTATAACGCTTCAACCGAAGGATGTATTTTATATGTAGGAGGAACAGGAAATCTTACTGCTGTTATGGCAACCGATAAAGATGTTGCTGCTGCAAGTCAGAAAGAGTTAACCTTCCAAAACCTACCTGACGCATCATTCTTACCTATACAGGTTTGTCGTGTAGACGATACAACTACAGCTACTAACATTATAGCATTATTCTAATATGTCTACAGGAATCGGTGTAGGCATATCTGGAAATGTATTTCAGACTAAAGCTGGATTAGGAGGTTCTGCTCCACCACCAGCAGTTTGTCCTACTACATATTCATGTTCGTATGATGGATCTACAGAGTTTCAGCAAGGATCAGGTGTACCTGGATTCGGTACATCAGACTTTTCAATATCTTTTTGGATTAAAACACCAGACCCTTCAGGAGCTGGCGTAAATCAAAGAGTTATTGGTAAGTTTAGTGGAACAACACAGTGGAGTATATATTACAATCAATCCACCGCTAAGTTTCAGTGGGTAAGTTCAGGAACAGGAATAACCTGGAATGATGGTTATCCTTACGCCCCAACAGCAAATCAGTGGGACCACATTGTGTATTCAGTAGATAGAAGTGGTAATGCAGTTTGGTATGCCAATGGAGGAACACCAAACGCCCTTGATGTTTCTACTTCAACTGTAGACTTTGGTACTGACGGTCTTCTTTATGTTGGTAGAAATGCTTCTGGTCAGTATTTTCAAGGAAACATTACAGAAGTTTCTATGTGGAACAAAGCACTTAGCGCTGCAGAGGTCTTAGAACTTTATAACAATATGTCTGGAAATGAATATTGTTTAGGTGATTTAAGCATGGGTGCCAACCTAACTAACTGGTGGAGAATGTTTAATCCTTCAGGAACTTATGTTGATCCTATTCCAAACGCAGCTTCTGGAGGAACAATAACACTTACTAATAATAACATGGATGCTACTAATGTGTCCACTGAGGTACCTTAAAATATATATTATGGCAATAGCATACGTAGTAGCACCAGACACAGCTATGAGAACTTTGGATTTTTCTTGGGTAAAAGAAACAGACTGGGATACAGCCAGATGGGCAACAGACAGAAGGTCAGCTATAATTCATTGGGAGTCTACCACACAAGATCCTAACCTAACAGCTTGGTTGAGAGACAATAGAATAGATAGAAACTTAGTTGACAAAGATTTTATAAACAACTACACCAGGGTTAGTGATAAAAGCGCCTGGGTTAATCAGCCATCACCACCGCCACGACCTTAATTTTTTTTATTAACTTTGCGGTTATGAATTGGATACAGACAGCAACATGGGAAGGAGAGATCAGATGGGTCTCAAATAACACCTAAACAAATGCACACAGAAGTGAAAGATACAGCAGCAGTAGTAGGAGCCAACGCAGGAGCCTTTGGAATAACATTAGCCAACATCAACGAAGTCTTAACATTTATATCTCTTGCATTAGCTATTGCATATACCGCAGTCAAGCTGTATAGAATGTATAAAAAATAAATTTTGGAATTAGAAGTATTACGATTTAGTTCAGAAGCAGACTCAACACACGGTCTGCTTTTTGAGTTAACAGATGTAGGTAAAAGATTTTTATGTTATACTTTGGAAGACGAAGCTCGTGTTCTAAAAGTGAGAGGAGAAACCAGAATACCTGCTGGCACGTATAAAATAGAACTAAGAAAAGAAGGAGGATTTCATGCAAGATATGATAAAAAATATCCTGGTATACACCGTGGTATGCTTCACATTACTGATGTCCCTGGGTTTGAGTATATTCTTATTCATACTGGGAATACTGACGAACATACTTCAGGCTGTCTTATCGTGGGCGATGTCCAGGAAAATAATCAAATATTCAGAGATGGATTCGTGGGGAAAAGTGTTAATGCGTATAAGAGGATTTATCCAGCTATTGCAAAGGCAATAGAGAATGGAGAAGAAGTAACAATTAAATATACTGATTATGATAAACAAATTATTAGGGGGCCTTTTCGGTAAGGTGGTTGAGAATGCTGAGGGCATTCTTGATGAAGTTATTACTACTGACGAAGAAAGAGAGAAGGTCAAGTTAGAGTTAAAAAAGATAATACTTGAAGCGGAGCGTGAAGCATTTGCTAAAGAAGTAGAAGATAGAAAAGACGCACGATCTTTGTACAAAGACGATGCTTTTATTCAAAAGATATTAGCTGGTCTTTTCACTATAGCTTACTTTGTTTTGACATATATAATGTTTCAGTATTTTGTTTTACATACTGTTGTTTTGACAGAGTATGAGATAGGTTTTATATCTACAACCTTTGGAGCTATGTCAGCAAAAGTCAATACTATTATAGATTTCTTTTTTGGAGGGTCAAGTAAAAAATCAGAGTAGTGCATTTTATAAATGAAGAGGATAGTAAGTCGGTTTCAGACTGGATTATTAAAAACTTAGATTGGATAAAAGATCAGCCTGATTCTACTCCTTCTGGACACAAAGGAGTTTTGCATGGTTTATTTGATATTAATCAACCATACATGCAGGATGTTTTAGAGAAAGTTGACTTTCCTTTTGAATCCATGGAAAGGATAGATAAAGAAATGAAAAGCTTCTACAAAATTCCTGAAGACTCTATGTTTGGGACTCTTGGATGGATGTTTGTTTATGCTGAAGAAGGGTATACTTGTAAGTGGCATAAAGACTCTTGTGATTGTGATGAAGATGGTATGACTCACATTAGGCTTAATGTTTTGATTAGCAAGCCTGAAGAAGGGGGAAATCCTCTATGGAGAGATGAAGAAGGAAAAGAATGGACTCAAGAGGTTTCTAAAAACGAGTCATGGATTTCTCTTTCAGGTAAATACGAACACTCTACCACCACAACCAAAGGGAAAACGCCAAGGATACTACTGTCTTTAGGCTATAATGTTTCGAAGAAATTGGTTGAATAAATTTCTTATCTTTGCAATAATTATTAATCAATTAATTTTAATACAATGTCAAAATTATCAAAAAAGGAACTTGAGACTATTCAAGAGCTTAACACTGAGTTTAATAAGATCAAGGTTCAATTAGGAGATCTTGCTCTTCAAAAGCATGGATTATGTTTGAGAGTAGAGAAAATCAAATCTGAGTTCTCTGAAAATGAGAAGGCCTTAGCTGAAAAGTATGGAGCTGATGCTGTTATCAATTTAGAGACTGGAGAAGTAACTAAAAAAGAAGTTGAAGAAGTAACACAAGACTAATGGCAAAAATTGCAAACCAAACAGCTTACCCTATTATCACCCCTACAATTCGTGACTATTTTATAGTTACAGATGTTGAGGATAATAATAACACTAAGAATGTAAGCATTGGTTCTTTGCAGGGGTTTATGGGGTCTCAACCTCCAGTGGAAATAATATTAACAGGGGCTCAGATACAAAATCTACAAGGAGCTCCTGTTATTATTAATGTAGACAATCCGTCCAACTCTTTGGTTGTTCCAGTTAGTTGTGCTTTTTACTACACTGCCACCAGTGAACCTTTTAATTTCGCAGCACCAACTAAGATTAAAATAGCCAATGAAAACTATAGCGGCTTATTATCAACATATTTCGAGACGGATGCTACCTTCTTAAACACTGTTGTTTCTTCTTTAATAAGCCCTGTTAATACTTGGGGCCTTTCACCTCAAACATTTCCTTTAGCAACACCAGGTACTAATCTGGTAGTATTTGCAGACAGTGTATCAACACAAGGAACAGGGACTTTAAAAATAAGCATTCAGTATAGACTGGTTGCTACAACATAAAAATAAGAGATGGCAAAAATTGAAAATACTACCGTATACCCCACGGTAACACCTTCAGCAGAAGACTTACTAATAGCAACTGATGTTAGTAATAATAATGAAACGGTTACTTTTTTAGTAAGTGATCTTCTTGGACAGTCTACACTTCAGGGTTTACAGTCAGTATTAGATGTAAATAACACCGCCATTCAAAACATGAATCTTACTGGGAATGCTACCTTTAACGGTACTATAATCCCAACAACAATCACCGCTGGTGGTGGTGTAGGATTAGCAGGTCAAGTATTAACTTCTACTGGAATTGGATTACAGTGGTCTAACGTTGCTCTAAATCAAAATTTACAACAAACATTAGATAATGGCAATAGTGCCACTGGTGTCAACATGGATATTGATGCTGGGGTTATTAATGTTACTAACGGTGGAGTTGTTTTAGATAACGCTTCTTATTTAACAGTTGGTGGAGTTTCAAATTTAAACAGTGATGTTAATCTATCCACAACATTAAACTTTGCAGCAACAACCACTCTTAACGATTCTACGGGAGCTGTTGGTACACCAGGGCAAGTTCTTACTGTAGATGCAGCTGGAACTGGCGTTGTATGGTCGAGTGCAGCTGGAACAATACCTACTTGGCAACAAGTATTAAACGCTGGAAATACAGCTAATAATATTGGTGTTGTAATGACTGGTAACGGAAACTTTAGCACGTCATCAACTAACACTATGACATTAGGATCCGCTAATACATATAGTGGTACAAACACATTTAATTCAACAGTTGAGATAAACGGAACACTGGAAGATGGAGCAGGAAACTTTGGTACTGCTGGTCAAATACTTGCTGTTAACTCAGCTGGAACTGGTGTAGAGTGGGTTAATGCGGCATCATCCACATCCCCTACTTTACAGATAGTTTTAGATAATGGAAATACCGCAGTTCAAAATATTAATCTAACGGGGACGATTGATCTTACTGGGAGTCTTTACTTCCAATCTGCAAGCACTATAAACGCTGGCGGTACAGTAGGAACAAATGGTCAGGTTTTAACATCTACAGGCGGAGGTCTTACATGGAGTAATGTGTCTGTTAATCCAACTTTAAATGATGTGTTAACTAACGGAAACACTTCAGCACAAAGTATAGTTCTAACAGGTTCTTCAACCATAACAGTGCCAACCCTTATACCAACTTACATTCAAGATAATAGTGGAGCAACGGGTTCTTCAGGACAAGTTCTTTCTGTTAACTCTGGAGGTCTTTTAGAATGGACTTCAGTTTCAGGATCTTCTGTAACATCTGTTACAGCGGTTGCAGGAGCAACATCCACAGGTAATCCACTTACTATATCTCCAACAACAGGTCTTGTAACTGTAGCTTCCAATGCTTATGGAGGTGCGGCAAATGTAGGTCACGTACCTTCTGGAGGTCTTGTAGGACAATATTTAGATGGTACTGGAGCTTGGGTTAACATCCCTTCTGGTGGAGGAACGATGAGCAGCTTTGATATTACAGATGGAGCAGCAAACACTCAAACCATAAATGACGGAAATACAATAAGTTTCTTAGTTGGAACTCCAGCGTTTAGTGCAGGAACAGGACTTACAGCTACTGTATCAGCTACAGATACGCTAACTCTTGTAAACACGGGTATTACAAACATAACAGGTTCAGCTGACATATCAGTTACTATTGGTGCTGATGGACAAGCTGCCTTAAGTTTTACTGGTGGCGGAGGAAGTATGAGTAGCTGGAATATAGGTGACAACTCAAGCACATCATCTATAACTAATGGAGATACCGTAAATATAATAGGTGGAACAGGAATTACATCTACTTTATCTGGTGATGATATAACCTTAAGCACAGCTGCTGTTCTTACAGAGGCAGTAGCTACAGGAGTATCTACAGGAAATCCTTTGGCCGCTTCAATAACTACAAACAACCTTCAGCTTACATCTTTTTCTTATGCTGGAGGATCTAATGTTGGTTATGTTCCAACAGGTGGAACTGCAGGTACTGTTCTTGCTGGAGATGGAACATGGGTTGCTAACGAAGCTGGATTAGCATCTTTTAATATTGCTGGCGACACTGGAAGCGATATTGTAAACGAAACAGACAACACACTTAGTATATTAGGAACAGCTCCTATCAGCACTGCTGTTACAGCAACAAACAATGTCACTGTATCTCACGATACATCAGGCGTTGTAGCTGCAGCTTACAGTTACCCAAGCTCAGTTACAGTTACAGCTGAGGGACACGTTAGCGCTATTACTGCTGGAACAGCTCCTGGGACAATGTCCGATTGGAAGCTTGGAGCATCAAGTCCTTCTGCAACTTACGCTAATATACAAGATGGAAATTATGTTTTATTTGCGGAAGGAGCAGGTATAACAACTGTAAGATCAGGTACTGGTTCATCATTTGATCCCGACCAAATATTAATAACCAATACTGGTGTTCTTGATATTACTGGAGGTAGTGGAATAAGCGCCTCTGCATCAACAGGAAGTGTCACACTTACTAATGACGGAGTGTTATCTTTAACCACTACAGACGGAACATATATAGATTTAACGCCTGACGCAGCTACTTCAGGTGCTGTTGTAGTTACTGCTGATCTTTCAGCTACTGGTACTGCTGACGCTACTACATTCTTAAGAGGA
>CERN01009256.1_pt1 | contig 11513 bp, 10 predicted proteins | sample 530761 | NCBI WGS metagenome assembly CERN01 (sample SAMEA2620947, study PRJEB7988) | marine metagenome | isolation source: saline water (ENVO:00002010), including | reverse complement strand
ATGTTTTACCCAAGTATTCCATTTTTCTATATCGCTAGTCATATTATCACATTTGTGTAGAAATACCCATAGCCCCTGCTACTATTGCTATTAAGGTAAAAATAATTTTTTGCATATTTCCCATATATGTACCTATTAGACCATTAGTTATTTCTAACTCGGTAGCCACTTTAGCAAGTCCTGTTTGCATACTTACTTGGGATTGTACTAATTGTTCAATTAATCTTTCGTGTCTTTTTACAGACTCTTCTAAATTGTCTAATCTTATTGAGACAACATCAGAATCAGCCACTAAGCCTCACCCATGTGTGCTTCTAATCGAGCCACAAGGTCTGCTTTTTTGCCTTTTACTGAAAGACCCGCTTCTTTTAACTTCTCTTTCAATTCTGCAACATTATGAGAGCCAAGAGTTTTTTCTATTTTCTCTATCTCTTCTTTTGCTTCTTCGGCTTTCTCCTTAACCTCGTCTACTGAATCTAATAATTCATCTAATGTTATTTTTCCATCAGCATTTAGTACTAGGTATTTTTTATATAAAAATACACCTATACCCGCTAATGCTACTAAAGATAAAAGTATCAATTCTATATCATCTAATAATGATGAAGAATCTAGGGCTATGCAATCTATTGTTTCGTTAAGTGCGTTTAGGCACGTTTCTTTTGTTGTGTTAGTTGTGTTATTCATTTTTATTCCTCTCTATCGTATATTACTTGCTTAACTGCTGAATGCGGTATAACTGTAAATGCTCTTTCGCTGCCTCTTCTATAAATCTTGAACCCATGAGGTGTCTCTTCAATGTTTACATTGGTATATGACTTTTCGGGCGCAATATACACTATTTTACCTGTTCTTACTTCTCCCAAAAAATCACACCCAACGTGGACCTTCGGCCCATCCTACTAGGCTTGTTCTACTACCTTTAGTAATAGGTGCTACTCCGTGTTCATAGTAAGACAAGAAACATATTACTGTACCTTTCTTAGCAAGTGCTATTGGGTCGGGATTTTGTGTATGACTAAATGTTAATTCTCCACCTTCATAATCTTCGGGGTCTGATAGTTGTACTACGATACTTACTTTTCTGTGCATACCATCTTGTCTGTTCCAATCAATATCGTGGTGCATACCATAGTGGTAGCCTATATCCATATATTCTGTAAACTGTAATGGTGGTAGATAAGATACTTCTACACCAAAATGTTCATTTGCTTTTTCTATATACCACATCATTTGTTCTGTAAGAGGTTTGTATTTTTCATCTTGTAGCCATCTTATTTGTGTTTTTCTGTGGCTATCTTCTTTACCTTCACCTGTTCTAAAGGTAGATGCCGCTTGGGGTTCTGCTTCCTTTGCCGCTTCAATTATTTCATTCACTATTTCTTCACTCAACGCTTCTTCCCACATTATCCATGCAGGATGTTCCATCATTTCTGACATAACGTACCATTACATCATAGGGTATATAAGATGTATTACAATAACATACCTAGTTTTTTCATTAAGTATAACCAAAATCGGTTATACCCTTCCACTAACAATCAACACCATCAGTAAATCCGGTCATAGTTTTAAGATTTATATAACATTGTTTAATTATATTGTATTGAGTTTGTTCCGCACTAACATTTAAATCAAAATTATTACCAAAACCACCAATAGGTGCTGCATTTGCTTCATAAGCGGCCTGTGAAGCATATATTTTACCGTTATAATTTATTTTAAAACCTTTACTTAAACTACCATCAGCATTTATTATTGTTTCTTTTGAAGCCATAGTATTTGACATAACACATATTGCGTCATTACAAGTTATACCATAGTCTGTTACATAGTCTATTTTTAAGCCCATATCCTTACCACACATCATTTGTTTTATAAATCATTCTCTAAACAAAGTTTACTGTTATCTCCACCTTTGCGGTTGATACGACACCGTTAAGAGTGCTTTGTCCTCTTACTGCAAAGATTACAGTATCATTACTAGCAGGTGTGTTAATTGTTTTACCTACCGTCTGACATTGAATACGAAGAACTTCTCCCATACCACTTGTGGCATCTTGAGATGTAGACGCTGTGCCTACAATACTTGCAGTATTACTATTACTTAGACTTGTCTGTCCGATTTGTAAAGACCACGCAAACGTAGGAGAGCCACCCCCTAGCCATCTTAAATATCCTGCGGGTATAATATCTAACCTGTCAATTCCAAAATTATTACAGATTTGATTAAATGCGTTTGCATCTACGTCAAGAGTAGCACTAAATCCACTTGAAGTTAAAGAAAACTCGCTACCATTAAGTGCGCCGGCTAAAAGAAAAGGTGAACCCATTAAAGAATTAGTTGCCGTACAAGCATTATTATAATTACCGCTAGAGCCTGTCGCTACACTCAAAAGAGCAGAACTCCCTATTTGAGAACAAATACCTATTATTGTTGGATAAATAATATCACCCTACTACTATCCATGCTGACGATGAGGTGGCTATAAATGTCTTGGCCTCATACCTTGTTGTAATTGTTTGATTAGTGGTAGAACCGTTCATTGTATCTGTACCATTAGCACTTATTGTAGTAGTCCCTGTGTGGTCGCTAATAATAATATATTGTTCCCCTACAGCCGGACTAGCAGGTAATGTTAATGTTGCGGTATTATTAACTATAATATATTTACCTGCATAAGTATCTGATAATGTAATACTACTTCCTAATGTAGAAATCTTACCTCTTTTAGCAACAAACTCTTGTTCTACTGTTAGACCGCCGCTAGGTATACTTACATCTCCGGCGTTGTCTGCTGTAATCCATGTTAGTAATCCCGAACCATCTGATATGGTTAATGATTGACCGACAGTTGCACTACTAACATCTGCATTTCCTATGAGAACATTGTAAGAACCTGTAGTCAAACTACTTGCACCATTGTTAGAAGAAAGAATAATATTTTTCTGACCCGAAGTGATGTTTTGACCTGCACTTCTTCCAACCGCAAGATTATAACTTCCTGTCGTCAAATCTTTAAGACTGTCTGCACCAAGCCCTACGTTTTGATTTGCCGCATTACTAGCAACTCCTAGACCTGCATTCCAACCCAAGAAAGTGTTTCCCGAACCTGTTCCCGAGGTCATAGCATTATGGCCTACAACAGTATTGTAGCCTGTTCCATTAGTTCCGGCTTGACTTCCTACTACTGTCTCGGAATATCCTGTGCTACTAACACCTGCTCGATAACCAACATAAACTCCTGTGTTTTGATTGGTAATTGCTGCCCCCGCAGTATGTCCTATCATAACGTGGTCGCCACCTGTGGAAATTGCTGTTCCGGCTTGATAACCAATTAGAATATTTCTGTCTCCCGTGCTGACTGTTGTTCCTGCGTCTACGCCCAATGCTACGTTATAATTGCCGCTTGTTGCAGTTAAAGAATCTAAAGCACCACTACCTAATCCTATGTTAGAAGTAGCAGTAGTGACTGCATCTGATAAATCACCAATACCACCTGCTACACCACTAGGTCCGGGTGGCCCACTAGGTCCCGGTGGACCTGCGCCACCTGTAGAACCCGGTGGTCCTGTAGAGCCGGGCGGTCCTGTCGAACCGGGCGGAATTGTGAAAGCAAATACCTTAGCAGTCGCAGGTCCACTAGATGCAATTGCCAAAGGTCCGCTTGCTACGGTGGGTGTACCGAAACCTGCTGCTGCCCCATTTGACCCATTAGAACCGGGTGGCCCTGTAGGTCCCGTAGGCCCTGTCGGTCCGGGTGGACCCGTTGGCCCTGTTGGGCCTGTATCTCCGGGTGGGATTGTAAACGCAAAAACTTTAGCGGTAGCAGGTCCCGAAGATGCGATTGCTAAAGGTCCACTTGCTACGGTAGGTGTCCCAAACCCTGCGGCTGTGCCTGTAGAACCCGGTGGTCCCGTAGGACCCGGTGGTCCTGCCGGACCTGTTGCACCTTGTGGTATAGTAAATGCGAATACTTTAGCAGTATCGGGTCCACTTGTACTAACCGCAATAGGTCCTGTACTAGCAGACGCACTACCAAACCCTGCTGCTGCCCCGGTTGAACCTGTAGGGCCGGGTGGTCCTGTTGGTCCGGTTGGGCCGGTTGGACCTGTCGGTCCTGTCGCACCTTGTGGTATAGTGAATGCAAAGACTTTCGCTGTATTAGGGCCGCTAGAAGATACACCTATTGGTCCTGTGGTTGCTGTAGGTGTTCCAAATCCTGCGCCCGGCCCTGTTGCACCTGTTGGTCCTGTTCCGCCGGGTGGTCCGGTAGGACCCGTAGGGCCTGTAGGTCCCGTAGGGCCTGTATCACCTTGTGGTATAGTAAAAGCAAAAACTTTTGCGGTGTCGGGACCGCTAGAAGAAACTGCTATAGGTCCGGTACTAGCGGTTGGAGTACCAAAACCTGCTGCTGCACCTGTTGGGCCTGTGTTGCCTGTAGGACCTGTCGGTCCTGTGGGTCCGGGTGGACCTGCGCCGCCCGAAGGACCGGGTGGACCTGTTGCACCTTGAGGGATTGTAAAAGCAAATACCTTAGCCGTATTTGGTCCACTAGATGAAACAGCAATAGGCCCTGTTGTAGCAGTTGGTGTTCCGAATCCCGCAGCCGCACCTGTAGGACCTGTACCACCATCGTTTCCGTCATTACCTGTCGGTCCGGTAGGACCTGTTGGTCCCGGTGGCCCTGCGGGTCCTGTGCTTCCGGGTGGAATTGTAAAGGCAAATACTTTTGCGGTATTAGGACCGCTACTAGATATGGCTAAAGGACCACTACTAACACTTGGTGTCCCGAATCCCGCAGCACTACCTGTTGGTCCTACAGGTCCACCACTACCTGTCGGTCCGGGCGGTCCCGTAGGTCCCGTAGGTCCGGTTGGGCCTGTTGGTCCGGTATCTCCGGCAGGTATAGTAAAAGCAAAGACTTTTGCTGTATTTGGTCCACTACTACTTATAGAAAGAGGACCGGAAGAAACACTAGGTGTCCCAAATCCTGCTGCTGTACCTGTAGGTCCGGTTGGTCCTGTACCACCATCGTTTCCGGGTGGACCGCTAGGTCCGGGTGGACCTGCGGGGCCGGTAGGCCCTGTACCGCCGGGTGGAATAGTGAATGCAAATATTTTAGCCGTATCGGGTCCACTTGCTGAAATCGCCAAAGGTCCGGCAGCCATAGTAGGTGTACCAAATCCGGCTGCTGCACCTGTAGAACCTGTGCTACCTGTAGAACCTGTGCTACCCGTTGGACCATTAGGTCCTGTAGGTCCCGTAGGGCCTGTAGGCCCTTCATCACCTTGTGTACCCGGTGGACCTGTAGGGCCTGTGCCGCCACTAGGTCCGGGTGGGCCTGTAGGACCTGTACTTCCGGTATCTCCGGTGTCTCCTTTGTCACCTGTTCTAGCAAAAGTCACCATAACATCCTCACCATCTGAAAATGGTGCAGAAGCAGAAGAATCTATTGTACTTACTGTTATGTCAAAGTAGCCCGAATCTTCTGATAGAGAAGTAATAGTATGTAAAGTAAATTGACTTGCATCTGTTAAATTACTAATTTTAACGTGTCCTTTTATTGCAGATGTAGAATCATCTATTGTACGAAGGAATGATTGAATATCTGTTCCGTCTAAATCGCTGTCATCTATATAGATTCTAGTAGCAGATGATTGAGTAGCGTTGTTTAGTTTTACCTTACCTGCGCCGGGGTCGCTGTCTGCTGTATTTGTAGAAAAATCATATTTAAAGGATGCGCCACCAAAATTACCGTCTGCGCCTGTTGGTCCTGTCGGTCCGGTAGAGCCTTGACTTCCTGTACTACCCGGCGGTCCTGTTGGTCCTGTCGGTCCGGTTGGACCCGCAGGACCTTGACTTCCTGTAGGGCCTTGTGGTCCGGTAGGCCCTGTAGGTCCTGCCGGAATTGTAAAGGCAAATACTTTAGCACTATCCGGCCCACTTGTCGCTACTGCTAAAGGTCCTGTAGTTATGGTAGGTGTTCCAACACCTGCTGATGCACCCGCCGGTCCTGTAGGACCTGTAGAACCTGTACTACCTGTTCCGCCCGGTGGACCTGTTGGGCCTGTAGGACCCGTAGGTCCTGTAGGTCCGGTACTACCCGGTGGGATTGTGAAAGCAAACACCTTTGCCGTGTCCGGTCCACTAGAACCGATTGCTAACGGACCGCTAGATACTGTCGGTGTACCAAAACCTGCTGCGACTCCGGTAGGCCCTGTAGAACCTGTAGAACCTTGAGGCCCTGTAGGTCCTGTTGGCCCTTGATTTCCTGTAGGGCCGTTTGGTCCGGGTGGACCTGCCGCCCCTGTACTTCCTTGAGGCCCTGTAGGTCCATCCGGTCCTGTCGCACCTTGAGGTCCTGTAGGTCCATCCGGCCCATCCGGTCCTGTTGGTCCTGTATTTCCAATAGGCCCTTGACTGCCCGTTGGACCTTGAGGTCCTGTAGGTCCTGTAGGACCGGCAGGTCCGGTATCTCCTTTATCACCCGTTCTTGCGAATGTGACTAAAATATCTTCTCCCGCACTAAAAGGTGATGTAGCAGAAGAGTCTATACCACTTACTGTTATATCAAAGAAACCTGTTTGTTCACTTAGTGAAGAAATAGTAAATATTATAAATTGTGAAGCGTCTAGTAAATTACTTATCTTTACATGACCCTTTATCGTAGAAGTAGAGTCGTCTATTGTTCTCATAAAAGATTGAATATCGCTACCGTCTAAATCGCTATCATCAATAACAATATGCGTAGCAGCATTTTGCGTAGCACTATTTAATCTTAGTTTACCTGCGCCGGGGTCTGCTATACCATTAGCAGTATCAAAATCATACTTAAATGAAGCACCACCAAAATTACCATCCGGTCCTGTCGGACCTGTAGGGCCTGTACTACCTGTCGGACCTGCTACACCTTGTGAGCCTTGCGGTCCCGTAGGTCCTTGAGGGCCTGTTGCACCTGTTGTGCCTTGTGGACCTTGTGGTCCATCCGGTCCTGTTGAACCTTGTGGGCCTGTCGGTCCTGTCGGGCCTGTCGGTCCCGCTACTGTAGAATCTGCACCTGTAGGGCCTGTTGGACCTGTCGGGCCTCCGGGTCCTGTGCTTCCTTGAGGACCTTGACTACCTGTTGGTCCTGTTGGTCCTGTTCCCCCCGTAGGTCCTGTTCCCCCCGTAGGTCCTTGTGAACCTACTTGACCTGCCTGTCCGAAGTTTACAACATATTTTGTGTTGTTTGTAAGAACGTCTGTTTGACTAGCAGTATTAGGAGATACACCTAGTGTGTACCATCCGGTATTATCTGTTACACTATTAACTATAAAATTAGCAAACTCTTCTACATCTCCGCCTCGATGTTGTATTTGTAATAAACCCTTTCTAGTGTTATTAGATGCACTTATAAAAGTAAACCAAGCATCTTGATTTACAGCCCCCGCATCTTCTTCATCTATATAGATTTCAGTAATGTTAGCAAATGTACCATTGTCAAATCTCATAAACCCCGAACCGGGGTCTGCTTCTGTTGTAGTGGTACTAAACTTCCAAACTAAACCTACTCTACTACCTGCCGGACCTATAGGACCGCCCGGACCTAAAGGCACCGTGAACTCAAACACCTTTGCTGTGTCCGGTCCGCTTGTTGCTACCGCTAAAGGACCTGTTGTAATAGTTGGTGTGCCTACACCTGCCGCCGCACCTGTTGAACCTGTATTACCTTGTATTCCTTGTGAACCTTGTGGACCTGTACTACCTGTAGAACCCGTAGAGCCTGTCGGACCCGTTGGTCCTTGTGAGCCTGTCGGACCTGTAGGTCCTGTATTTCCTTGAATACCTTGAATACCTTGAATACCTTGTGGTCCTGTCGGTCCTGTAGCATTATTTTGATATGCAATCCACGTATCTTGTGTAGCACTATGCCTTAGATATACTTTTTGGTCTTTTGTCAAAGTAAAAGTGCCGCTTGTGCCGGGATTTGAAACACCTGTGCCTACAAGAGAAACTCCCGAATCAGTACCAATAGTAATATTACCGCTACCTTCATTCATAACTTGTAATTCACTTAACCCTACCGGAAAAGGAACAGAAGAGTATGGGGGTATTGTGTATGTATATGCAGAAGAATTAGTATGGAGTAGTAAACGGGCTTCATCTGCTCTAACGAATGTGTATGTGGCGTTTTTTGTTTCTAGTGGCCTAACGTCTGCGGCCCTACCACCTGCTGTAGAACCATCACCAATAAAAACACCATTAGCGGCTGAACCTGTACCTGTATCTAGGAATATTTGTTCTTTAGTAGGCGTAACACCTGCCCTTTGGGTAGTGGTAGCAGTAAAAAGATTTTTATTACCTGTTAGTGCCATATACTTTCCCTCTTTTATTGTTTAATAATTATATCACTAATGCGCCCATGATAATGATACCACTATCATTATTACTTACAACTAAGTCGCCTATATCAAGTGTTCCACCGCCACCGCTTTCTCCACCTGTGTTAGTAGCCCAAACAGGACTACCGCTATTTATAGTAAGCACCGTTCCTTCTGAACCTGCGGCTAAGATTGTCATATCATCGTGTCCCTGCCCCACTAATATTGCATCTTTAGTAATAAACTCTCTTCCTGTACCCCCCTCTACGACAGAAGTTGAGGGCGGTGTGTTTCTACTGCGGTAAATACCATCAGATACTTGAGAAAAGTTCCAATCTCCTTTTACCGTAGGTCTTTTTACGGTGTGTATATCAGCACTTTGTTTTGATTGTGAATAAGGACCGTATAATGTACCATCAGTTTCTATGACTAATTCATTACACGTTAGTGTACGACCATCAGATATAATCCAATCGTGTGTAGATGCCTCAATAACTACTTTGTTATATTTGACGTTAAACATTTTTAGTGTAGAATTACCGTAGGTTGTATCTCCATTTACAGGTAAAACTTGATTACTAGAAGTAGCGGTATAGTGTACAGTAGTATTACCCCAATTATATTCTTCATGTGCTATGCTAATAGTGCCTTGTAATTTAAATATTTTTGACAAATCATCTATATCAATTGTTTGAGGTCTTACTCTTACGGTAGAAGGAACAACAAAATTACCAATATCTACAGAACCGTATGTATTCCACACCGCACCTGTTCTTGTATATATGTGTTCAGGGCTAAATGTAGCAATACCGGATGCGGTAGCCAATGTAATTTTAGGGTATTTACCGTCTGTTAAAGTCAATATACCTGCGGCGGGTAATGTAAATGTTATTATACTATCAGAATCCGGCTCTCCGTTTGTACCCGCCCATATACTTGTGTTTGCTTCGTACTGTATGTAAAGTCTATTATTTGTTTGAGTTGCGGCACTATCGCCTATTGGAAAAGGTGGTGTACCTGTAAAAATCCATGTAGTACCTGTGTTATCTTTTATACAATTCGCTACTTGAATTATTAACCCTGCTTCAAAATATAAAGTAGAGCCACTACAATTAAAAATCCTACTACCCGTAAATGTAGAATCTATTGTGACAAGATTTAGATAACGTGTATTAGCACCAAAGTTTATTCCTTGTTGGGCTACTGATGTAAAGTAAAGTGCATCGTCATTTCCTGTTTGTAGCCAATCAGCCGGAAGGCTGCTTGCTAGTGAAGAACCGTTTGAAGTTGTAGACCAATTATTAGCAACCATAGGGTCAGTAGATGCCGCACCAACCCACCAATAATTTGTCATATTTTACCCTCTTTAATCTTGATAAAGAGAGCCGGACAATTGCGAGCCGGTTGTTGTTCCTCCGACTCTTGATGCTGTTGTTCCCGATTTAAACGCACTACCACCCTTCTCTTCTATCGCTGCTAAAGCGTCTTGTGCTGATTTCTCAAAAGACGCTAATTGTTTATTGTATCGAATGTCAGATGTACCTTGTTCTTTTTGTGGGAATACAGCAGGTATAGTATCTATTAATACTCTTAGACAATCTACACAAACTAAAAACTTTACTGCACTTTCTTTTAAGGTATCAGTAGGTGCGCCTGTAGTATCTACACCAAAGTATTCTGCTACTCTTGCTTTTTTGTTTACTTCTGCTGTACGAATGGTAATATATTCTGTGATTGTACCATTGTTTAGACCTCTAGGTCTATTAAGTAAATCTCTAATATTATCCGTTGTGACTGCCATCTCCAAACCTCTCCCTGTAATCTAACGGTACGTCAAGCACTATATTGTTTGATGAAGGTTTGGTTGCTCGGCCTAGTACTACTACAAGTTTAGTAGCAATAATTTTTTGAACCATTTCGCTATTTGGAATCCAATAAGGTTTCTTTGCATTTCTACTTAACAAAGACATAGGGTGATTAGCGTATCTTCTACCACCGTTCTTATGCGCCCTTATTAACCATCCCGGTCCGGGCAAATAATTATCTAATCTAAATTGCATATCCTCTATATTACCACTTTCGGGCAAAGGAATACCTGCTTCTTTCAATGCAGATGCAAGTTTAGCCTTAGAAGGTTTCTTTGGCTTCGCCTTAGCGACTTTTTTATCACTCATTCATTCACCTTTTAGTCTCAAGGGTTAGAATATCCAAGTACGAATACATGGACTGCCGGTGCTGTATCATCAGATGATGTAGATGTGACTTTAAGAGTACCACCTGCACTAATCTTGTAGTAGGAATCATCTATTTCTCCACACCTTACAACATCTTTGTCACCTGCTGTTCCTGTGACAAAAGCATCAGTAATAGCGTCAGTACCGTTAAGCAATTGTAGACTGTTAGCGTTTGCGCCGCCATCTGCTAAAAGATGACACCACACATCAACAACTTCTAAGTTGCGGTCTACAGTTAGTGAAACGCTTTCTGTTGCGCCACCATCTACTGCTATTTTGTAAAGGATAGGTATAGACCCACCTGTTCCACCATTAGAGACTTGCTTTGTGTTAAGCCCTGTCATTAGGTTTTGGAGTTTACGGTTAATAGGCATTTATTTTAGCCCCCTTAAGCCCTTACGCCTGTAATCTTACAGATTCGGTTGTTCTTACCTGCTGCTGCACCATCTTGCATTTCGTGGATAACGCTACCCATGTAAGATGTTAATAGCCAATCAAAACCGACTCCCGGTAGACGTGTTAATTCTGTCTCTTGGAATCCCGGTCCGTTGTATGTGAAAAACTCGGCTGTTTCTGCGCCCGGTATAAGTAGTAGACCATCGTTTACCAATGCGCTACTTGCCCCGAAATCTCTTGTGTAGTAAATTGTTAGGTTTGCGATTCTACCCAAGTGTTGTTGTAGAGACTCGACTACGTTTCCGTATAGAGTTGTGTTAAGCATAGCACTTCTCTTGTCAGCAGGTAATACTAGAGCCATTGGCTCATTACCGCTAACCTTTGCGTTAGCAAAGATTAAGTCCATAGCGTCTAGCAAGTCTTTTTCCTCGTCTGCTGATGCACTACCGAATGTTGATGTTGCTGCTTGTGATTGTCCATTACCCGCCATTAACTTTGTTAGGATATGGTTGTCTATAA
>CERN01041694.1_pt1 | contig 11515 bp, 4 predicted proteins | sample 530761 | NCBI WGS metagenome assembly CERN01 (sample SAMEA2620947, study PRJEB7988) | marine metagenome | isolation source: saline water (ENVO:00002010), including | reverse complement strand
AATTCCACATCTGTTGAGGTTACACCATCACAAGCTTTAGGATCTGGTGTTGCTAACCAAGTGTTAACAATAACACCTAATACTGGTTATAGAGTTGCTGCTGCTGATTTTGCTCAAAATACAGATTTATCAGCTGTTCCATTTGTTAATCAAATTAACAACATAACATTAACAAATAGTGGTACGGCTTATGCTGAAAGTAATAAAGTTATTGTAACAATAGATCTTAAAGATACATTTAACCCAGGAACTAACAATCATACTTTTACTATAGATATTGATGGTGCTGCTGTGTTAGAAAAAAATATACCTAAAACTTTATCAGGTGTTTTTAATGTAACTGTAAACAACGCTACAACCGCAGCCTCAAATCAAGCTTATTCAGCTACAGCTACAAGTGGTACTACAGTAGATTTATTTACTAGAACTGTAACAGCTACTAGTGGTAATTACTTTGAAGTAGCACCAACAATTGAAGTTGCAACAGGAAACGTTGATAACTATGTAATAACAGCTACGCCTAACGGCACTGGTACTAATCACACTGCTACAACTTTTAATGTTGATGGTATAATACCTTTGATAACAGATACTTCTGATGTTATAAATATAGATGCAAGAGCTGTAACTATACCAGTTGCTTTAAATAGAATTAATAGCTATAGCATGGATACTTCAGACGCTCCATATGTTTTAACTAAAAGAGGTTTAACTGTATACGGTGATGTAGGTGCTAAATTTGAAGTTAATATAACTAGAACAGGTGATAGTCATACTTATGATTTTTCAGCGGGTAATTTTACTAGCTCTAATACTAACTCTGGTACTTTAACAATAGGTAGTAACGGACAACATGCTCAGTTAATAACTTTACCTTTAGTTGTAGCTGACGTAACTTATACAATAACTATAAGTGAAAAACCTCCAACAGCTGATAACATATCACAAACAAATCCTTTTACTATAAACAGAAGAGGATTTAAAACTGTTACAGCTAGCGCTTCATCAACTAGTAGAGGAACATTAAGTTCTGTAGCTTCCACATATACTAATTATGCTGGCACAACTATAAACCATAGCGCAGGAGCTAATGCGATAAATGGACAAAGTGGTACTGAAATTGAAAGTAATAACGGTGCTGAGTTTAATTTTGTTACTGTTATACAAGATGATCAAGCTTTTACTTTTAGTGGGACTAATGCTCTTTCAAGTAGTATGACGTTAACATCAAGTCACTATGGTATAACCGGTAATGCTAACATAGTTGCTGGAACAATTACAGCTGTAAGATCTGCTGACAATAGTGGAAATGCTAATAGAAAACTAACAATAACTGGAACAGACTGGTATAATTGGCAACATGGAACAAGTAATACTGTTATAAACTTTAACATTGATCAATTTTGTGACGCAGGTGGTAGTAATCCAGGTGGTAGTAATGTACTTACTATAGGAAATACACAATTCCAAGATGTTACAGGTGGTAATAGCACAATATTATACCCTAGTGGTTATATACAAGGTGTCACTGGTAGAACATCTGGATCATCAACTATAACATATACTTTAGCTGGTGTTCAGTTATCTAGTAATGATTTTCCTTCTTATGTAGATACAAGCGGTGATGTAACAATTACAGCGGGTAACTATGGCGCTACTACAACTAAATTTAATAGCGCTAACTACGCTACTTCATTAACTAGTTTTAACGTTGCTAATCAAGGTACAAGCTCAAGGGTTTTAACTATGGATATAACTGTAACAATAACTAGCTTTAGTCCGAATGTAGCGGCTAACGATGTACACAACTTAAAAGTTATGATTGCTTTCGCTAACGACGGTGCTAACCCATAAAATAAATAGATATGCCAAGTATAACAGTAACATTTACTAACGAATTAAACGAATCAGTGCAATTAGGAGACGTATTATACTATGTTAATCCTAGTAGTGAAACTATGCAAGGAGATCATGGATCTAGTGGAACTCAAACACCTATACTAAATAGTAATAATATTATTGAGGTTGGCGTAATAACAGCTATAAACTATGCTACAAATGTAATAACAGCTGATATAGATAACTCTACAGCTTTACCAACTGGTAGCAGTTTCTTTTTATTTAGTAAAGATAATAGAGCTAATATGTCTAGTTTACTAGGATATTATGCTGAAGTTGAGATGACAAATAACTCTAATATAAAAGCAGAGTTATTTAGCGTAGGATCAGAAATATTTGAATCTAGCAAATAATGTGTAATAATAATATAAATAATTTAAAATGAAAAAATACCAAGGATCTTCACCATTAAAATTTATACCACAAGCGGCTCAAGCGGTTGGAATAGCTGCTAAAATAGGTATGGGTTTAGCTGGTAGAAAAAAGAAAAAAGCTCAATTGAAGAACGCTCAAGGAGCATATGATATGCAAAGACAACAATTTGAAAACATGGATACGTCTAATTTATACATGGATAAAGAAAATGTATTTGAAGATGCTACTGTAAGTACACAGGCTGCAGATTTTGCTAAAGCTCAAGCTTTACAAAGTCAATCAAACACTATGGATCAGTTTAGTCAAGCTGCAGGTGGTTCTGGTATTGCCGCTCTAGCTCAAGCAATGGCTGGTTCATCAAATCAACAAGCTCAAGCAAGTTCTGGTGATTTGAAAAAACAAGAAATAACCAACGAAAGAAATACTATGGCTGAAGCTGGTAGAATACAAGACCAACAAATAGAAGGAGAATATACAAAGAGAGATCATGAGTTAGGAAAAATAGATACTCTAATGCAATTAACTGGTCAAGAGCTTCAAGCTGCGCAAGCTGCTAAGTCAGCAAGTGATCAAATGTTAATAGGTGGTGTTGGTGATGCATTAGGTATGGCTACTCCAAACATGGCTCAATTTTTAAAAGGTAAACCAAAAAACGTATAGAATATTATGTATTATAATCAACAATCAATTTACGACGCTGCTGGTGGTGGTAGATCTGTAAACGTTAAAACAGCTTTTGATATAGGTTATGAAGCAGCTACGGGAGGTAAAGGTAGTGACAATCCAACTAGATCTGTAAAAAACTTTTATGAACAGAAGCTAGCTAACTACCTAAAAAAATTACCAGCTGATGTTGACTTAGCTGCAGTACCTAATAAGTATAGAGGTGGTATATCTCAGTTTTTATCAAAGCAAAAACAAGCATATGTTGATGCTGCTAATAGCGTTGACGAATATGAGGTTGGTAGCGAAGATTATATGAATAGAGTTGCTATAATGAATCAAATAAAAAGTTCGTTTGAAAATTTAGATAAACAAATGAAACTTTATGGTGAAAACAAAAAAGAATTAATAGAAGATATTGAAGGTCAACAAACTTCTATGTATGGTGAAAATCAAGCTAATGTAAATTTACTAAGAAGTATTTTTAATGAAGAACTTGATATGGTTATAGATGAAACCGGTAACGTTAAATTTGTAGGTGATGATGGTGAGTTATCTTTAAATGACTTACCTGATTATGCTATAAAAGATTATGAAACAGCTACAGCTATGACTAAAATGGGTGTTGATGTTTATAAAAATTCTTTAAAAACAGGACAAGTTTTAAACGTAAATAATCCCATGTATTTTCAATATCAAAACCAATTAAAAACAGCTATTGATCAAGGTGGTACTTCAACTCTAATGTCTATACTACATGACGGCTTAGTTGGTAATGTGGTTTTAGCTGATGGTATGAAAGATCAAATTCAAGCATATAAAGATGGTAACTTAAGTTTTAGTGAGTTAAGAGATCAAGTTGTAAATAACTACATGGACGTTTTGGTTAAACAATCACAAACAGGCGTTAGTCAAAGAAAAGTAAATCCAAGTAAGTTAAATACAGGTGGTGGTACTGGCGGTAGCTCGACTGATATTAAAAATCAAAATAAAGTAAATAAACTTACTGATGCTTGGAATAATAAAAATATAAATGATATAGAGCTATATTTACCTACAAATTTAGAAATAAAACAATTGGGAGAAAATTTCTACATAAATGATAAGCTTATAGATCTTAATAACCCCGATTCTTTCTTTGATGTTTTAAGATATGCTAGAATTGATCCTATATACTGGCCGCAGCTTACAGAGCAAGAAAATACAGAAGAAATAAACCAGCAAACTAACTCCAACGTTGGTGCAGCTGATAACTTTTAAATAAATAAATATGAGTGATGCTAAGTTTATGACACGTCAGTATAATGTTGCTGGCGCTAGCTACAACATTACTGATAAACATCAAGAAATGCAAGATGATTACGATGAGTATCTTGTGGAACAAGAAAGATTAGAAGAAGAGGAAAGAAGATTACATCTTGAAAAAACTCAAAAAAGCTTACCTAAACTATATAAATATTTAGTTGAAAACGGTATATATACTAAGCCGTTTAATAATTTCACAGAACAGTTTTACAATGAACAAAGTAGAGAAAAACTACATAGTTATTTACAAGAACAAAAAGCATACACTAAAGGTTATGAAGCTTTTAATGAACAGTTTTTTTCTGACGATGTTGAATATTATGGTGATTATTCAATTGATGGATCATACACTAATAATACTATAGAAAGTGATTATTCTAAATCTTTAGCTGGTATTGGTCATGCTATTTGGGGAGGCGCTAAACAAGGTTACTGGAGAGCTTCTTCTATGGACGATATAGCTAATGTTATGGAGTTTAATCCTGAAGGTATAACTGATGAAGATATATCTAAATTTATAACTGCAGCAGAAGAATTAGAAGAAATGGGTGGACCTAGTAGAGTTACTAAACTTTGGCAAAAAGTTTATGATGAAGAAATGGACAAGGGCACTAATGGTGTTGTTGCTTGGCTTAGAGCTACAGAAGCAACTGGTGGTGTTTCTTATATTGCAGAAAATTTTCTAGCGAGTATGGGAGGTATGATTAACTTTGAGAGTGCAAAAGCCGCTGTAGCTGGTGGAGCTACAGGTGCTGGTGGAGGTTTTATGGTTGGTGGACCAAAAGGAGCTGCTGTTGGTGGAGTCGCTGGCGCTTGGGGTGGTGTTAATGCTTACAATGATGCGTTGATGAGTTTTAAAGCTTCTTTAGACGAAGAACTACAAGAAAGGGGTTTGCCTAGAAATATAGAGAATTTAAGAGTATTATTTAGAGATGAAGAGTTTTATGATAAAGCTCGTAATCAAGCTGTAGCAAGAGGTGTAGCTATTGGCGTTATCGAATCTGTTTTTACAGTGGCTGGTGGTAAAGGAGCTACAGCAATTATAAGAAGCGCACCTAAAACAACCGTGGTTAGAGGTTCAAGAATAATACCAAAAGCTAGTACTATAAAAGCAAGTGGTGTGGTTGGTGTTTCAGAAGTTGCTGGCGGTATGACCGGTGAAGCTGTTGGTTTAAAAATACAAGGCAAAGAACTAGATGCTGGTGAAATAATTAACGAGGGTGTTATAGGACTAGGTGGCGCTCCTGTTACTGGAGCGGTTAGTTTGTTATCAAACGTTAGAAAAGGTGAATATTCTATTGATGGTAAAAATGTTACACCTCAACAAATGCAAGATATTATTGATACAGCTACAAACGAGGAGGTAACAGCTATGGACATTGTTATTAAAAACGACAATGAATTATCACAGTATGTAAATAAAATACAACAAGAAACACAATTAAAAGCATCCATAGATCCAAGAGTTACAAATAAAACAGATAGAGATGCTTTGTTTGAATTAGAAAGAAGAGCACTAAAATTTATAGGTAATGATTCATCTTTTGCTAAATCTCAATTAGCGGATATACAAAGTCAAATAAAAGATATAAATTCTAAGTACTCAAGAAAAGGTAGAAAGTCAAAAGCTACTTTACAAAACGAAGCGGATAGATCAAGAGTTGCTAACGCTATTAAAAAAAGAAAAGCAGAAGAACAAGCTAGATTTGCTGAAACTGGTGCTAAAAAACTTGGTTTAAAAACCGTAGCAGCAAACACTACAAAAGGTCTTAACAAAATAATAAAAGACAATAAAATAAATCTAACAAAAAAACAAAAATCTCAATTAAATCTTATAGGTGGTTTTATTGATAAAGGTGTAATATATATAAATAAAGAAGCCGCAGCTAATACGCTTCAATTTAATGTTGGTGCGCATGAGTTGCTTCATGGTATTTTAAACGCTAAAGTAAAAAATCAAAAGGCTTTAATGAACGATATACAAAGAATATTACCAGATAATATCAATGCTGCTATTATAAAAAGGATGCAAGACAGAGGTTATGAAAGAGGCAAACAGCATCAAGAATATCTTACAGTTATGTCAGACATGCTAAACCCTAATGATAAATCTGCAGCTGCTATGGAAGTAAAAAGTTTGTTTAAAGACAAAGGTATTGTAGATAATATAAAGCAGTTTATTATAAATATACTCAGAAGATTTGGTTATAAAAATATAGACTTTAATAAAGCAGAAGATGTATTAAAGTTTATGCAAGAGTATACAGATAGTGTTAAAGAAGGTCAAATATCACAAGCTTTAGTAGATGAAATAGGACCAATAACAGCTGAACAAGCTACACTTTCAGAAGCACAACTTTCTTTAAACGCTGTAGATTCACAATTAGTAAATGAAATATATAGAGAGCAAGGTATAACAGATCTTAGTGCTTTTGAAATGTTAAATGTATTAAGACCTACAGCTCAAGGTATAGCTCGTAGATATGAGCAAAGACCTAATTATTCTGAGTTTGCAGATATACTTGTAGATGAAATACAAACAGGTGAAAGAGGTATGCTAGATGTTATAAGAAGTTATCCTGAGTACGTTAAGAAACAACAACTAAAAGGTAAAGAACCTGCACCATTGTCCGGCTATTTAAATAATGCTTTTTCTACAAAAACAGGTTTTAAAAGGTATGTTGAAATAGCTGATAGAATTTTAGGTAAAGACGAGGGTAGTCAGTTTACAACAAGTATAGATGATACAACTCAACAAATAGCAGATCAACCTGTAGAAACAAAAAAGACTAAACCAGTTACAAAGATAGATCCTAGAGATATAGTAAAACCTAAGTTTAAAAAAGCTTATAACGAAACTGTGACTTTAGATAATGTAGATCTTGAAAACCCAAGCTTTAAAAAAATAAAAGGACAAGGTGAAGCTATTATGGCTGAGGCTGTAGGCATACCTGTTAGCAAATTAAAACCAGCTAACAACTTTAGTAAAGCTGATTTAGAAAAATCATCTAAGTTTATATTTGATTCTAAAACTTTATTTAGAAAGCTTATGCCAAAAGGCGCTGTACTAGAAGCTGCTTCAGATAAATTAATAGGTACATCAACTGGTGTTCAAAAATCTTTATTGAATGCTTATTATACTAAACAAGACAGAGCAGATAACTTATACCCACATGCTTTAGATAAATTAAATGATACTCAGTTTTTAGAAAAAGCTGGTATAGATCCAAAAACAGGTAAACCAATAAAAGGTTTATCACCTAGATCGGCTGAAGCACAGGTGCAAAAAGCTTTATTGAACATGGGTGATAAGTTAATTACAAACACTATAATTAAAGAACAACTAAAACAAATAGATGCTTCACCAAACGTTATTCAAGATGTAGCCGCGGGTACTCAAGAAATACAACTTAGTAAAACAAGTATAGATTTAGCTAATGAATTTGATTTAATAAATACATATCCTGGTGTGCGTGAAAATGCTGCAAAAAGTATAGATGCTGGTATTTTAGCTTCTGATTTTTATTTTGATGGCTTTTATAAATATATATATCCTGTTTTTGAAAAAAATCACCCAGGACTACTAACAGCTGGTGAGGCTTATAACGGTATTAATTTAAGAAACTATAAACCGGTTTTATATTATTTACGAGAAAAGTTTAAAAGTATAAAATATTCAACGGGTAATTATCCTAAAAGAGATTTTGCTGAGTTTGTTGGTAAAACAGTAAAAGACATACAAAAAAATAAATCAAAAATACCTGAATATAATAAACAAGCAAGTATAAATTTTGATGCTTTTTGGAATAATATTAATGAAATATTAGTTAAAAATCCTGAAGCACTTGGTGTTGTTTTACAATTTTTAGAAAACGCTATAAGCTCTAAAACACATCCACACAGAAATGGTGCAGAGTTTATGTATTACGATCAGACTAACACTGGTAATGTTTATTTAGAACACGCTTTACAAAATAAAAACGCTTACGTTACTTTGATACGTTCTATTATGAATCCAGATCAAAACTTTCAATCTACATTAGCTGCTGTAAAAAAGAACTATAAGCTTATTGGTATAACTTATGCTGATAACAAAAGTCTAGATAATAGTGATTTAAAAAACAATATGGATCTTACTGGTGAGTGGAACGTGTTTGATAATAACTGGTTTGAAAGATATTTTAATGAAACGATGGCTGCGTTAGGTTTTGTAGGTACAGAAAATTTAATAAATGCAGAAACAGGTAAATCATTTTTAGAAGAGTTCAATATAAACAACGAGGGTTTAAAAATATCACCTCAGTTACAATTATCTATAAACGAGGTTAATAAAAATAGTAAAATATTAGAAGCTAAACAACAAGGTAGATTAAAAAACAAACCTGAAAAAGGTATCAGTGTATTTGACTTTGATGACACTTTAGCTCAAACAAACAGTCAAGTTATAGTAACTATGCCTGATGGTAGTACTAATAAAATAAATGCTACTGAGTTTGCTTTACAGTCTGCAGATCTTGAAGCGGCTGGAGCTGTATTTGATTTTAGTGAGTTCAATAAAATTATTGATGGTAAGAAAGGTCCTTTATTTGAACTAGCATTAAGAAGACAAGATAAGTTTACTAGCAAAGACATATTTGTACTAACAGCAAGACCACAAGAAGCAGCTTATGCAATACATGCTTTTTTAAAAGGTATAGGATTAGAAATACCTATAGAAAATATAACTGGCTTAGAAGATGGTAGACCTCAAGCAAAAGCTGACTGGATTATAGATAAAGCAGCTGAAGGTTATAATAATTTTTATTTTGCTGATGATGCTTATAAAAACGTAAAAGCAGTACAAGATGTTTTAAATCAAATAGATGTTAAATCCGACGTGCAACAAGCTAAGATACAGTTTAGTTTAGGTGAAGGTTTTAATAACATATTAGAGCAAACAAAAGGCATAGAAGCACAAAAAGTATTTTCTGATGCTGCTGCAAAATCAAGAGGTCGAGGTGCTGATAAGTTTACTTTCTTTTTACCACCTTCAGCTGAAGACTTTGTTGGTCTTATATACAGCTTTTTAGGTAAAGGCAAACAAGGTGAAACTCAATTAAAATTCTTTGAAGATAACTTAATAAAACCTTTTACTAGAGGTATACAGGAAATAAATAGTGCTAAAGAAGCTTATGCTAAAAACTACAGAGAGCTTGGTAAGTTTTATCCTCAAGTTAAAAAACTATTATCAAGAAAAACAGCTTATAATGATTTTACATATGACGCTGCTATTAGAGTTTATTTGTGGGATAAATTAGGTTATAAAATACCTGGTATATCAAAGACTGATCAAAAAAGATTATCAGAGATAGTAGCAGCTGATATTGATTTAAAAAGCTACGCTGAAGTATTAAACAATATTACTGGTAAGAAAAACTTTCCTGAACCAAGTGAAAACTGGGTGATAGGTACTATTGTATCTGATATAAATGATATAACTCAAAGAGTTGGTAGAAAAAAATATTTAGGTGACTTTATAGAAAACAAAAACGAAATATTTAGTAAAGATAACTTAAATAAAATCCAAGCTACATATGGTGATAATTTTAGAAGTGCGTTAGAAGACATATTATATCGTATGGAAAACGGTACTAATAGACAAAGTGGTAACAATAAGCTTACAAACTCGTTTTTAAACTGGGTTAACAACTCTGTTGGTGCTATCATGTTTTTTAACTTTAGATCAGCGACTTTACAAACAATATCTTTATTTAACTTTATCAACTGGTCAGATAATAATCCAGTTAAGTTTGGTAAAGCTATATTAAATACAAAGCAATACGCTAAAGATTTTGCTATGATATTTAATTCAGACATGTTAAAACAAAGAAGAAGAGGTTTACAGACAGATGTAAACGAAGCTGAAATAGCACAAGCGATGAGTACATCTAATAACAAGCCAGCTGCTATATTAAGGTATTTATTACAAAAAGGTTTTATACCCACACAAATGGCTGATAGTTTTGCTATCGCTTCAGGTGGTGCTACGTTCTATAGAAATAGATTAAACACATACTTAAAACAAGGTTTAAATCAAAAACAAGCTGAAAACAAAGCTTTTGCTGATTTTGCCGATGCTTCAGAAAAAGCACAGCAGTCAGCTAGACCTGATATGATCTCACAACAACAAGCAAGCCCATTAGGTAGATTAATATTAGCTTTTCAAAATACACCAATGCAGTATATGAGATTAACTAAAAAAGCTTTTCTTGATCTTAAAAATGGTAGAGGTGATTGGAAAACAAATGTTTCTAAAATAGCTTATTACGCAGCTATACAAAATTTAATATTCTCTACACTATCTAACGCTATGTTTGGTATGTTGTTTGATGATACTGAAGAGGATATGTGGGATAAAAAGAAAGATAGAGTTGTTAATAACATGATGGATACTGTTTTAAGAGGTTCCGGTGTTTACGGTGCTATCGTCTCTACAATAAAAAATATGATAATGAGATTTTCATATGAAGCTGGTAAAGATAGAAATCCAGATTACACCTATGTATTAGTAGAAGGTTTAAATCTATCACCACCAGTTGGATCTAAAGCTAGAAAACTATACAACGCTTTACAGTCTTACAAGTTTGATGCTGATGAAATGAAAGAAGCAGGATTTAGTTTAGATAATCCTGGTTTATTAGCAATTGGTAATGTGTTGTCAGCTACGGCAAATATACCTTTAGATAGAGCTGTAATGATATTAAACAATTTAAAAGAAGCTTCTAACAGTGAAAATGAAGCGTGGCAAAGAATAGCTATGGTATTAGGTTGGAACACTTGGGATGTAGGTGTCGATCCTTATGAATCTAAAAGCCAAATAAGAAAAAAGAATACAAAAAGAATACAAAGAGTTAAGAAAAATTAAAAACAAGTAATATTAAAAGAATAAACCTACTTTACTATGAAAAAACTATTATTGATTATAGCATTGCTAATTTCTAGCAATGTTCAAGCACAATTTTTAAAAGAAATATACAAAGACTTCCTTAAGTACGGTACGTTCTATGCTGCTGGTAATATAGAAAACGCACAAGCAGTACAACCAAACTATTTCATACGTACAAATCCTGATGATTTTTATGGTATACCTCAAGTAGAGGATAGAGCTCAATACCACCCGTTTAATTATAGATATGGTATAGGTATACGTAAATTAGCTAGATTTGATTACGAGGTAAAACCTGGAACGTTTTGGACAGGTGATAACAAAAAAGAAAAACAAATAGGTTTGTCT
>CERN01049538.1_pt1 | contig 11641 bp, 14 predicted proteins | sample 530761 | NCBI WGS metagenome assembly CERN01 (sample SAMEA2620947, study PRJEB7988) | marine metagenome | isolation source: saline water (ENVO:00002010), including | reverse complement strand
TTATAAACGTTAGCTGCTGTTAACTGCTTTGCAGAAGCCATAGCTCTTGCTAAAGCTTTGGTTAGTCTGGTTGACAACTTATCATATAAGTTATCTTCCATAGCTTCCTCAGTTAATGAGAATGCTAATGCAACTGTTTTGTGAGTGTATCGTGATACATATCCTTCACCTGTTTCAGCGTAAGATACTGGTGCACCTTCGAATTTCTCACCTGCATTACCAAAGCCTGGGAAGAGTACTTCTTCTTCAAATGCTCTGTTTGATGTTTCCTCATCGAACAAGACGGCATGCTCATTTTCGTATCTGTTATACTCAGTACCGAAAATCGCATTAAGACCTGGCTCAAGTTCTTTAAGGATTTGTGCTCTTGATATAGCCATAATTTATCCTCCTATATACCTGCTACGCCAGTTCCACCTAGTCCGAACTGGTGAGTATTAATCTTCACCAAAACATCCATAGTGGTTCCTGCAGCTGTGTAACTGTCATCAGATTCAGCACTACCTAACACTGTTAGTGGGAAACCTGCGTTTCCTGTAGCGGCTGTTGATGAGTCAGCAACAAGACCTGATTTATGTGTGATTGCACTACCTGTTGGTGATGCAACGATTTGTACATTTGATCCTACTTTAGCTGCTGTAATTGGTGTTGCAGCTTGATCCGCTTGAATCTTAAAGATTACATCGGGATCATCGTAGACATAACATTTGTACTTTTCTTTGGCTACAGTGCCGTTAGGAATACTTCTGACAAACTTAACTTCACCAGTTGAGTTGTCTTGATATTCTGCACCCCAGAAAACACCTACGACTGCGCCTGGACTTGCAGCTCCCATATCTGTTACGATATTACCTGAGCTTAGAGTCACGAGATCACCTTCGAAGAATGCGGTTGGGGCAGTAGTGGCGATTCTATAACCGTTTTGACCGACAAAATTGTTAGTTCTAACAATTCCACCTTTCGCATGTTTAACTGGACTTAATCCAAAACCTGCCATGTTTACCTCCGTTGTTAATTAGCAAAGTGGAGGTACCTATTAGTCCTCAAACTTTGCCTGTTTTCCTCCGCCTACTGAGACTGAGGATTGTTCGTCTTGGCTTATAGGTGCAACAGCGCTGTTGTTTTTCTGCAACTCAGAGTTGACCGCTCCCTCTGCAGCTTTGGTCTTGTTAGCAAAGTATTCATTTCGTTGGTCTGCAATTTCTTGGTCAACCTTCATCAAAATTAAATCACCCGATCTAACAGTTCCCGCATGTTTACCTGTGTCTAAAACATCCGCTTGCCAGTCACTGCCAAGCTCTTCTGGTTTGACTGGTTCGTATCCTTGACGGTGTCTTTCGTGAACATTACCTGCGTGGCTTTCGCCTAACAGTTCATTTCTGACCCATCTATAATGTACACCATCAGGAGCTTTTGGAGTTTCCAATCGACTTGGTGGTGCCCATGTTTTCTTGCGAGTACCCGATGCTCGCGTCTTTCGAGTTGTCTTAGTAGCCTGTGTCATTCATCTACTCCTTATCCCGCAGTTTGATCTCTGCGCATTTTCTGTTTCGCGTATTCTTGTAAAGATACTCCTAACTTGTTAGCAGTCTCTACTTCCGACTTAGTCAACGTGACTTTCTGTTTGCCACTGGGGGAAGTACGCGTTCCTCCCGCAACTACCTGTACTTTTTTCTCTGACCTAACATTTTTAAATTTGTCAGGAAACTCAGTTCTGATTCTGGCATCAAGTTCGCTGTAGTACTCATCGGGATCTGCATCAGGGTATACCCCTTCTTCAATTAATTCCTTATGTATTACCATAGCCGCTTGCGTCATAATCTTTTCGCTTTGAGCGTTCCCACCAAACCAAGAGTTTCTTTTTTGCCACTGCACTGCTCTTCTATCTGGAGCAGGTTGTTGTGGTTGTACCTCTTGTGTTGTTTCAGATGAAACTTGCTTTTTTGCGGAAGAAGTTCTATTAGCTTTTTCTTCGTACTGTTTAACTATTAACGCTTCAGCTTTTATAGATGCTAATTTATCAGTAGCTTCTATTTCTTTTTCTAAGTCGTTATTGTTCTTAGCATCACGAAGTGTAGCTATTACTTCTTTTTCCTGGGCTTTTAGTCTATTACCATATTGCTTTACAGCTTCTAGTTCAGACTCAGCAGTTCTACTAGACAGTTCTTCACGCTCTTGTTGAAACTTTTGTTTTTCAGCTTCGAGTGCTTCAAGCTTTTCTTGTAGTTCTTTACGCTGTTTTACTAAACGCTTTATGCGTTTTTCAGCCCTTTTGCCGTATACTTTTTTGTCTTCAGATTCCTCTTCTTCAGGTGCATCAGATGTTTCTTCCTCTACAGGATCTTCATCTTCTTCTTCTTTTTCTGCTTCTGGGGTTTCTGGTTCTGGAGCTGGCTGCTCTTCAGTAGGGCTTTCTGTGTGCCCCTCTTCATCAATCTCAATCTCGAGTTCTTCCTCTTGATTAAGTTCTTCTTGTTTTGGGTCTTCTATCATTTATACCTCCGTCAGTTGCGAACTGCGTTTCACGCTATGGACAATATAATACCATATTTAGTGGTAATATTGCAAGGGCTTATCTATGTTTTATTTTACTTGGATCTGGCACAATAGCTACGACTTCATCATCATTTATGATAGAATAATCTTCATTTTCATATTTGAATTTAAGTCCTACATATTTACCAGTGAGTACATAGTCACCCACGTTACACCATGTAGTTGCAGATTTATCCATGTTTTGATAACACTCTGGACCCATATCAACAACTTTAGAAACCACACAAGCAAACTTAGCAAGTTCTCTTGTTTGGTCTGACAACAGTATTCCTCCTGATGTCATTGCTGATGGTTCCCATGGTTTAAGTAACATACGATAACCTTTTGGTTTTGGTAATTTACTCATCTGTTCCTCCTGCGATATCTTTGTATAATTTCTTATACTCAGTTTCTAGTCTATCAGACATATCGTTTAATGTCTGCCCTATGCCTACTAAAAATTTATAGCCTGCATAGTCATCAGTGCTACCACTAAGTAGCTGCTGATTATTGGCTTCCATTGCTTCAGCCAAAACTTTTTGCATACGTTCTTTATAATTCTTAACTTGGTCTAGCATGTGTTCTCCTGTATCCTAAAAAGGGGGCACCTATAAAGACACCCCCGAAAGTGAGATTACTTAATGTCGATAATCTTTTCCTTCTTTTCTTCAGGAATTATCTTTTTAAGTTTAACACAAAGTAGACCATCTTGCAACCCTGCTTCTTCTACTACAAAGTCATCTGCTAATTCAAACTTTTTAATAAAGTTCTTTTCAGATATTCCTTTGTGCAGTAGTTCTTTTGAGTCTTGCTTGTCTTTCTTTTGCCCTGTAATAGTTAAAGTATTTTCTGCATACTTAACCTTTACATCATCTTTGGCAAAACCAGCGACAGCCATTTCTATCTCATAGTTTTCAGAGTCTACTTTTTTAATGTTATATGGTGGGAATGTTGTGTACTCGAATGAGTTCATCCTTTTGAATACATCATCAAATCCTATCCAAAATGGATTGTATTGTTCTAAGCTTGTCATAATATACCTCCTTTGAAAGCAAAGTTTACTAGCTCCTTTCGGCAGCTATAGGTATTATATAGTAATTAATTCTTAGATGTCAACCCTGATAAAGGATTATTTAAAGCTTTATCTATTTTTAAATCTAGACTATCTTCTAATAATTTCATTTCATCTAACAGTTCTCTAGCATCTTCTTTCTGTCTGTCTTCTACATCATTAACTATTTCTGTAATATGTCTGACATCTCCTTCCATCTGACGCAGATCTGTTTTAAGATCATCTTTTAATTCACGACTTACTTGAGATATTAAATTTATTTCTTCTAGTACTATATCTAACTCACTTTTAAGACCATCTATTTTTTGTGAAACAATTTCCATTTGTGCTTGAGTTTCACTTTCTACAAGTGCAATCTTTTTATCAAACCCTGAAAGGTCTGGTTCGGTGTAAGTTAAAATCTTCTCCTTCATTGAAAGGTAGTCCGAATAAAAATTGAAGCCTGTCCAAGCGGCTCCTCCGAGAGCTGATAACAAGGTTAGAATGGCAAACACCTTTCCTCCAGTTACCTTCATTCCCGCATACTCAATACTGGGCATTTACTATATCCTCCATTATTTGTCCTTGTTCTGCTATAAATAGACCCCCGTATGGATCGTCTATTACTTTATTTAAATACTCATTAACATTTGTATCTTGTATTGTTGCTTGAGTATCAAAAAATGTTTTAGTATTGCCTAAGATTTGCATTACTATTAATGTTTTCATTTGATTAGATTCATCATATCTAGCTTTATCACCCATCTTTTTTACTATCTTAGTAGCAGCTTTTTCTTTTGCACTAGGTTCTTTCACAGGTTTTTCAGGCTCTTCTGTTTTTTCCTGTTGTATATCTTCTTGCTCTGTACTATCTTCAACTTCCACAGCGGGCTCTTCAGTAGCTTCGCTATCGGGTTCGGTTGTTTCTTCTTCTGTTGGTTGTTCATCTACTGTCTCTTCTATTTCTACTACTTCCATTTCCATTTCTATTTCCATATCAGCTTCTAATTCTGCCATCTGCATTTCTGGTTCTGGTTTAATATCATCTATTTTAAAATCTATTTCTGCTTCTACTGTTTCATAAGATATATCTTCTTGCACAGTTTCGATAGGGGTAAATTCTATTTCCCCTGAATCATCAACTTTAATATCGTTATATTCGATAATCTCTTCAATCAAATCTATTTGAGTAGGGTCTGTAAGATTTAGATAAACTATTTCTTCTACTGTGGTTATCTGTTGTTCGATAATAGTAGATATAACATTATAAAATACGTTCACAGATACATCATCAAACATAGGACCGATGGCTAAATTAATATCTCGACCACCTATCTCTATGGTGACTTTACTTAAAACGCCACTGAAATCGAAAGACCCGTTATATGATTGATAGCCTGATACAACTCCAGACTCAGACAAGATATCAGTACCTGAAAAGACTGAAGTGCCCCCTCCAGTTCCTGTAACGTGCATGTAGATTCTATCTTGAGCATCTTGCTTATTTACTTCAATTGAGTAGGTTACTTGTCCTCCATTATCAATATTTAAATCTGATACATCTACCTCTTGGTAGAATGTAGTTCCCATACCATCAACGCCCATACGAGATTTATTATTGCCACTACCTGTAATCATGGCACACTTGTCTGAGCCTAGTTGACCACAGGATGTTCCTGATGGCATACTCGCTGGTCCTTCACCACCCCAGTCATAATCCATGTCACCTTCTTTACTTGTGGCAACATAATCATTATCCCCATCTAAGATATCACCAGAGTCTTCGTTAGTAACTGTGGTTGTGGTTGTAGTCTTAGTAGTTGTAGTCGTGAAGATAATTTCTGTACCTTTATCTTCTTCTGTTTTTTCTATAGTAACTTGCTCATCTATAGTGACGCCAGGAGTACAGAGTCCTTCAACGTCTGGTAAACAAGTATCTGCTTTAGAAGATAAGGAGACCAGTAGTAATAATAAACAAAGTTTTAAAGAATAAAGCATTGTTCGCATCACTAAACTCCTTTGGTTCTGGTTTATTTGCTTGAACGTAATCTGTTTTATACTTACTACCATCTGGAATTTCAGATGGGTTGTCGCTCCAATATTGAGCTGCTTCAGAACCGATGGAACCTCGTGCAGGGCAAGGGGTGCCTGCATCGGTCATTGCATCCCAGACTCGTGGGTCTTGACATAAGACGGATACTGCTGCAACTTTCATACCGTAAGTATATAGAGATCGTGATAGTTTAAGTTTTTGACATAACTCATCATCAATAACTACACCTGTAGCTAGTCCTACAACATTATTTTGCACACTAGCTCCCACACCAACTTTACATATATCACTGTTATTATTCATAATAGTTGGCGCATTTGCCGTAGGTGGTGTTGAATTGGTCACAACCGTACTTGACACGGTATTCGTTTCAGCATGCAAATTTAAAAATGCACCCATGCACAGCACAGCTATGTATAACGGAATTAAATATCTAAACTTTACCACTTGCTTTTGTTAGCCCAATATGCAGCAGACATTTTGCCTTTAGCTATGTTTTTAGCATGACGAGCTTTAAAAGATTTTCTTCTCATCTTTTGTTTTCTAGATTCTCCTGCTTTAGGTTTGCCTGCAGTTGTAACTCCTTGTTGACCATATCTAATAGTTTTAACTTTGTCACCTTCTTTAGCAACTACTATGTGAGATTTTTTAGGATGGTTAGGAGTTCGTTTAGGTTTGTTATAACCAGATACACCAGCTCTAGCTAATCTTGGGTCTTTCTTTTGTGGCATTACATGCCCTCTCTTTTAATCATAATTTTTGCTTTTTGTATTCCATCTTTAGCCATATCCATAGCATCTTTTGCCATCTTACGTTCTCTTTCTAGATCTGTATTCTCATCATCAATAATAACTTTAGCTTCTTCTAATGCTATTTCATCTTGATGTTTCTTAGCATCTAGTGCTAGTTTAGCTTTACGTAATTCTAAATCCTCTTTTTGAATTTCTACTTGTTCTTCTTGAGGATCTTTCTTTTCACCAGCCATAATTTTTCGTTTCTCTTCATCTAATTTTAATAATGAGTCAGAAGCATTAGCTGTTAATAAAGCTATTTGATTTTCTAATTCAGGTGGTAACGGTTGACCAGAACCTACAGCTTGTCTTATCTGTGGATCTTGAATCATCTGCATTACTTCGCCTTTATATTTCATAGCTAAGTGATCTTGTATGTGTGCCGCTAATGTTTGAATCATAGGTAAGTTTTCTTTGTATGCAGGATTCTGCATCATAGCTGCGTGCGCCACTATATGCGCATCATGGTTTTGATCTTGTCTAGGTGCTAAAGGTGCCCCCTTCATTGAAGCCATATTTTCAGTAACAGGATCAGCTGTTATTGGTTGCATGCTTTTCTTTAAATATCTTTGTGGCTCATCAATACCCATAGCTGCAAACAGTTCCATACCTATTTGTTCCATGTTATATGCGTTTGGATTTTGTTGAGCTATTTGCATAATCGCATTTATCTTTGCAATCCTGTGTGCTTCTGTTGGCATATTAGGATCTGATACTGGTAAAACATCTATTGATTTTAAATTAAAATCATTTTTAAAAACTTGCTGTGCACCACCTGCGACTTCATACGGGTACAGATCAGGAAGATACTCAAAATCTAGTCTCGCTAAGATTCGCAGGTCTTTGGATTGGGCGTTATGCAGACGCTTGTGCACAGCGCTGAACAACTTAGAACTTTGTTCTAACAAAGCCATAGTTGTACCAACAGGTCCATAGTTAGATGCTTGATCTACTATGTTGTCAGTCGAGTCAGCAAACTCTTTAGCAGCATTTACTACATACTGCATTAAATTAAATAATGTTCCTGAAGGTTCTTTGAATGGTAAAGGCTGTAAAGATTTACCTAGATCACCTGCAGGGCTATTAACTTCTCTCCATTCACCAGGAGCAATAGGTTCATCTGGTGCTAATACTCTAAGACCATGTGCTTTAAAACCACCAGGTAAATTTGCAAAAGTACCAGCATCAATCAATTGTCTCATTGATGATGTTGCTGTTTTAGTTAAGCCACCAATTAAATGTAAATAACCATAACCATAAAAACCTAAACCAGGAATCATGTAGTAATGTGTGAAATACATTTTCTTTTCTTTTTTCATGTCATCAGCATTCCAGTTTCTTCTAATTGCTAAAACTTTTCCTTCATCAGTCATGTGAACTACATAAGGAAGTTTTAAACCATTAGGATCTTCAAATCCTGGTAAGTCTAAATTAACATGCATTTCTAAAATTTCTACACGTTCTGTATCACCGTACGGTTTTGTTACTCCAAGTATTTCATCAGATGCTTCTTCTGCAGAAGTTTCATCTATTTGACTTGAGTCAATATCTATGTCTGTAAAAGTTCCTGCCATCTGAAACTTTTTAATTTCATTCATAGACATTGAATACTTGTGAGTAAATCTTTCAGCGTTCTCTAAATCAGATGCATAATAGTCTACATAAAAATCTTGTGCTTTAATATATTCAGTTCTTGGTCTACCTAAGTTAACATCCCAATATGTTTTCTTAAAAGCAGAACCGTATAACGCTACATAGAATAATAAACGATCTAATTCAGGACCATACTCTGGCATTTGAATTTGTGTTTGATAATTCATGAAGTGACGCACACGATTAGCTTGTTCCATCTTTTGTTGGTTTTGTATACCAACTATTCGTGTACGCACTGGTCCTTCGGTAGGGAATAATTCTTTATAAGCTTTTGCTTGAAACTTTACTACTGCTTGTGATAGCACAGGATGAGAAGATGCGCATGCTCCAGGAAATGGCTCATCACTATCTTCTGCTTTAAAACCTAATAAGTCTACACCTTCTTCAGCTATAGAATCATATTCATCTCTTGATTGTTTGTCTCTTTCAAAAGAATCTTGTAATTCATTTGCGATAGCACTTAAGTCTGACTCATCTATAAATTCTACTAAATTAGAATCATGTGCTGCCATGGTAGCTTCAGGTTGTTCATCATCAAACAATCCCATAGCTTCTGCTTCTTCTAAGATAGCATTATCTTGTAGTGTAACTTCAGCTCCACCATCAGGTGTAGCCATTACATCAATATCTTTTTGGGGTTGGTCTACTTCATCAAAGAGAGTTAAGTTTTCTCCCTCTGGTATTTCAAATTGTTTTTCTATTGCCATATATCAATCCTTAATAATAACGTCTGCGTTTTCTATTATACACGTCTGACTCATCTAAGTCAAGCCATGAATTATCACTGTGTTCTAAATAACCACCATTACGCACATACAGTATAGCTTGAGTAACTGAGTCTACAATATCGTCATGCGGTCCAGATGGGAACTGTCTACACTCTTCTATAGTTTCTTTAGCCCACACTTTGGTCAAAGGTGCGTAAATTCTACAGTTGTGAAACAAAGAACTAACTGCATATGCCCTAGATACTTTGTCTCTATCAGGTTGATACTCTTGAATAGGTAAACCTGCTAGTCTTAGGTCTTGGATTAACGACTGACCTGAAGCTTTTTTCTCAATAACTACGGAATCTGGGCGATGTGTCATAAATTTATCCACAGCTTTCTGTCTAAGTGTAGGAAAATCCCACCGACCCTTTTCCATTCCTAGCAATACCATGTTTGCTAGACTAATATCGTCTTTTTTAAATATTCCCCATGTAGTAACTACAGAAAAGTCTGCAGTAGTGCGGGTAGAAAACGCTGTATCCCAGGATTGTATAATAAAATCACACTCGGGTGGGTCTTCTATGGACCAATCTTGCCAATAATCTACTTGAATGATACCCCCTGTCTCTGATGATGGGTTTTGTAAGTACAATGCATCAAATTTAAAAGGTGGTGTGTTGTTTTTTGTACGAATAATGTCTTCTGTTGACCAACAGAAACCATTTTCACGGTCAGGTTCTTCCCAAAAAGACTTACCAACCTCTGGTAGTGGGTAACTTTCTGTTAAATACCCTTGATCTATTAAATCTATTCTAGCATCTTGCAATTTTTCTGCAGATTCTGCAGTATTTAGTGCAGGTATTCTTACAACAGACCATTTATCTGCTAATGGTGAGGCTTCTTGTTGCTTTAACAAGTGACCTGCTAGGTCATTTTCGTGCCATCTTGTCATTACAAGCACAACTTTTCCACCTGGCATTAATCTTGTACGTAAACCAGAAGCATACCACTCGTTTAATTGCTCTCTTCTTGTCTTTGAAAACGCATCTTGCTCTGATATTGGGTCGTCAATGACCGCTAAGTGCGCACCAAAACCTGCAATACCTGATCCAGAACCAGCAGCTAGAAAACTTCCTGCTTGTTTGCCCCCTTCTTCGAGTGCCCAGGAGTTTGCAGCACGGTTATCTTTTTTAATTTTTACTTTTGGGAAGATTGTATTGTAAGCTGTGGTATTTATTATATCACGAATAGCTCTACCAAACTTAGTTGCTAGGTCATCTGAGTGAGATACTGCTATCTCTTGCCAGTATGGATTACGACCTAGCGCCCAAGCGGGGAAATATGTTGATGTGATTAGTGACTTAGAAGAACGCGGAGAAACAAAGACCATAAGTCTATCAGTTTCTCCTTGCTCCAACTCCATCAGTTGGTCACAAAGTAAACGATGATGCGGTCCTACATTAAAGCTAGGATTCATTAGCATTACAAATGCTAGTAAATCATCACGTGCTTGTTTAACCGCTAGCCTAGTGGCTGCGTCTCTATCTTCGGATGTATGCAATACCGCCCCACAAAACTATTTGAGAATAAATATCCACATTAGGTTGTCCTGCGTACGGTTCTAGCTTTGGCGTTAAAATCATTTCTTGTCTCCCGATATAACTTTTAGTTTAGGTGTAGCTATTCTTTTCAAACGTTCTACATCTCTTTGGATATCTTCTTCAGAATTACCAGAAGCAAATGCATTGACTAGTGTTGTTTCGTTTATAGTCTTGTCTGTCCATAGCGCTTTGTGTTTTCCCAATAACTCTAAGCTTCTAATAGCTGCATTGTAATCACCTGTTTGCTCTGTCTGATCTGCAATACGCACTAACCTTCTAAGGATATCATCTGCGTCAAGCTGCAGCCTGCGCATTGAATCCTGTTTAAGTTCTGCGATCCTATCTCTAATACGATCCATCTTCAAAAACTGATAGGACTTCGCGTCAGCTACTTTGTCTGAGTAACCTGCACGCTTTGCCGCTGCCTTTGAATTTAAATCTTTAATGTATTCTTGACAGAATAGTTCTTGTCTTCCTGTCAAGGGTTTATTTTTATCCATGTAAAAAAATTATAACATAGAGCCCTTGTATTGACAAGGGTTGTTATGATAGCATTACAGCATCCCTCTCCCCGAGGGTGTCTCCTGTAAGAAGAGGGGGTTATAAATGCCTTCGGGCATACCCCCTCGCATAAAACAAAAGGAGGTAGCGCGCGCTATGAAAGAATCACACAGGATAATATCTCCTAAAAAGATAAGGCGGCATATAAGCCGCTATCTTAAATCATTATCAAATAATCTTAGTCCTAAGGAATTTGTTGAAATCCTTTCTTCCTATCTCACAGAGGAGAGGGGCACGCGAAATCCTAACAGACCTGATCTACGCATCCACGACTACATACACCAAGCTAGACGCGAAAATAAAAAAGTCTAAATTTTTGCTAAAATTTTTTTTGATGCATTATGTATGCTAGTGCACACGCATTTTTTGGGGGTGGGGGTTGAGATCTAAACCCTGCCCCCCTCTCAAGAACTCTAATCCTACTACTGTTTCAAATCCAGCTCTAGTATATGCGTTCCATATACTGAAACAATCCCGATAGCCTGACCTTGCACCCCTGCGACAGTATGTGCCATTTTAATTTTTTCAATATCTGTCATACTTGAAACATGGTAAAAAGAAAACTTTTAAAAGAAAATTCTTATCCTTTAATTAAGGCGAGAATTGCACAGAATACGAACAGAATCTACAGTGGCAAAAAGGTCGCACCTGTATACAAAGTGTGGCAAAATGACACAGGGTGGTTT
>CERN01020663.1_pt1 | contig 11767 bp, 9 predicted proteins | sample 530761 | NCBI WGS metagenome assembly CERN01 (sample SAMEA2620947, study PRJEB7988) | marine metagenome | isolation source: saline water (ENVO:00002010), including | reverse complement strand
CCTTCAGGAATGCCGCATATCCGTTATCCATCATCGCACTGGCCAGTTCGATATAGACGGCAAACAGGCGTGACAGGGTGTCGGTTTCTTCCGCATCAAGGATCGCCAGAAGTTCAGCCGACCGGGCCTGCCCGGTTTCAAAATGTTCCCACGCGCGTTCCAGCAGAATGGTGCCCAGGCGGTCCAGTTCGTCATATTTCTTCTGCCCGATGGCGTTGCGGATTTCGCCAAGCGTGATATCGGCGGCAATCAGGATTTCGGCTGGTATCGTCACCAGCCTGTCCGGGCCTTTGATATCGTCTGGAAGGTCGCGCAGGATATGCACCACGTAACAGAAAATCGCCATGTCGCGCGCATGATAAAGCGGTGGGTTGGTCAGGGGGGATGTATATCCGATTTCGTTATCGAATCGTGCCGATAGCAGATAAACAAAAATTGATGCCGGGGCGGCGGTTGCCCCCTCGCAATAGGCGATGAAATCGTCCCATTCATCCATCGGGTCTTCGGCAACATCGCGGCGCAATGCATCGGCCAGATCAACCCACGGATCAACTTCCAGGTCGCTTCGGCCCAAAGTCAGACGCAGGGCATCAAATACCTGCTGGCTGAGCGGGCCGCTTTCGGGATGGGGGTTATCGGCATCGATCTTGGCAGCCTGGATTTGCTGCTGCCAGTGATCAATTGCAATCAGGGTGTCTTCGCGGGCATAGTCGCGTTCATGATCGGTCAGTTCAAGGAACCCGTCATCGACAATATCGTCGATCACCCGCATCGATGCATAGGCCGCCAGAAAGAAACGCTGCCGCTCCGGGCCAAGGCGCATGGCCGCACGGTAAAGATTGGCATTTTTTGCCGCGGCAAGGTCGTTGCAGGCGGAAAAGGCATCGGCATTCGGCCCGTCTATCGGTGCTGGCATTCTTGTCATGCGGCGTTTCGTCTTTTCCTGATGATCCTTCTAGGAGTCATACAGCCTCGTTCGGGCAGGCAAAAGGGGAATTGAGCATTTCGTAAAAGATCACGGCCAAATTAAGGGGGCCTGATCCTAGAATTCCAGGCGATATCCGGCTGTCAGACCCAGCATCGCGTCAAAGCGATCAAGCGCACCGGTATTCGGATCAGGGGCAAGATCACTGGTCAATCGACCATGTAACCCGATCCAGATATCCTGAAACGGCATATAGGACAGGCTGGCGGCAATGCCCGCATCATCCGTGCCCGAAGGGTTGCCGGGATTGCCCGAAAAGTTATGGCGGTAAAAGCCACCGGGGTGGTGCGTGGGGGTGACATCAAAATCATTGCGTTGGTCGGTGCCAATGCTTTGCCCGATCGGGCCATTCAGTTCGAAAACCGGGCCAAAGGCAAAGCCCAGATCCGGGCGTGGGGCGTAGCCAATTCCGAACTGGGCCGCAATGCCGTTGTTTGTCGTTGGCTGGCTGTCGATTTCAAACCACAGAAGCGATGGGTCACTTTCCCCATCGGTGGATGGATTGTTCAGGACAATGCCGTGATTTCGACGAGGGGCGAAATAATTGCTCATCCCGCCAGGCAGCGCGGGGGGCAGTATTCCGGGGACCAGTGAATTTGGCGAACTGTCAGTCTGGGGCATGCCAATTGTCACACCGGTTTCATCTGGCGTGGCGGGCTGGATCGACTGGGCACGGGCCGCGTACGAAAAACCGCCCGTTGTCGCGGCAACGGCAAGAATCGCAACAGACCGCGCAATTGGACTTGATACATGCATATCTCGTGTTCCGACAACCTGATCGCAACTGGTGCACATCCCCTTGTGCAAACAAATTCTGGATGTTTCCGGCCCCGGTTTGTCAGTCGGCAAGGAACGCCTTGATGGCTTTTATCTGTTCCTCGTCATTCAAATGGGGTGCATGTCCGCAATTTGCTACAGTTAAAATCGGCATTTCCGGTTTTTGTTCCCGCATTTTTTCGACAATGGCGGGGGGAATCAGATCAGATTTCGCACCGCTGATCAGCATCACCGGACAAGAAATAGCGTTGAATTGATCCCATGCATCAAAAGAATCAATATGTTCGGCAAAGACGCGCATGACTTCGGGATCATAATGCATCATGAAATTTCCGTTCGGCAGACGTCGCACCGAGCGCGCGGAAATAAATGACCAGGTGGCTTCGTCGGTGATGCCAAACGGCGCATAGATCAGTTTGACGATTTCTTCGACATCATGGATCGTTTCAAATTCGGGGGTGGCCCCGACATAGGATTTGATCCGTGCGACTGCCGCAGTGTCAAGTTCCGGTCCGATGTCATTTAAAACCAGCTTTTCGATCCATCCGGCGGCTTCGGCGGTCATGGCAAGCCCGATCAACCCGCCCATTGACGTTCCGATCCACTTGCAGCTTGAAATCCTGAAATGTTCAAGCATTTCGAAGGTCTGTGCGACATAGAAGGGCAGGGTATATTCCCGGTCGGGATTCTTGGCCCATCCCGAAAGCCCGCGGCCGATCATGGACGGGCACAGGACAAAATACGTATCAGTGAAATGCGGCGCGACATGATCAAAATCATCGGCCAGTCGCGCCAGACCGTGGCTCATGACAAGGGCCGGTTTTTGGGGATCGCCCCACGTCCTGACATGAACTTCATAGCCGCAACAGGGAATAAAATGGTCACGAAAGGCGGGCATGGGGTGCTCCGTTTGTAATGCCCGCCAATAGAGACTTTAGCGTCGAATTTATGCGTCGCGTTTGCGGGCGATCATGAATAACCGGTTGAATGGAAACAGTGTGACGCCATCATCACGCGGCGGATAGACCTGTTTCAAGCGGGTTTTGTATTTTTCACAAAATGCGGCGCGCGCATCATCATCGGGCAGGGCGGCAAGAACCGGGCGCAAGGCGGTCGATGATGTCCAGTCGAAAACGGGGTCTTCCCCATGCAGGACATGGCAATACTGGGTCTGCCAAAGGTCAATGGCATCGCAATCGGCGGACAGGACATCAAAATAGTCGCCCGGTCGCATGATCCGTATTTGCTGGGTCGCCCCGGCAACCGCATCGCGCCATTCAATTCCGGCTTCGCCAATCAACTGATGACTGGGTGCCAGGAAATTGTTCGGCACCTGAATGGCCAACAGTCCGCCGGGACGCAAAAACCGTGTCAGGCGGGGGAACAGTTTGGCATGTTCGGGAATCCATTGCAGGGCGGCATTGGAAAACAGGATATCAACCGGGCTATCCGGTTCCCATTGCGCGATATCGGCCTGTTGCCATTCGATATTCTCGTCGCGCTTGGCGGCTGTTTCCAACATTTCTGCCGAAGAATCGATCCCGACAATCTGGACATCGGGATTTTCCGGTGTGCGATACGCCTGATCAAGCAACGCGGTGATGGATCCGGGCCCGCAGCCAAGATCGACAATGTGACGTGGCAAAAAGCCATCCGCCGGTTTGGGCAGACGGGCAATCAGGTCTTTTGCCGGGCGACGACGTTCATCGCCAAAAAGACCGTAACGAACAGGATCCCAGTGTGTATTGCTCATACTCTGATCCATAACGTGCCCGGTCCCGAAAGAAAACCTCAAAGGCGATATCTACCGATATCTCGGCGGCAGACCTTATTTATGCCCGTCTTTTTCCAGCTGGTCATAATGTCCCTTGATCAGTGCGAACATGAACAGCACCGCACCAAAGAACAATGCCAGGCCCACAAAATAGGAATATCCATCATGTGATCCCGAAGCATAGAACAGGCCGAAAATCCCCACCACAATCGTCAGGACACCGAAGATCAAGCGATCCGCACCCATCTTAGAACTCCTCTAAACTTCTGATGTATCTTGATTTTCTGCAATCTATCGATTTGAGCGTATTGATCAAGAAATAACGTGGCGTCTTATGCCGTCCCCAAATTTCGAATTCTTTGAGGTACATCACGAAAGATTTCGACAAGTTGCAAATAAACCGGTCTTTTGAACGGGACAATCAGATCGGGCAAAGTTCCGAAATCGGTCCAGCGCCATGCATCAAATTCAGGATGGGGAACATCAATTTTGATATGTTTTTCCTTGCCCGTAAAGTGCATGGCAAACCATTTCTGTTTCTGGCCGCGATACTTGCCACCAAATGCCTTGCCAATCAGGTGATCGGGTAAATCATAGGTCAGCCAGTCGGGTGTTTCGGCAACGATTTCCGCCTTGTCGGTGCCGATTTCTTCGGACAATTCGCGAAGCGCTGCCTGTTCGGCGGTTTCGCCATCATCTATCCCGCCCTGTGGCAATTGCCATGCGCCTTCAAACCCGATCCGGTTGCCGATCCAGACCTGTCCCTCATCGTTGAAAAGCGCGATCCCGACACAGGGGCGATAAGGCAGGTCTTCTGCGGTCAGCGTTGATTTGTCCGTGCTGCCGGTTTTTATCTTCTGATCCCCGGCCTTCTGATCCCCGGCCTTCTGATCCCCGGCCTTCTGATCATCGTCGGCTTTGGCTGCCTTCTTTGATTTGCCGCCCGATTTCTTCGCCATCAATACCCCCCTGACAAACCGCATACGGTGGCGGTGTCATCAATTTTCGATTGTTTCACTTTCGCCGTCACCAGTATCGGACGGGGCGGCATCCTTTTGGGCGCGTTCCTCGGCCAGTGCGGCGTCACGCCGGGCGGCTTCCGCCTCGTCCGCAGACTGCGGTGTGACCTGCAATTTTGCAAGCGCCGAAACCGGTGCAAGCTGAACGCCCTGGCGGGCAAGTCGTGACGACCAGTTCCGAAGGCGCTGTATGGTCACCGGATAGGATTGCGCAATTCCGACGGCAACGCCGTTGCTTTTTGCCAGCTCGACCAGATCGTTAAGCCGGGCGTCGATTTGTCGGCGACTTGGAATTTCGTCGATCATGATGTTGCCAACGGCATTCGGACTATCGGCATTCGATGCCAATTGCGCGCCAAGGCTCACGGACCCGGAATTGGTACCTTCAACATACATAAGACCGGTCCGGTCGACGAATTCGATCACCGGACGGATGGCGCTATCGAGGCTTCCGAACTTCGACCCAAGATAACTGACGACACCCGCGTAGCCCGGGAACCGTGCGAGCAACCATTCAAGTCGCACAAGGTTTTCCCCTTCCGGCAGGCTGGTCAAAAGCGCGCGCGGACCGGGATCAGATAGCGGGAAGTCGATCGGCTCCATCGGCAACTGCAAGAATATCTCGTGGCCCATGGCGCGCGCATCGGAGGCGACCTGTTGCAGATTGTTGGCATAGGGCGAAAGCGCCAGCGAAATGTTCAGTGGCAAATCTTCGATTGCCGCCTTCGTTCTGGTGCTGTTCAGGCCTATACCGGTCACGATGATCGCGACATAGGGCTGGCCTTCAACCCGTTCGAAGGGCCGTTTATAGGCATCAAACGGCGTCGTGCCATCATCGGCAATCCGCGGAATACGACCGAAACTGCCTTCTTCATCCAGACCAGGAAGCGGAGCCGGGCGCAGGGGATCGGGTTCTATCGGCTGATCAAGTGCGCCTTCTTCGGCAAGGGCGGCGAGTTCTTCCGGGGTTGGTGTTGTCGTGCCATCCACTGCGCCCTCCTGACCGGGGGTGCCAACCAGATCTGAAACGCCTTCAAGCTGTCTGGCGATGTCTTCGGCACTTTGCGGATTGTTGGGATCACTAGCGGCTTTGGCCAGTGCTTCCTGCTCGGCGCGCGTGCGTTCTTCGACGTCGCGCACACCTTTGGCGATTTCTTCCTGAAGCTCGCGTTCGGTCCCGGGAACGGCGACGATGGTTTTGGGTGATCCTAGATGAAACAGCCGCCAGCCGGTTTCAGGATCAAGGATCGGGATAAGTCCGACACCCGCCGCGGCAATCGGGCTTAAAAACAGCGCAATGATCAGGAGTTTTGACAGCCACCAGCGCCGTGATGGCGGATGCTTGGGCAGACGTTCCCATTGAACCTCGATTGGCAGCTCGTTAAAGGGAAGATCCTCGTCCGACAGAGCGTCTGAAACATCATCTGTTTCAGGATTGCCCATGTCATCAAGAGGATCCCGTTCCTTCTTTCGGCCAAACCGTAAGGATTTTATGAGTTTCCTGATCACGAAAGGTCAGTCTCTTTCGGTCTGCGGATCGCACCTCACCCTTGCGGGCGGGGTGCGAACAGGGCGATGCCCCGGATCATATCAAGTGCACGGGACAGCTGATAATCTTCCAGCGCTATTTCCTCGGCAGCATTGCGGCGATCATTGGCATCGCTTTCGGCGTTGCTGATGGTTTCATCCTCGTTGCGCAATGCACCATTCAGATCGGCTTCGGATCGGCGCTGGGCGGCTTCGATGCTTTCGACACGGGCCTGCGGGACGATGATGTCAGGCACGATGCCGACTTCCTGGATCGATTTGCCCGACGGCGTGTAATAGCGTGCCGTGGTCAGACGCAGTGCCACATTGCCGGGCATCGGAAGGATTGTCTGAACCGATCCCTTGCCGAAACTGCGTGTTCCCATGATGACCGCGCGGCGGTGATCCTGAAGGGCACCGGCAACGATTTCGGATGCGGATGCCGAACCGTCATTGATCAGAACGATCATGGGAAGTCCGTCGGCAAGATCGCCCGGACGGGCATTGTAACGTTCGGTATTTTCGGTATCGCGCGGGCGGGTTGATACGATTTCACCCTTATCAAGGAATGCGTCCGAAACCGAAATCGCCTGATCGAGCAAACCACCAGGATTGTTGCGCATGTCAATCACAAGGCCCTTGATTTCCGGGCCGATCTGATCGCGCAACTCGGTGATCGCACGTTGCAGGCCGCTAAAGGTCTGCTCGTTGAATTTGGTGATACGGATATATCCGACATCATCCTTTGCTTCGGATCTAACCGACTGGATCTTGATCACGGCCCGGGTCAGGGTGACATCAAACGGTGCGGTTTCACCCTTGCGCATGATGGTCAGGATAATGTCCGTATTGACCTTGCCGCGCATCATTTCAACCGCTTCGTTCAGGCCAAGACCACGGATCGGTTTGCCATCGATATGGGTGATGAAGTCACCAGGTTGCAAACCGGCCTTTTCGGCGGGCGTGTCATAAATCGGGGAAATGACTTTGACAAAGCCTTCTTCCATCGTGACTTCGATACCAAGCCCGCCGAACTCGCCGCGGGTATCGACCTGCATTTCCTCGAAATTATCCATATTCAGATATGAGGAATGCGGATCAAGCGATGTCAGCATGCCGTTGATGGCTGCTTCGATCAGCTGCTTGTCATCTACTTCTTCGACATATTTCGATTTCACCTGTTCAAACACATCGCCAAACAGGTTCAGCAGCCGATAGGTTTCGGCTGATGTTGTTGGTGAAGATTGCGCCAGCGCGGGCGAAGCAAGGCCCAAAGTCATGCCGGTAGCGAGTGCGAATACTGCCAATCGAGAGGTTTTCATCCACTTACCTTGCCGTTTTTCGAGGCCAGCCAGGGAAGCGGATTGATCGCTTCACCGTCATGGCGCATCTCCAGATAGAGTTTAGGCGATAATTCACCCATTATTCCAACAGGTTCACCCGCCAACAGATATTGTCCTACCACACTGTCGAGCCGATCAAAACCAGCGATAAGGCTATGGTATCCTTCGCCGTGTTCGATAATCAAGAGGCGGCCATAGCCACGGAAGGGCCCGGCGAATACAACTTTGCCGTCAAAGGGCGATACGACCTGCGCGTTTGGGCGTGTGTCGATCTCGATCCCTTTGGAATGTGTAACCGCCAGTCCGTCCGGTCCGCGGGACCGTTCACCAAACAATGTAACGACCTTTCCGCTTGCGGGCATACGCAATTGTCCGTGTGCCAGCGTGATCGAACTGCCGACAGAAAGCTCTTCATCATTTGCCGATGGTGCCTTGCTGGCAGGGGCTGTTTTTTCCGCAGGGGTGGCGGGCGGCTCGTTTCTGGCAATTGTCGATGGGGCCGGGGCCGGTTTGGGTTCTGTGCGCTTGGCGATCTGGCGTTCCGGTTTCATGCGGGGTTCGGGAACGCCTTCCGCCCGCTTTTTCAGGCTTTCCAGAAGATCGCCCAATGATTTTGCCTCGGTCGCCAGTTCATTGACGGCGCGCGATGCCATTTTGGCCTCGGCCTCGGTTTCCGAACGCAGTTTGCGCTTTTCGTTAAGCAGGGCGGCCAGTGACTGGCGCTCTGCCTGTAATTCTTTGGTGGCGGCTGCCATTTCGCTGCGGCGCGTTCGGATGTCTTCGCGAAGGGTGCCAATTTCTTCAAGCTCGGCGCGCAAATCGCGCGCATGCTGTTCAACACCGGGTAGGGCGGCCTTTAACAGGATGGCTGACCGCAATGTATCCTGCGGGCTGGTCGGAAGGGCGATCACAGCTTCGGGCGGGGTGGTCGACAAACGCTGCAAGGCCATAAGGATGCGGGCATATTGCCCGGCTTTGTCTTCAAGGCTGGTGGCGGCCCGCTTTTCGCGCACTTCAAGTTCGGCAAGCTGATCTTCAAGATCGGTCAGGGTTGTTTCAAGGCGCTGGGCGCGTCTGGCGACCGAAATGGCTTCGGATTGAAGCGCCTGTTCCTCGGTCCAGAGTTCGCGCGATTTGCGCGCCAGGAATTCTTCCTGCTTTTGCTGCTCTGACAACTGGCTTTCAAGTTTATCAAGCTGACTGTCGACCTTGCGTAGCGACTGGGCAAAAGACGGCGTTGCCCCGCCCGCGATCATGGCTGCAATCACAGCCAGCGCAGGCAGGGCGGTCTTGGAACGCAGATCAGTTCGCAAGAAGCGCATCATTCCCTTTCAAACCCTTGATCAACGGTTTGCCGGTCATTTCCGCCGGTTGCGGTAGCCCGAGAAGCTGCAACAAAGTCGGTGCCACGTCGGCCAGGCGACCATTTTCCAGTGTCGCGCCTTCGGGTCCATTCACCAGAATGGTCGGCACCAGATTAAGCGTATGCGCGGTGTGCGGCTCGCCGGTTTCCGGATCCACCATCATCTCACAGTTCCCGTGATCGGCGGTAACGAACATCACGCCGCCCACCGATTTAACCGCATCAACAACCTGCCCAAGGCAGGTATCGACCGCTTCGGCGGCCTTCATCGCGGCGGACAAAATGCCGCTATGGCCGACCATGTCGGGGTTGGCAAAGTTCAGAATGATCGCGTCATAGGTTTCAGCCCTGATCGCTGCCACCAGCTTTTCAGTCACTTCCGGGGCCGACATTTCCGGCTGCAAATCATAGGTCGCGACCTTGGGCGATGGCACCAGAATACGGTCTTCGCCCTCGAAAACCTGTTCTTCGCCGCCGTTAAAGAAGAAGGACACATGCGGATATTTTTCGGTTTCCGCGATGCGCAACTGCTTCATGCCAGCCCTGGAAACGACTTCACCAAAGATATTTGGCAACACCTGCGGCGGATAGATCGCATCCATATATTTTGCATGGTCGGATGAATATTCAACCATACCGGCCTGCACGGCAAATCTGATCGGGGTGCCACGGTCAAACCCGTCAAAGTCCGGTGCGCAGATCGCGGCCAGAATTTCACGCGCGCGGTCGGCCCGGAAATTGGTCATCAAAAGTCCGTCGCCGTCTTTCATGCCGGCATAATCGCCAATCACGGTCGGCAGAACGAATTCATCCGTGGTGTCGGCATCATAGGCTGCCCTGATTGCGCCTTCGGCACTTTCAGCGGTGCGGCCATCGGCGTAATTCTTGCCCTTTACCATCGTGAAATAGGCCTGGCTGACGCGTTCCCAGCGATTGTCGCGGTCCATCGCGTAATAGCGCCCGGTGACGGTCACGATTTCAACATTGGCATCACCAATCTGTGCGCGGAATTTTTCAAGGAATTTGGCGGCACTTTTGGGGGCGGTATCGCGGCCATCCAGATAGGCATGGATTTTTACCGGCACACCGGCCGATGCGATGATTTTGGCAAGGGCCGCCATATGGGCCTGATGGGAATGCACCCCGCCTTCGGACAGAAGCCCCGCGATATGACAGACACCCCCGCTTTCTTTCAGCTTGGCGATAACCTTTTTGACGGTATCGGTATCGGCGATCGAACCGGTTTTGACAGCCTCGTCAATTTTTGGCAGTTCCTGCATCACAACCCGGCCGGCACCAAGATTCATATGGCCGACTTCGGAATTGCCCATCTGCCCTTCGGGCAGGCCGACATCAAGACCGCAGGCTTTCAGAAAGCCGGTCGGATTGTTGGCATAAAGCGCGTCCCAAACAGGGGTGTTGGCCAATGCAACCGCATTGTCCTTGCTTTCCTCGCGATAACCCCAGCCATCCAGAATGCACAGCACCACCGGACGCGGGCGCTTTACGGTATTTGATACAGTCACAATCATAATCCCACGAAGTAAAGTACACGAAATAAGGTAAAAGGCTGAATTACCGGTAAAGATGGTTATTTTCCGGTAATTTTGCCATCCGTACAAAGACGCCGGGCGCGGTGGGTCCGCCATCAGACGCTGCCAATCATAGCATTTTCAACGCGCAATCTATCATGAATGCCGGTATTGAACAGCCTTCCGACCGGGTATTTTTTGTGCGCTTGCAAAGTCGCTTTTTGACAAGGATCATCACCTGCCTGTAATCTCGGGCGTTACGGTGATACCTCGAATAACCGCGATGGGAGAGCCCGCTTTGATCCCGCGATCAGATCGGCGCCGAAGGAGCAATAGCCCCGAAAACTCTCAGGCAGATGGACCGTTGCGGATTGAGGCTCTGGAGAGAGAAAGCGGTACGGGGCCAATGCCCGGCACCATATTTCCACCGAAGGATGAAGCCATGGCGTCAAAGACTTCTTTGTTTTTGGCAACAGGGCGCACAATCTCAGGTCAAGGGACAGAGGGGGCAAGACACCGGTTCTATAACGTCATGTGGCATTGATCCGCATGACAAAGAGCCGTGGGAGGCCCATTTGACCGAAGAAAATAAGCAGCGTCCGCAAGACGTTAATCTTTCCGTTGTCGATCTTTATACCATCGGCATCGGCCCATCGAGTTCGCATACGGTCGGCCCGATGCGCGCGGGCTATCGGTTCTGTCTGGAACTCGAAGCCCGGAATCTTTTGGAAAAAATCGGCTCGGTAATTGTCGATCTTTACGGATCGCTTGCCCTGACTGGCAAGGGCCATGCCACCGATACCGCGGTGATCATGGGGCTTTCGGGGGAACGACCGCGTTCGGTTGATCCCGACCGGATCGCACCGACGATGGATGCGATTGATAAAGATCACGCATTACAGCTTTACGGCGCGTATCCGGTTGCCTTTAACCGCGAAACCAATCTTGTGTTTCACATGACCGAAAGCCTGCCCGAACATCCCAACGGCATGCGGATCACCGCCTTTGACCGTGACGGTGTTGTTCTGCACAAACAGGAATATTTTTCGGTTGGGGGTGGGTTTATCGTCTCGGGCGATGATCGCGGGGCGGAATATTCCGGCGATAATATCACGCTGCCTTATCCCTTTTCCTCGGCCGATGAACTGATGGCGATCTGTAAAAAGGAAAAGCTGTCGATTGCCGAAGTCATGGCCGAAAACGAAAAAAGCTGGCGTGAACCTGCCGAGACAGAGGAATTTGTCGACCGCGTGCATCGCGCGATGATGGATTGTATTGAGCGTGGCTGCAAAACCGATGGCATCCTGCCCGGCGGGTTGAATGTCAAACGGCGTGCGCGCAAACTTTACCTTGAGCTGACGGAACGGCCAGAAGCGGGGCTTAAGGACCCGTTGACCGTGATCGACTGGGTCAATCTTTATGCCCTTGCGGTTAACGAAGAAAATGC
>CERN01028927.1_pt1 | contig 11855 bp, 7 predicted proteins | sample 530761 | NCBI WGS metagenome assembly CERN01 (sample SAMEA2620947, study PRJEB7988) | marine metagenome | isolation source: saline water (ENVO:00002010), including | reverse complement strand
AGCACAAGGCACTAAAGGACTGACAGGATTAGTAGGTGCTCAAGGGGACACAGGTGGAACAGGAACTCAAGGAGCACAAGGAGCGAAAGGACTAACAGGTGCTCAAGGAACAGCAGGGACAGTTCCCGCAGGTGCAAACCAAATCGTTTATGTCAATTCAGGAGGAACAAGTGTCACAGGAGAATCTGCGTTCACCTACAACGCTACCACTAACTTGATGGATGTTGATATAGTTCACGCGAGTGATGGAACTTCTGCCGCACCATCATACTCATTCCAAAGTGACCCTGATACGGGAATCTATCGTGTCACTACTAATCAAGTTGGAATTACGGCAGGAGGGAGTCTAATTATGAAGTTCGGTGCAGGAGTGGTTGAACTTGAAGATGACACCGAGTTCATACCACCCAGAGGACAACCTGACACCACAAACCCTACCAGCATCGGCACATCACAATTAGGAAGAACTATTATAAGAACTAATTCTAACGCGGCTACTATTTCATCAGGTGCAGATGTGGGTGCTCAATTCAGTATCATAAACACTAACAGTTCTGGAACTACTTTAACCATCAATAGGGCTGGTTCGGAAACAATCAATGGAGCGACTTCGATTGCTCTCGACCAACAATACGCAGGTGCAACATTCTTTAAAGCCACTTCAACTGAATGGTTCGCCATAGGAGAATTAGCATAAGGATAAATAATACCTTACATTACTTATGGTGATAGCATGACAGGAGGTGGAAAGTTTGGTTTTGCGGGATATGCGTCTTCTGCGGCAGCACCACCACCACCCGTAACCCCACCAGGGCCGCTTATTATTTACGGGGCTATTGCATCTCCTGGTGTTGGCGACCCCGCTACAATATCTGGTTGTGCTCTGGACTCGTCACAATTTCCTAGTTTTGGTATCTCCATAGGAGTGACCGATGTATTAACAGGGACAGGACAATTTGGTATAGCCTTTAATAAGTTCTTTGACAACACTTGGGCTGTTCCAGGCGGGCCAAATCCTACTTTCGTAGTTAGTGGTTCAAACGCCCCTGGCGCACAGAGAACTACAATTATTGTGGACTCTATTGATTACTCATCGAATTGGGCTTCTTACGGTGGTGCGGGTTCTTATGAAGATGTGTTTAACTTTGGAGGATTCTGTGAAAATCAAGGAGGCACAGCCACCTTCAGTTGGGTCACAGCCATTACACTCCAAAGTTTATCTAACGGGTGTGTCGGCACACTTAGTGGTGCATCTTCAACTGCTCAGGATTCAACATTCGCTACCATAGGAGGATTTGGGATAGGCCAATATATCATACTTCAAGCGGGGAGAGGTGGTTATCCTGCCCCTGGTGACTCTATGGTGGTTGATATTACAGTCACAGCCACTAATTCAGGTGGAAGCGCACAGCAGACTTTTAGATGGAATCTGGATTGGTTTTGAGGTGAGAAAATGGGTTATGAATACATGAAAGATGGAATAAATTGGAAAGGTGAAGTCCTTGACGCTGATGGAATAAACTTTCAATCTCGCTACACCGCAGAAATACCCGTAGGAACGTCCAATGATTACTCTATAATTCATTGTGATAACACTAATGAAGATTCGTGGTATGGTATTTTTCCTAATTATGTCAAAGCCAAAAAAGAGTTCCCTCATCTTCAAACATACACCTTGTTGGTTAAAGACGGTTATAACTATCCCTTTATGCAAGATACTTTTTCTGAGTTTGAAGAACACCAATGGCTGTGGGACAACGCTTCAGGAGATGTGTTAATTGGAGGGTTAGGTCTGGGAATGGTAAATGAAGCACTTATCCGTAATGATTCCATCACTTCAGTCACCATTTTAGAAGTATCACAAGATGTTATAGATTTAGTCTGGCCACATTGTGCTAAAGACGACCGCTTCACTTTAATCAAGTGTGATGCAGAAACATGGGACGCACCTGACGGAAGCCAATGGGACACCATATTCTTAGATTGCTGGACTTTTGACAACCCCAAAAACCCTGTGACTTGGAAACAAGACATGACCACTAAGTATTCCCCTTACACAAGTAATTTAGGATTCTATGGAGAATACAAAGGATTATCTCAATACTATGAAATCAACTCTGAAACAGGCATCTTGGAAGCCCGCACACCCAATATCTCCCGACCCTGGTTATGATTCCCTTTCATATCCCAACAATCTCTATCGCTCCTCGTTTCGGGGGCTACACTTAGGGTTTAGTAAAGAAGTCTAAGGTTTTTTGCTCACCCTTCTTCTTTAATCCGAACATATCTTGTGTCCACTCTTTGAATTGAAAGTATTTCTGTTTATTGTAATCAGAACACCCAAAGTTTTCAATCAAGTGTTCCATTAGTTTATTATACTTCATTACTGAATTAGGATAAACAGTTCCAATTATTTTACCTCCACATTTAATCTCCACTTCTAAAGAGGCCGAGCAAATACCACACTTATCAGGTAAAGTTTTAGTTTTCTCATTAACTGCATTATAGCATCCACAACTTTGACACATAGCAACTTTTTCCGTTTTAACCACTTGCCTACAAGATTTAGTCAGAGGAGTTCTGCGATAAGAGTGATTACACTTTACACACCTTACTTTTTGCTGGCCGAATGCACGAATATTACCTCTCATATCTCGGAGAAGATGCCTGTCTAACAGACGGCTCGATTGGTCTTCATTATCCACACCGTAAAGTATTTCCCCTAGTTTAAACTGAGCGTCCACCTTATCCCTCATACTTTGTAAAGATGTGTAGGGATTCTCAGTAGGAGTTTCCGCAATATCTTTAGTGTGGTGAGTAAAACCAAAACCCTCAAATTGTTTCTCTGTATTTAAAAAGTCCTCTGCAAAAAGTGATTTTAAGTCTTTAGGATTAACGGAGTCTTGTGTTTGAATGTAAGACTCTTCAGTATAAGCAAAAGGTGTATCAATGTTTAACGCTTCTTTATCTATCTCAGATGGATTTATCCGAGTAGTCAGAATCAAAGGTGCGTCCATCTTTCCACCTCTGTGCTCTGATAAGAATGTTCGACTAAAGTTTAAAATACAATCCATCAGCAAAATCAAACTGTCAATATCTCCATCGCTGTTTCTCCTTCTTCCTGCTATTGCATAAGGATGGAAGTAAGCCCCTTTAATATCACAGAATCCTATCATTCGACAAAGGATAGCCCCTGATGTATGGGGAGCAAGAGTAGCAAATAAATGTCCTATCAAATCAGATGGCTCATTTACATTGTAAAACGCTTCTTGACCATACAATCGGACGAGTAATTCATCTATGAAATTAGCCGTTTTGCTTAAAGTTTCCTGTAATTGAGTGGGGGCGATAAAGTCTTGCGCCCTAAGTTCGCATATCTGTTCGGGGCGAGTTAGTTTTTCGCCTAGATAGTCGTGAGTATATCCCAATTCCTGTGCTTTCTTCACAGTTAGACCTATTTCTAAAGGTTTAAAGTGAGTCAAAGTCATGTCCACGAAATCGAATCTAACAGTTCCATCTCTGAAGGCAGAGATTCCGTTTTTATGTCTCAACATACCTTTCACTATGTTTTCAGGTATTTTTTCTTTACTTGTTAAACTTTTAACTCCTTTAATGGTGTTATCTCCATAGTTAGTGATAGAGTAGCCATCCGCCCAAATCTTACTGTAATTCAAGGTAGGCCAATCTTTTTTAGGAGTCTTGTAAGAGGGTGTGTAAGCAAACTCAGTTGGTATATTGCACTTCTTACAATAAACATCAGTAGTGAACTGCTCTGGCCGTGTTCTTCTTCCCTCGTCTATTTCTTGGCGGATTTTCTTAGGGTCAATAGTCTCCTTGAGGCAATTAGGACAGAATCTCCACCCTATGTTTATCTTTTTTGCCCCCTTCATAGACGCTTCCTTCAAAGAACGGCTTTTCAAGTCGAACCCAATAGGAATAAGACTGTGTATAGCAGGTTTCATCTGACGCATAGCCACCTTCTCAGGCTTGGCCATCCTTGAGCCTATGCGAAAGGTCACTCTAGGTTTAATCTCGTAATCAGCGAGCCTGTTAGCCCACTCTAATCCGTCTTGGAAACTGTCTAATGAACCTTCCCACTTAGACCCTGCGAGGAGTAAGTTGAGTAGGACATGGGTGGAGTCTCCGAAAAGGGCGAATCGGTTGTCTTGAGTTAGACAGACGTTTAGGTTCATTTTGTAAGCGACAGTCAGGGCGTTAGGAGAGATTATGGCTTGGTCTTCACACATATCTAAACTGATATTGTCGAACAGTAGTTTCAATTCTGGGGCAGACACATCGTTGAAGTGAGTGACGTAATCAGGTGCTATGGGGATTCCGTGTTCTTTAGATTGTTTAACGGCAGAATTAAAATCTGACGGGTAATCCAGATTCAGTCTGTTCACTACTTGTTGATGCCATTCGGGAACATAGGGTGAGGGCATCAAGGGGTGATTGTTTTCACGGAACTCACCGTAAGGTATTAGCATTTCCCCAATGTCCCACACTCTGCTCACTTCGGAGGATTCTAAGATATTTCTGTGCTTTAATCTCTGATTCAGTTCTTCTGCATCGTTAAATCTTTTAGCCGTTCCATCGGTGAACTGAATATACGGGCCGTCTATACTATCACAAGGGGAAACTACTGTGGCTTTACCTGGTCTTTCTATTTTCATTTGTGTTGCGGCTATTATGAAACCGCCTGTGGCGAACATAGATGCAGGGTGGATTGCTGTGGCGGCTAGACCCGCACCTCTGCTTCTCCCATATCTTAGACGGAAGCCACCTTTTACCATAGGTTGAGATATGGTTGGCCTTCCTGCTACTGCATCTGATATGTATTTATCCTTTGGTTTAAACGAAATAGTAGTTTCTTTATCTTCATTAGGGGTTGCACAATAAGCCGTTAGGAAGTCCCACCCATCTAATTTCAATTGGTCTGTGTATTTCTTAAGTTTAGGTGCTTTAAGCAACATACCCTCACACATGACTAATAGCATCCCTTCTCTGACATTATTAGTTGGAACTCTCGGCAAATCTCTCCCGCCTGAAACTTCTTTTCCTACACCTTCACCTGTGATATACACAGGAACTTCTTGACAAATGGAACGCATTTCTTGAGCAGATGGTTTATATTGGAGATTAGGGTAAAGCAACACTTCTTCAATGTATCTTTCTATTTCTGATTTAGTGAGGACAGGTTTTTCTAAATTAAAATCACGCCTTAAGTAATCAGCCAAGAGAACGGACAGGGCTTGACCCGTCCCTCCTGCGGAACGGATAGGGCCAGCGTAATTTATTGCTAATGCTTTAGAGTTATCAGAATTAGAAACAATGTGGCAATCAACAACACCTTCTAGCGGGGCTACTAAGATTCCTTCAGTAATAACAGCCAAACCTGCACAGACTCCATGATAAATGGCCATCCCAATTTCAATATCAGTTTTATTTAGTTTTAAATGCTCAAACTTCTTTTTAAGGGTTTCAAAGTCTAAATCGTATTCATCAACAATAGATTCCCAACAAACAATTTTGGCTATTTCAATGGCTACTAACTCTCTGTTGCCATCGAACTTTGTATTTAAACTTCTTATCTGTTCAGCAGTATTTCTGTGTTGTAGGAATTGAAGAAGTTGTTGAACTCTGGAAGCCATATCTTCTGCTTGTGGTATTTCCACACAATTACGAGAATCAAAACCTTTTTGACGACACTTTTCTGCAAGAGTGTATGCAGTTTCCACACCTTCTTGGAGTTTTTGGAAATAGGCTTCTTGTGCTGAAGACATAATTACCTTTGACATACTGCTATGTAGGGTCAATCGCTATTTAACCGCTATGCTTATCTGAGATAATCCACGTGGTAATTTTCCTTTTCCAAAATCTCAGTAGCCCTTCTAACTTGGTCGCCTTGAAGTTCGATGACATTGTTTTTGACAGTTCCACCTGTGGCGCATTGGGATTTCAAAAGTTTAGCGACTTTCTTTACATTAGTCGTTTTATCAAATCCCGAAACCAAAGTGACTTTTTTACCGTAAGCCCTTTTATCAGTTTTCATTTTAAGAGAAGTTCTTTCTTTATCCAATGTTTCTAACACATCAGTTAATGAGTTTGGGAGAAACGATTCAAACTCTTTCATTTTCTTCACCAATAATTAATTATTCCACTATATTAGTCTTGCTCAAAGAGTTTCACGGCACTCTTCTTCTTGTTTAACATTTACACGATAGTGCATTCGTATAGGAGTTTCTGGATAATATTCAGCATATCCTTTTCTTAAGACTAAAACTTGGAACATCCCGACAGGTTGGAAATATTTCTTAGGTGCATCTTTGATACTTAAAAGTTCAATAGGTCGCGCATTCATGTTGTCATCCACACCCCACTTGAACTCATCGTCAAAATGAAGTTCATACTTTTCAAACATATTCTCCAATGGAGAAATCAAAGTGTCAGAAGCATTTGTCCCCCTACCCTCATTCACTATATGTTGCTGAATGCGAGGGTCAGTATTGAAGGAAGTCACTAATTGAGGATTGAAAAGGCTTGGTATTTCCAATCTGCTTTTCAACATCAAGTATATTTGGGGGGCGTGACACTCTCCTACATCCAAAGCATCTAATGTGGATTTAAAGTTATTAAAATCAATCTGCCACCAAATCTCTGCGTAGTCTTTATCCAAGTTTTTCTGATTGGCTTTAGTGGGTGCAACTTTTTTCCTACCAAGTGTTTTACCATTGAAACCAGACAAAGTTCCATAAACAACTAATTTGTGATTAAAGACAGGTAAAAATTGTGCAACCCATATTCTTCCTCTCTTTTTTATTATAGGCTTTCCTTTTTCTTTAACTTTGGCCATAGACTTTACAGTAGTTTTAAGTTCTTTAGCGGCCTCAGTTGCCGTTTGACCTTTAGACATAGCCCAGATGAAATCCACTTTCTTTTGATTAGGACTTCTTTGAATAATTACTTTTCGACTTTTACCTTCTCTGACAGTTTTTATTCCTTGTCGAGAAAGATAACGATAAACAGTTCGGCGGTCAGTTCCAACTAATTTAGAAGCAGAGTCAATACCCATACCCCTTCTTTCCATCAAGGCTATGGCTTTTTTTACTCTCTCTAAAACTGCTGTTTTTTGTTGAGGTAAATCACGAATAGATATTTTAAAGTTTTTACCTTTTCCAGAGCGTATTATTTCTTTACCTACTTGTTGGAGATATTTATAGACAGTTCTTCTATCTGTCCCTGCCTTTCGTGCCGCAGAATCAACACCCATGTTTTGATTCTCAATAAAAGATATGGCTTGTAGCACTCTTTTGACGATATTTGCTTTCATCTATATACACCTATTGTCAGCCTCTATATTAGGTCTTTGTTTATTCTGTCGTTTTCAAGGTTTTTCAGATGATTCTAACGCTTCTAATAGTTCATCACTAATTACTCCATCACCTTGAGGAATCTCTTTCATATCCCAACCTTCAGTTTTATCAGTAGTAATTTTAAAGGAATCATTAGTAGGGGCTTCATCTGAAGTCACCACCCAAACATCACCAACTTCTTGAACATAACCTTTTTCTTTAAGTTCTTTTAAGCATGACATAACAGTTCTAGGTTTCAATCTTAACTTTCTTCCAAGCGTTGTAGTATCTATTGCACCTGCCTCTTTGGTTTCCAAATATATGTTTCTCATAATAGGGGATAAGTCCAATGCTAAATCGTCTAAATCGAAATGAGTTGTCAGAGTTTGAAGTGAAGTGAGCATAGCACTATAAGACTCTCTTATATCTTCATTAGTTATTCGATTTCTTCCGTTCAAACGAGCAAAGGAACGGCAAAGATTAGCGAACTCTGCCCACTTCCTGTTATCAGGTAATCCTCTGGCGTGGAATACTTCTTGGAACTCTCTTTTAGATTTTAAAGTGTCGAATACTGATTTTATCAAACCATAAGAATCAAATATAGAAACAGGAATACGGGAAACGAAACGAAGGTATTCTCTGAAAAAGGCTTGCCACATCTTTAAATCAGAAACAGTTGAACCGTAGTCATCCATATTCTTAATTATTATTTCATCAACGAAATCTTGCTTATCGTCTTCTGATAGTTTAAGTTGGGTGAATATCAAAGTTAGTCTGGAAACAATCTGAGGTGTGTATCTGCCGAAGGCTTCCATCATTTCCCTTTTTGTTGAATTGTCTTGAGAGTAGTGGTGAGGTGGATTACCGAGTAGTAGCATATTGACGCAAGTTGGTTTTCTAATATCTAACTTTCCTTTTGTCAATTGAACGAAACCATTAGCCATAGCACCTAACAATTCACCAAAGACAGTATCTTTCCAAAGTTGAAACTCGGAAAGGGCTATTCTTTCATTGTTCATCTTAGGTAATAGACCAACATCAACAGAACCCAAATCATCTCCTGACATAGCCCCTACTAAACCTGGTATAGTTGTCATTTGTCCTGATGATGCTACTCCACAAGGAACTAATGGTTGAATAACCTTTTCAACCAAAGTGTCTTTACCTTCACCATGAGATGTAATGATTCCTATGTGAATCAATTCGTGTTTCTCATAAGGTGAAAGGCAGAAAAGTAATACTGCCTTCCTTATGTATTCTGGTGCAAAAAACTTTTCCCAAAGAGTTTGGGTCATAATCTCTAAAGGTGTTAAGTTGGCTTTATTGCATTTACGGATAAAAGTGTTAAACTGTCTTTCTGTCAGTTTAGACTTTTTAGAATCTTCATCCTTTTCAATAGTATCAACAATGAACAATCTTTTATTTTTATAGGTTCGATATTGACCTTTGATTCTTAATCTTTTTCCATCGTATTGTGCTTGTGCTAACAAGTCCAAAGCGTTTTTAAACTCCTCAGAATCATCCCATCCACCACCAAGTTGTTTAGCAGAACCGTTGTGAATAGCACACGGGGCTGCTCTTGAACCATCTCCAACTGCGAACTCTATAATCACTCTATCAGATGGTGCAGGATTCTTATCTCCTTTGGCTTTAGTCATAGGATTGATGTTTAAACGAATAACATAACCTGAACCTTCGCTCACTTCTCCTGTGACTGAAGAAAGAAATACTGAGTTCATATCCCCTTCGGATTCCTTGAAGTTATCAACCTGCTTACTAACCCAATTACGAATATCAGCAGGTATTTTCTTATCAGCCATTAGGATTCCTCAGTCCTTAATCATAGTCATACAGTATTTAGTGGTTTGTTATTTAGGGGTTTGTTATTTGGCTTTCACTAACCCTTGTGAAATTGGTGGCTTAGAGTCCTACAAACTCCAAGCCGTTTTGAATTACACTATGAGTAGCATAGTATAACTTGTTGTAGGCAAGTGTTGGGTGGTGGTTTCGTTTCCTTAGACCCACCTTAACCGAAGGAAGAATATTCTCAGCCTCACGCACGACTCGCTCAACTGATAAGAACAGTTAGGGAAGTGACGGTTTTAGGTGCTACGCCCCACTAATATAGCAAATGTCCTTGTGTGATGTCGTGATGACCACAGACATAGGCATGGCGAGTGGGCTATGTTTCCAACCCAACGAGTTGCTCGGAAAGAGCAAACTCGCTGAGTTAGGCGAATCAGAGAATGCTTTTCAGCAATCACTCGTCTTCTGGAATCCACTCTTCAAGTTGGTCTTCTGGAACTTGCGGCAGATTCACAGCGTCACCAGAATCGGTGATAGCGATGCTAAGAACATTGTATTCGTTTCCATTCTTGGACATTTTCTTGTGGCGCACAAACTCAACAGCGAAAGGGTAAGAATCACCGTTGCTTATAGCGTTGTCGAGAGTCTTTTGAAGTCTTTCTTGTTCAAAAGTGTTGCTAACCCACCAAGTGTATCGGCGACCATCAGAGAGGTCTGCAATAGTGACGGCTGTGCTTGGGCCATATCCTTTCTGAGAAGGGATTTCATAGTTAGGTGTTCTAACAATAGCAAAATTACTGTAATAGTGGCCTTGCTCTGCGGTGAATCTATCTGTGTTCACTCTGAACTTAGGGCCAGCGTTAGCCGCCCTATCTGCTTCAACCCTGTCAAGGAAGGCGGAAGCCTCGTCTGTCAATACTATCGGTTCTGTATTCATTTCTGTTTCTGTCATTTTCTTCAACTCCATTTTTTAGTGCCGTGTTCGGCAAACTATCGTATAGTCAATTAGTATATCAAGTATTCCTTTTCGTTTTAGTGTTCCCAAACAATAAAATAGTGGGTCTGATAATTAAGAATGGTGTTTGCATGGTAATAAACCCTATTTCTGATGATAATCGCAAAAAAATCATTCAATTAATCATTAGATGTTCTAAATTAGCCCCTCACGCAAGTGAAAAGAGTAGGATTAAACTAGAAGACATATCCACTAATTTAACTTATTACTTAGATTCGGATGATGGTGTCTGGCCTGAATATCGAAAAACCGTTCCCTTTGATTTCATCATTAAAGAGTTTCATCAGAGAGTAAACGCCTTAGAAGCGGAAAATCCTGATGATGTTTTCAGTAAGTCGTATCGAATCTTACAACGGGCAGGTTTTAATCCTGAAATGATGGCGAAAAACAATGCTGTTAGATTCGTAGGCAAGCCTAAGAAAGCGTTAAAGGTTCTAAAGAAGAACATTTCTGATTACTCTTTGAGTTTGATTAAAACTGATAACGGTGGAATCTTGCTTAAATTAGGAAATAAGTTTAAAGATAGTAAAGTGTTAAGTGAATCTGATTTCACCCAGATGTTCCACAAGAGTTTAGCGGCTGAACCAGCGATTAAAACTTGGTTTGACAACCTTATTGGAGAGGCGCACACTTTTGCTACTGAAGGAATGACGGCTCAAGAGGAGTTTGATTATTATGATTCTCTTCCCACAAATGAAATGGGCATTGGCGGCGAGCCTAATTTCGGGGGTGTTCCAACCTCTAACAATGTTAAAGGACAAGGAGGGATGCCGTCTGCACCTGAAAGAATGGGCGATGCTAAAAGTTTTCCTTCTGAACTATTAAAACTAATAGAGGAAAGCCGTAATCTTTGGCCTTCGGGAACAAAGGATATTATAACTGAAAATGTAATTAGTTTAGACTTGCGTGAAAACGAACCTGACCCTGATGACCCAAACAAAGAACCTCCGTGTAAACCTGTGTGGAGAGAAATGCCTCCTGACGCTCGTATGAGTCGTATTGACGCTTACAACATAGTGGATTCAGCAAGACCGTCTGCTCCTGATGGTTTTGCATGGTCAGTATCAGATTTATCAGAGTCCAACAACCCTGAAACTTTCCGTAAGACTCAAGTAGTGACTTGGCCGCGTTTCCACATTATCTCAGGTCAAAAAGGAGTGCGAAGGATTTTACCAGATGCACAGCCTGAAGGTTTCGTTTTAAACGAAACCAAACCTCAGAAGTGTTCCTTGTTCAAGCAAGGATTCTTACTCAGGATTCCCTCTTTGAGTGCAGAAGCAGTAGTCATAGGGTATAATATCCTATCACCTACTATTGAAATAGAAGTTCCAAATAAAGTCAGGTTCTTCAAGGACTCGGCTGACGGTTTGTATATGGAGATTCAAGATTACAACTCAGGCTTACACCGTGATTGCACTTTCACAGTCACCCAAGCAGCCCCACCTTATTCCACTTACGGTGGAGATTCAGCCGCAAGTAATTTATTCAGTTGCGATTTAACCTTTAACGACTATAAATCTGGTAAAGGCGAACAATACGGAAATTATCAAGCCCAGAATGTAATTTTACAAGGAAGTGGGAGTGCGGATGCTGATAAGGTTCTCGATAATCAACAAATAACAGGAGAGATGAAGATAGGTGAGGCGATTGAGCAACTTTACGGTTGGCTTTACAATTGGTTC
>CERN01056225.1_pt1 | contig 11875 bp, 9 predicted proteins | sample 530761 | NCBI WGS metagenome assembly CERN01 (sample SAMEA2620947, study PRJEB7988) | marine metagenome | isolation source: saline water (ENVO:00002010), including | reverse complement strand
CTTTCTGGCCTTGCTGTGAGCCAACGGCTATGCGGTAGGAGATGGGCGATTGGCCGGTAATAAACGCAGCGCGCCCGGCGGTGCAGCTCTGCTGACCGTACCAGTCGGTGAACATGGCGCCCTCATTGGCGATCCTGTCGATATTGGGTGTCTTGTATCCCATCATCCCGTGGTTGTAGGCGCTGATATTGAACCAGCCAATATCGTCGCCCCAAATCACCAGAATATTGGGTTTGTCTGCCGCATGAGTTGTAGTTGCCATCAGGCAGGCGGCGATTACAGTCCCTATCGATGCTAGTATGTACTTCTGGATAATTTTCACCAAACCTACTCCTTTGTTGATTGAACGTACCGAATTTCCAAAATCATTCAGGGTGACGCCGCCGGCGATCACGCTCCACATCAAGTGTAGGCTATGTTCAGATAAAAGCAGGGAGCAAGCCTCGTCAATGTGGTCAAGCCTACTTTGCTTGCATAACCGTAGCTGCATCCAGTCGAATAACGCGCCCGTTCATATAAGCATTCTCGGCCAAAAAAGCGCAGGTATGGGCGAACTCATCCATCTCACCCATCCGTCGCGGTGCTTCAACCATCTGGATCAGGGCATCCTGGACTTTTTGGTCCATGGATTTGATCATGGGCGTGCCGAACAGGCCCGGGGCGATTGAATTCACACGGATACCCAGGGGGCCCAGCTCCCGGGCGGCGGGAATGTTCATCCCGTTAACCCCCGCCTTAGAGCCACTGTAGGCACTCTGGCCGATCTGACCCTCGTAGGCCGCACCCGACGATACGTTCACGATCACCCCGCGCTCGCCCTTCTGGTCCGGCTCATTCTTCGCCATCTGCTCAGCACACTTGGCCATGACGTTGAACACCCCCATCAGGTTGACGTTGATCACCATGGCGTACTTCGCCAAGCTGCTGGCCTTGCCTTCCCGGTCGAGGATCTTGCACGGCAACGGGATGCCAGCGGCGTTAACATTCATATGGATCGCGCCGAACTTTTCCATGATCGCTGCGATAGCGACATCTATGCTCTCCTCGGAGGTCACATCGGTCTGGCAGAAAATGGCATTTTCCTCGCCCAGTTCTTCTACCGTCGCTGTGCCGGCTGCCTCATTCAGGTCCAGAAGTGCAACCTTTGCACCCTTCTCGCTCACCATATAACGCGCGGTGGCCTGGCCCAGACCCGAGGCGCCGCCGGTGATTACCAAAACTTTATTTTCCAGATTCACAAAAACCTCCAAATTCCTTTATTTAACTGAACGCATTCAAACCGGTCAGGGCCCGGCTGATTAACAGCTTCTGGATCTCGGTAGTGCCATCGGGGATCGGCGCCACAATAGCCTCCCGCGCCAGGCGCTCAACGATGAATTCCTTGGTCACACCGTTACCACCGTGAATTTCCAGCGCGTCGCGCGTCGCGGTCACCGCGATTTCGGTGCCGTACCACTTGGCCATGGCGCACTCCTTGTCCGCGCGCTCGCCGCGCATCACCATATCCATGGCCCGGTAGGTCAGCAGCCGGGCGGCATCGATCTGGGTGGCCATGGTGGCGAGCTTGTCGGCGATCAGCTGGTGACCGCCAATCAACTTGCCGTGCTGCTTGCGCTCCTGGGCGTACTTGATGGCCTCGTCCATGGCGCGACGCGCCACGCCAATTCCCCACATTGCCATGTGGCAGCGAGCGTATTCGAATATCTTCAGGGTATTTTTGAGCCCGGTACCGCGGCCACCCACCACGTTCTCCACCGGCACCCGCACATCAGACATGAAAACCTGCGAAGTGGACTGACCGTTCAACGCCATCTTGGGAATTCCCACCGTCTCGTAGCCATGCTCCTCACGGTCGATCAGTATATGGCTGATCTCGTTCTCACCGGTGCGACAGGTACAGATGAACACGTCTGAGTACTCGCCATTCGTAATCCAGGTCTTTTCGCCATTGATCACCCAGTGGTCGCCATCGAGCACCGCACGCGTCTTGACTGCAGACACGTCTGAACCCACGTCCGGCTCAGAGATACCCATGGCGATGAACTTGTCGCAGTTGATGATGTCCGCGAGGTAATTCTCCTTGATGGCCTCGGGCGCCAGCTGTCTTAACAGCTCGGCATTGACCGCGTTGATAAAACCGGGGATGGCGATATCCAGAGAGGTGTAGGCGATCTCCTCAAATACCATCAGGTGGGTGAGCCAGTCCATGCCAAAGCCGCCCCACTCCTCACCGAATGGCGCCTTGATCAAGCCGAACTCGGTCAGCCCCTGGGTCCACTCCTGCATTTTCTCCCGCGGTATGAAGCCCTCGCCGTGCTCGCGAAAGGCCGGCTCGATCTCCGAGTCCAGGTATTTGCGCAGATTCTCGATAATCATCTGCTGTTCTTCACTGCGTTGGAAATTCATCGCTTTGTTCTCCTCTACTGCTTTGCGAGTATGCTTACCGCGGCCGTTGCCTCTTCCAGGCCGACGAGGCCACCACCGTTTTCCTGTACTGCGATCCGCGCGCCTTCAACCTGGCGCGCGCCGGCTTCGCCGCGCAGCTGGGTTACCAGCTCAAATATCTGGCCGAGGCCTGTGGCGCCGATGGGGTGCCCTTTTGACTCCAGGCCGCCGGAGGGATTGACCGGCACCCGGCCGCCGACAGTGAAATCGCCGCGCGCGGCGGCGGGGCCGCCCTCCCCCCAGGGCACCAGGCGCAGGTTTTCCACCTGGATGATCTCACCCATGGCAGTCGCGTCGTGCACCTCCACCACGCTCACATCCTCCGGGGAAACGCCGGCCTTCTCGTAGGCTTCTGCGGCCGCCAGCGCAGTAATGTGCTTTTCATACTCCTCGGCCGTGCGGTTGATACCGGAGCGGAAGACGCAGCTGAGCAGCTTCACCGCCCGGGAGGCATCGCCCCTGAGCCGTTTGAGGCCCTCGGCACTGCACAGCACCGCCGCGGCAGAGCCGTCGGAGATGGGCGCGCACATGGGCAGGGTCAGGGGGTAAGTGATCGGCGGTGCGGCCATCACCTCTTCAACGGTGTAAGGGTTCTGGTACTGGGCCAGGGGATTGTGCACCGAGTGGGTGTGGTTCTTGGCGCAAACCGCGGCGATCTGCTCCTGGGTGGTGCCGAAGGTCTTCATATGCTGGCGGCAGAAGGCTGCGTACACATCCATGAACATGCTGTAGGGCTTGGGTGACAGGGAGCCTTCCGGCAGGGTAATCCCCTCCCCCATCTTGAGCAGGTACTCCTTGTTGGCCTCAACCGTGGTCACATCCCAGGCGGAATCAAATGCGGCGAACATTTTTGCCTTGTCATGGGTGAACATTTTCTCCGTACCCACCGCGATTGCGATATCGCAGCTGCCGGCGCGAATCGCCTGGGCAGCCAGGTAAAGGCCGGACGTGGCGGAAGCGCAGGCGCCTTCAACATTGAATATAGGGATGCCCTCAAAACCCATGGAGCGCAGGGCCACCTGGCCGGGCACCATATGCTGGTCCTGCAGAAAGCCGATGACACAGGAGGCGAAGAAGGCCTCGCCCACCTCGTCCTTGTCTACACCCGCATCAGTCAGGGCCCCCTGTACAGCCTCAGCGGTCAGGTCCTTGTAGCTCTTGTCCATATGCCGACCGAAGGGGGTCATGCCGACGCCGGCGATATATACATCTGTCATTTTCTCTACTCCTATTAGCGGCCCTGGAACCGTGGCTTGCGTTTCTCGGCAAAGGCGGCCAGGCCTTCCTGCATATCCCAGGAGCGCTGGTGCTTGCGGAATTCGTACATCTCGTGCCGCAGCGCGTCGTCTCGGGTCTTGTCAGCGGCGGCATTAGCCACGGACTTCATCCGGCGCAGGGCGATGGGGCTCTTCTCAGCGATATGCAGGGCCAATGCCTGGGCGGCTTCCTGCAGCTCACCGTCGGCTACCACCTCATTGACGAAGCCGTAGTTTTTCATCTCCTGTGCGGAAAGAGTTCTGCCGGTAAACAGTAGGTACTTAGCCACGTTGTGGGGAACGATACGCGGCAGTACTGCTGCTCCCCCCGCCCCCGGGTAGACACCGAAGTTGGCGTGAGCGTCGCCTATCCTGGCACTCTCAGCGGCCACGACGAGATCGGCGCACATGGCGGTCTCCAGGCCACCTGCCATGGTGATACCGTTGAGGGCGGCAATCACCGGCTTGGGGAAATCGCGCAGCGGGTTCAAAACCCTGTCGCACAGGCGATCGAGGAAATCAGGCTTACCGGGTGGGACGTCGAGGCTATCCAATACCTGCTTCAAGTCAGCGCCGGCGCAGAAAGCCTTGCCCGCACCGCTGATGACAACAACCTTGATACACTCATCCCCCAGAATCTGTTCCAGGTACTCCTCGTACAGGGTAATCATTTCCAGGCTGATGGAATTCATGGCCTCGGGCCGGTTCATGGTCAACCAGGCTACTCCATCCCTGTTTTCGAATAGAAGGGCAGCTTCACTCATTAGAAAAACTCCTGACACTGATCCATCTGTGGACCGATATTGTTAGCGGAAACCCGCGCTGGGTATTCACTCCCGTGTTCTGGGAATACTATAAGCGCAGGCGGCTGTAAGCCCCTTGTCATCAGAGCTTAAATACTTGTCTGGATGATAATTGTTAACGGGGGCTTTGAGAGTCGATTCGGGCGAATCGGGGAAGAAATAAAAAAAACAGCGCTTGATACCAGGCAGGGTGCCGGCATCAAGCGCCGCAAAGGGACTATCAGAAATTGTATGCTGCAGATATTCCGTAGACGCGGGGTTCCTCAACCCAGCCAATATAAACTCCTGGGCTCAAGGGAGCATCAGCCGAAGCGGTGTAGGTGGTCTCATCGGTCAGGTTCCGTCCGTAGAGCACCACCTCCCAGGTACCTTCCAGGGACATCAGGGAGATACTGGCATCGACCTTGGTGTAGGAATCCTGCAGCACATTTTCATCGAGGTCGCCATCCAGGAAGAATTCATCCTTGTAATTGACATCGACATGGAAATTGAATTCCGCCCAATCAAATGCGTGATTGTAGTCCAGGTAGAGCGAGGCACTGTGCTCCGGTGCGAACGCCCCGCGCTCGCCGGACAGATCCTTTGTACCCTCACCAGAGGAGTTCGGGCAGGTACCCAGGCCAATCTCGACAACGGAACAACCCGCCCCCGGATACGAATCGAACTCGTGATCGAGGTAGGCATAGCTGCCGCCGATTTCCAGTGCATCGGTAGCGGCGAACTGCGCTTCGATCTCGATACCCTGGACGGTCAGCTCCGCCGCGTTGCCTACGACAAAACTTGTGCCACCCCAAGAAGTAACCTGCAGATCTTCCAGCTCAGATCTGTAAATGGCTGTCGCGACGCGCGCACGGCCATCCATGAAGTCCTGTTTTACACCCAACTCCCAGGCAGTCACGGCTTCGTCTTCAAACTCGTGACCGGGTCGAGACGAGCCATCGGGATTCGCTGTATCCGGGCTGAAATTGAAGCCGCCAGACTTGTAACCTTCCGAATACGAAAGGTATGCCATTCCGGTGTCACTGTATTCCCAGCGCAGGCGAGCAGAGGGGTCAAAATGACTTTCATCACGCTCGTCTTCAAAATAGGCAGCGTATCGATCCAGGCTGCCGGCATGTGCCGCGGCCGCAGCTGTCGCACCGGCATCGCCAGTAGCCACCATGACATTGGTCAGGTATTCAATAAGATCTGCGGACCCGGCAGTAATGTCAGGAGTCACTATATCGTTTACTTGCCCTGGTGCGCCCTGGCCGATGGTAACCAGCTTGGTCATTTCCTTCTCATCTTCCGAGTAACGCCCGCCAAGATCGAGGCTCAGGGTATCGGTGATGTCGAAAGTGACTTCACCGAAAATTGCCATTGTCGTGGTGTCCTGGTCGAAATCGGTCAGACCGGACGATGTGTCTGTCTCACCAAACGGTGTCACGAAAATGGTGGGGACTAGCCCGCCAAATGTGCCATCGATGTGAGTACCTTCGCCCAATTCCAGCTCCTGGTCCTCGTAGTAAACACCCGCGATAAAGTTAAACCGGCCATCCCAGTTTGTAGCAACACGGATTTCCTGGCTGAACATGTTCATCTTTTCCTGGTCGATATTCTCGATGAAGTTGGGAGGCAGGAAGTCCACATCATGGTACTGCTCGAATTCAAAGTCAGATATGCCGGTCAAGGACGTTACCGTGTAGTCACCGACATCCCAGTCGATTTTCACAGAGAAGGCGGTCGAAGTCGTGTCCTCGGTATCACCCCTGCCCCACTGCAGGTTGCCTACCCAACTTTCATAGTCATCGCCTCCGGGTGCATCGGCCGCCGCAAATTGACCACCAGTAAGTGCGGCAGAGAGGGCCAGAGTGCTAGCCGGGGGCAGGCGGTCATCAATCGTATAGGCGTTCATTTCCTTGCCGGTACTTTCCATATCCACGTGTGACGCCTTGGCAACAATCGACAGGTTGTCGGCTGCATCCCAGGCCAGTGTCAGGCGAGCCATCTTGTTGGTTTCTTCCTGCTCATCGGTGTCCCGGAACCTGTTATCCATGTAACCATCGGAGTCTTCCTGGCGCAGCACCAAGCGGGCCGCAACACTGTCGCTCAGACTGCCTGATACGATGCCAGTGTAACGTGTGGTGGACTGCTCAGGCTCAAACGCGGCCTTGATGGACCCGTTGAACTCATCGCCAACTACCGGGTTGGCTGTTTCCACCTTAATAGCACCAGCCACAGTGTTTTTTCCGAATAGCACGCCCTGGGGGCCACGCAATACTTCCACCTGCTGCAGATCAACCAGGGACTGGGTGAACTGGCGGCTACGGGACTGGTAGATACCATCAATGTACATTCCCGCGGACTGCTCAAAGCCCTTGTTCATGCCTGAGCCGACACCGCGGATACGAATATTCGTGGTCAGGGCGCTGCGGCCAATCTGCAGGCCAGGTACCTTGGCGGAAAGCTGTTCCATGTTGGAGATACCCTGAGACTCCATGGCCTGGCCGGATACCGCGGTGACCGCCACAGGAGCGTCCATCAGGGTCTCAGTACGCTTACGGGCGGTGACCATCACCTCTTCCAGGGCCTGGCCGTGGGTGGGCAGTGACTGGTAGAGAAGAACCTGGGAAGCGGCGACTGCGAGCGCAAGGGGCTTGGTTTTGAGTGAGATATTCATTGTGATCCTCTGCTTTCTATAGTTATGGAGCTTTATATAGTTATGGAACTGTGGGTTATTACATGGCAAACAAACGTCCGGCTCTTGGCCGAATAATGATTAAATTTGTCCATTCAGCCCGGAACGCGTGTTAATTTGCCGCTTTTCTTCCTGCGGGGTTCTTCCTCACCGGCTTTTTAGCTGTTGTTTTCTTTTTTAGCGGGCGTTTCGCCGGCTTACGCTTTGGTTTGGCCCCAGTGGCCGCCAGCAATTCCGCATAGCTCTCTTCCAGACACTGGGCCAGGAATTCCGGGTCCGGCACAATCTCGCGGCAGGCCGTCGGGCAGATATAGATCTCCCGGTCGTAACTGGTGATCGCGAATACCGCTCCCATGCCGTCGGTACAGGGCGCCACAATGGACCAGAACTTCAGCTTCGCGCCCTGGAGGTACAGCGGCACGCTCGGCCCAGGCACATTGTAAATTGCCATATTAAACAAGCGCTTACCGGTGCCACCCGCATCGAGACCAATACGGGAAATCAGCTTCCCTGTGGCCGCCAGCAAAGAAGCGGGAATATGCTTGTTGAGGTCCGTCAGGTCACTGGCGCCAATGGCGTTGACGATACTCTTGGAGCGAGCAGTCTGTTCGGTCACATAGGCGAGACGTTCTTTCGGGTCCGCAATATCGGAACCGATAGCGGCCCCCATGAAGGTGATGTTGTTGGCGCCAGGCTCGGCATCGGGCCCGGACCGGGTGTTGACCGGCATCATCGCCACCATGGTGTCCCGGGGCAATTCACCGTTGTGGTCCAGGTAGCGGCGCAGGGCACCGGATATAATTGTCGTCACCACATCGTTGATGGTGCTGCCTTCCACGGCCTTGCGAATGCCCTTGAGCTCGTCCAGTTGGAAGCGTGAGGTGGTAAACACCCGAAAGGGAGAAACCCGGCCGTCGAAGCGGGTCGTCGGCACCTTCGTTCCAGAATTGTGTTCTTCGACCCTGGCCACAGTGCGTTTCTGCACCTCCTTGCGCAACCTGCCACCCACCTTGGGCAGCAGGCGGGACAGGGGTCTGGCAAGACGCATCGGCGAGGTCGCATTGTTCCACCAGGCACGGGTGGCCATCTCAAACTGGCTGGGGGCGCGAACACCCTCGGTCTCATGCTCTCCGCCCAGCCCCGGCTTCTTACCCCGGGCATCGAGGTCGTGCAGGGCCCAGGTCAGTTGCGCCGCCGCGGTGCCGTCTACGGCCGCGTGATGCATGCGGGTGAGGATGGCGAAGCTGCCCTTGGGCAGCCAGTCGATATTGTCCAGCCCCTCAACCACGTACATCTCCCACAGAGGGCGATTGAAATCGAAATGGGGGGTGGTCAGGCGCGAGGCCATGATACAGAACTGCCGCCAGTCGCCGGGCTTGGGCAGGGCAACGTGGAACACGTGGTTCTCGATGCGGAAATTCTCATCTTCCACCCAGTAGGGATAGTCCAGGGACATCGGCACCTGCTTGAGCTTCTGGCGGAAGATCGGCGAGGTGGCGGTGCGCGATTCGATGTGTTTGAGGATTTCCTTGAAGCGCAGGTGGCCACCGCCGGGAATTGTGGACTGGTCGTATACATAGATCATGGTGCCGCCGGTACTGGCGCGGTCCGTGTCCAGAGGGTGTAAATAATTCTGTGTAACCGCCGGGGTTAAACGTAGTCGCTGATGCGATCCTCAAACTCGATCATAAACCGGTTCAGCGCAGCCTTCCAATTACGGATCGGCATCGTCCATTTTTTCGACGCATCCATGATTGCCAGGTAAACGACCTTGCGGGCGGAGTCGTCAGTCGGGAACAGCTTCCGTTTCTTGATGGCTTTGCGGATGACGCTGTTCAGCGACTCGATGGCGTTGGTGGTGTAGATCGCCTTGCGGATGTCTTCGGGGTAGCGGAACAACGTGCTCAGGTTCGGCCAGTGATTACGCCAGGAGCGGCTGATGTGAGGGTATTTCTCACCCCAGCGGTCCTCGAACTCGTCCAACGCCTGCAGGGCTTCCTCTTCGGTGACTGACTGGTAGATGCGCTTGAGATCGGCCGTCACGGCCTTGTAATCCTTCCACGGCACATACTTCATCGAGTTGCGCACCATGTGAACGATGCAGAGCTGGATCTGCGCCTGCGGGTAAGCTGCACTGATGGCATCAGGGAAGCCTTTGAGCCCATCCACGCAGGCGATGAGAATGTCCTTCACACCGCGATTCTGGAGCTCTGTCAGGACGCCCAGCCAGAACTTGGCGCCCTCGTTCTCGGAGAGCCACATGCCCAGCAGTTCCTTGTGGCCTTCGAGATTGACGCCCAGGGCCAGGTAGATCGCCTTGTTGATGACCTGCTTGTCCTGCCGGATTTTGACCACAATGCAGTCCAGGTAGACAATCGGATACACCGGGTCCAGGGGGCGCGACTGCCATTCCACGACCTGGTCGATGACGGCCTCTGTTACCTTGGAAATCAGGGTCGGTGAGATGTCGGCATCGTACATCTCCTTGAAGGTGGCGACGATCTCACGGGTGGTCATGCCCTTGGCGTAGAGGCTCAGGATTTTGTCGTCCATCGAGGTAAAGCGGGTCTGGCCTTTTCTCACCAACTGCGGCTCGAAGCTGCCCTCGCGGTCACGGGGCGTGTTCAGCTCGAACTGGCCGTCCTCGGTCCTGAGTGTCTTGCTGGTGTAGCCGTTGCGGCTGTTGGCGTTGTCGGAGGGCTGGTTCCTGTCGTAGCCCAGGTGCTCATCGAGCTCGGCATTCAGCGCCGCCTCAACGGTGATCTTGGTCAGCATCTGGCTGAACTCGTTGAGGTCCTTCTCGGTCTTGAGGGTTTTGGCTGCCTCTCGTGCGAAGGCTTCCAGTTCTTTCTTGTTCATGTGGCCTATCCTTACCCTGTCAGGGTGCAATGATAGGCGGTTTACACAGTTTTATTTACAGGCTCCGTGTCCAGATAGATGAAGGAGGCATCGAGCCCCGACAGTTGCTTGAGTTTGCTCATGTGCTGGACTCACCCGACCTTGCGGCCGGCCTCCTCCCAGTATTTCTGGCGCACCTGCCGGCGCAGCACCTTGCCCACCACGCTGGTGGGTATCTCCTCTACGATTTCAACGGATTTGGGCGTCTTGTATCCGCCCAACTCGTTGCGTACGTGCTGGATAAGTTCCGCCTCTTCAACCTCGGCGCCTTCCTTGAGCATGACCTCGGCGTGCACCGATTCGCCCCACTCCTCATGAGGCACACCGACCACCGCGGACATCAGCACCGCCGGGTGGCTGTTAAGCGCGGATTCCACTTCGTTGGCGTAGATATTGAAGCCGCCACTGATAATCATGTCTTTCTTGCGATCGACAATATGGAAGAAGCCACGCTCGTCGATCCTGCCAATGTCGCCAGACTTCCAGAAGCCATCCTGGAACTCAGAAGCGGTCTGCTCCGGATTGCCGAAGTAGCCCGGCACAATGGCGCGGGAACGCAGCCAGATCTCGCCGGTCTCTCCCCGCGGCACCGGGTTGCCGTCGTCGTCCATGATCTCAAGCTCGGTGAAAGGCGAAGGCCGGCCGGCGGAGGCCAGGTGCGAATCATCGCCGTCCTCCACCAGGTGGTCGGCTTTGCTCATGGACAGGGCCACACCAAAGTGCTCGGTGGAGCCATAGACCTGAATGAAGTTGTTACCAAAGGCCGCCTGCAGTTCCGCCAGCTTGGACGGGCTCATGGGGGCAGCACCGTAGTACATGTTTTCAATTGTCTTGAACCGCGCCCGACCCTTCTCGTCCATATCCAGCAGGCGGTACAGCAGGGTCGGCACGGCGAAACCGTTAGTGATCCGCTCGGCGGCGATATTGTCACACCAGGCATCCAGATCGGGCACATTCATGGTCACGGTACAACCGCCCTTGAACTGGGTCGGCGCAAACATCATGCCGCTGCCGTGGGTGATCGGCGCTAGGTGGATAAAGCGGGTCTCGGGGGTCCAGGCCGGATCCGGCAGGGCCCAGTAGGAGTCGCGACATGCCAGGTAGGTGTCCGCTGTGTACATGGCGCACTTGCCACGCCCGGTAGTGCCACCGGTGAAGCGCATGATCACCACGTCGTCGCGATCGTCGATCACCACGTTGGGGTTGCTGTCGTCCACCTGCTCCAGCAGGTCCCAGAAATAGTGTACGCCCTGGTACTCTTTCTCCGGCCTGTCCATAGCCACGATGGTGACCTGGCGCTCGCGCAGCATGTCATAGTGGCTCTCCAGTAGGTCAGCCTCGATGAACACCACCTTGGCGCTGACCGTATCCACCTGGTATGTGTGATCATCCAGGCTGTCGCGGTAGTTGGTGTAGCACAGGGGGGAGCCGGCTTTTACCGCGGTGAAAAAGTGCAACAGCGATGCGTTGTCGTTGTCCAGGATGATCACCGCGTTATCGCCGCGTTGCAGGTCCAGCTTCTGGCGCATCATATTGACGATGCGGTTGGTCAGCAGGTGGAACTCGCGGAAGGTGTAACGGCGGCTGCGCTCGATGTTCACCAGAGCCTCGCGCTCTGAGAAAGCATCCGCAAGGCGCTCACTGATAGTGCTGAAGTTTATTTTCATGGTGAGCTCTCCTTATGACCAGTTGCAGACCCGGCGGCACACGGACTCAATAATGTCCATGGGCAGGGGCAGGAAGGCAGCGATCGGGTCGCCGGCAATAGCCGCAAGGATTTCGGGCATTTTCGATGC
>CERN01019513.1_pt1 | contig 11877 bp, 10 predicted proteins | sample 530761 | NCBI WGS metagenome assembly CERN01 (sample SAMEA2620947, study PRJEB7988) | marine metagenome | isolation source: saline water (ENVO:00002010), including | reverse complement strand
ATTTTGTTGCCATAATTATATTCTTTCTTCAAATTCAGCTACCTTACCTACCTTCTTATCATAGACTAAAGCTAAAGCAGCTCGTACACTGTGTACAAAGTTATTATCCTTATGCCATCTATCTGCTCCAGATAAACTAGGCATCTGTTGTATTCTAACCCCTTTTATCTCTTTAGCCATGTAGTGATGTTTATCACCGGTATGTACTTCTCTATATGTAGCATCTCCAAACCATTTACTATAAGTTGGATGTGTTGCAAACAATAGAGGTAGAGCATCAATTTTACAGTTACCATGATGGAAACCAATAAATGTATTACCTACTACAGTAGCTTTTACCAGACCATCTTCTCTTACAAAAGTTATATTGTCATCAGCTTTAAAATATATATCCAAAGCATGAGCTAAGTAGTAACTCTTGGTTCTATCATGATTACCTTGTACAAGTATAACTTCTACATGCTCACAGTTTGCTTTTAACATTTTGATTGTATCAACTAAAATATTAAATCCTTGTTCATACTCTGATGCATAATCCATCATTATATCTTGAGGAGTACCATTAGTAGTAGACTTGTGATAGTTATCTGTATGAAAGAAGTCATTAGATATAGGAAAGACTACTTTATTTATATCATAAACTGATCTAACCTTTTCTGTTAGATTCTCTGCAACATCAAAGAATCTCATCACTCTTGTAGTTACATCATTATCTCCATCTACATGTCTTTTGGCTAAGTGATAATCCGAAATGGATAATTCAACATCTGCCCAAAGTTTTGACTCATCTTTATCTGGTGAAGGGATTGGAATGTAGTTTGATTTATAGTTCTTTAAGAACTTGCTGAAATCTTCAGCTGTATAATCTTTCGCACCTTTTCTTCTAGAAAAGACCGAAGATGTGAACTTCCCACTGGGAAGAACTTTAGACCAATAGTTTGTAATAACATATCTCTCTAGGTCTATCTTGTGTAATTTTGCTAACTCTATATCACTCTTTGGTTCAAAGTCTAGAGTTATTGTACTTTCTATTGTCCCTTGTTCATTGCTAACCTTTCTTACTGCTTCTTCAAATTGTTTACTGTTGGTTGCATTATCTAAGAACTTATCTCCCTCATCGTATTTCTTACCCTTTAGTTCTTTTATTAGTTCGTTTACTTCTTCAACAGTGATGCTTAATTTATCTGCATACCATTGTTTACTCCTTTTTCTTCTCAATAGCTCTTTAAGCTGATTAAGAAGACTCTGATTCTCAGACATATTTGTTGTATTTAATTAGTAAATATCCCAAAGATAGATAAATTATTTGAGTAAACATAAAAAAATTAACCACGAGTGTTATTCTTTATCATTAGTTTCGTTATAAATAAAAACTCCCAAGGGCATTATAGCCCCTAGGAGAAGTCCTCTAAAACCAACAAAAGAGAACTTTTTATATTTTATACAGGATCATTACAACAGTTTTGATGAAACCATGTAAATTCAAAATCAGCTCCTGAAACTCCACTAAAATTAAAGTCATCAACATTACAAGGAGTTTCTAATTGATTTCCTACTACACTGTAATTACTTATGTTAAGTGCCCCTATGTTACCGTTTCCATTGTTTTGAGTGTTTACCATCTTTATTTCATTTCTGTAAGATATAAGAGATGGATCAAAAAAGGACAGAGCCATGTTACTTAGAGGACAAACAAAGTTTGGTTGTGTTATAATTTGAGGAACACTACTAGCAACCATTACTGCTCCATCTTGAGATGCTGCACTTAAATCAACAGATCCTATTGTTACTCCATTTAATACTATATCAAAATTATCTTGGATACTTCCACCACTATTACATATAGAGATAACTATTGTTTGATTAGGACAAACTGGAGGTACATTTATATCAACATCTACATAGTTTTGGCACTCAGGATTGTCAGATATGATTCGGACTACTGTAGTTCCTACAGGAGCATTGTAAGAAACAAATCCTATAAGCAACTGAGCTGCTGTTATACCTGTTTCAAAAGCTTCTGTAAAACCATTTACTTGAGAAAATAAGTTAAAAGGTCCCGCATCACTTCCTATGTTACTAGCTTGTATAAGTATTGCCATGTTATGTTGTTATAGGAGTATCTACAAAATTACTACAGTCTGCATTGTTATTTTGTATTCGAATAATTGTACTTCCAGCAGGTACATTAGAAGTGCTATATCCAAGTAAACTTGTTAATACAGTGGTAGATATACCAGTTTCAAAAGCAACCGTATAACCATCTGCATCTGAATAAAGATCACAAGGTCCTGAGCATGCTCCTACTGATGTTAATTTTATATTTGTTAAAGCCATATCTAATTTATTTTAAGCGGTACAAGGAAATTTAGACAATATTACACCATTTGTATCTACTTCAATATTATAACTACTAGTTGTTGGACCTGCTATTGAAGGTTCATAGTGCCAATACTCATTTCCTCCGTTAAATGTAACAGTACCAAATGAATTATTATATAATATATCTCCTACCTCAGGTGCAGCTGATAATCCATTTTTCCATACAAAAGAACTTAAATCAAAGTCACAAGCTGCGGCAGGTCCAGCAACAGATGTAGATTGTATTGATCTCAGTGCTGGCCATAGACTACTTAGAGTAGTAGTAGTAGTGGTAGTTGATGGTGGAGGAACTTTAGTAGTTGTAGTTCCTGTTGTAACTGCACTTGCACCATTTAGACTACAATCACAAGTGGTAGTGGTGGTGGTAGTTGAAGAAGAACTACTTGTAGTAGTAGTTGTTGTAGGTGCTACAGTAGTACTTGTACTAGTTGTTGTAAGTTCTTTATATGTATCAGCAACAAAACTAAAGTCTACATCAACTCCTGCTCCAGTGTAATCAGGACTCATAGCAGTTACAAAAGTATTACTACACAAATTACATATATCTTGTGCTTGGTATAATACACCATCTTTTTGAATAGTATTAATAAAGTTGTACACTCCTGTTCTATCACTATCTATCGTAGCAGAAACTACATCTCCTGGTAAGATTTGTATAGTTCCACTTTGTGTAGAAGCATTACCTGTAATAGTTGCATCTACTACATTCACTCCATTAACATCTATTTTTAAGTTACTACTTTGTGGATCTGCTGCAAGTAGAGAACCTGGAGTGTTCGTTATCAGCTCCCAGTTAAGTTTATTTGGTGGTACTTCTGTTGTAGTAGTTGAAGTGGATGTTGAAGTACTTGTAGTGGTTGACGTACTAGAACTAGTTGTAGTAGTTGTAGTAGGACAGTTAGTAGGAATATCTACACAGTTAGTACATACACCAGTAGAGCACACTCTAACAGTAGATGTTCCTGCAGGAGCTACTACTATGTAACCAGCAGTTAAACTTGCAGCAGGTACTTGAGTATCAAAAGCTACTGTATAGTTATCTACATTTGAAAATAAATCAAATGGTCCTGCTTGTCCGTCTATCGTTAATGTTATTTCTATTAAAGCCATAATTATACTGGTGGTATTGTGGTTGTTGTACTTGTTGTATTAGTAGTACTAGTTGTTGTTGTTGTTGGTTGTTGCAATATAATATCAAAACTATTTTCACATAATGAATCTGATGCTACTTTTATTATAGTAGTAAAATCAGGAACTACAGTACTAGTGTATCCTGCTAATAAACTAGCTTTACTTATACTAGTTTCAAAAGCAGTAGTGAACCCATCCACATCTGAGAACAGATTGAAGGGTCCAGTGTTGTTTCCTGCAGTGGTTAGTTTTATAAATGCTTCCATATTATGGGCAACAAGTACTTAATGTATTATTTATATCAATTATGTTTTGTTTCATTAATGCAATCTCTTGTGTATTTGTAACTTGTTGATTCTTTAATGTACAAAGAAGTTCATCAATTTTAGATAAAGCAACGTTTAAATCATCGCAAGGTTGAACATTAGAACAAGGTAGTGTCGGTCCATTGTATGTAATAGATTTAGAAAAATGTACTCCAGTTTCACATGGATCACAGGTTACAGTGCTGGAACATCCGCAAGGAGTGTTCACAACTACATCAGTACAACAAGGATTAGTAGGTAAATATGCCATTGTTTTAGTATTAAGGTATGTAAATTATATAGTATGATGCATAACTAGGTTGGTAGTTATCGTGTGATAGTCCTCCACCCGTAGGATCAATGTCTACATCAGTAGCACAAGATAAACTAACACTGTCAGTTAATCCTACAGTAGCTGAAACTGATGTTCCTCTCAGAGCATATCCTAAGTTACCTCCTGTTGATTTTGCGTCCTGAACAAAGTTGTTAGTTGCAACAGGATCAGTCTCATCAAGATTTCCTAAAGATACACAGTGGTGTGTGTGAGCTGCAGGAGTTATTATTGAAGTAGCCACATTGTTATGATTATGTGAAGGGATCTGAGCAGTAGTTAAAGTAACTTGATTAGATCCATGAACTGTTCCAAAATCGTATGCAGGATTACCAGCAACCGCAGGATCAACTACATTAGATAAAGAACTTCCAACCATATCAGTTGAAGCAACTACAACTCTTCCTCTTAGATCTGGTGTTCCATTTTGTCCATTACATAGAAAAATTCTATCCCATACACCTATACCTGCACCATTTGCATCAAATGGAGTTAAAGGTCCAAAATATGGTTGAGCAGAATATGGAACCATCCTATTACTTATCAACTGTTGTTGCGGATTAGTATTGAAATAATTCTCTATGTATGTATTTATGTCAACAATTTGTACATAGTTAGTAGTAACATCGGTAATAAAAGTATTTAATGATTGCTCAACTTCACATAACTTTACTATAGTTTGTTGTAGCACCTCCGATGTACTTGTTGGATCTTGAACATTTTCTACACATCCTACAGCATAAGCTGAACTAGATTTATCTATACTTTCTACCTCACTTGTTAAATCACAGATAGCTTTAATTATAGCTGTTAGATAGTTATTTAATGATAGAGGATTACAATCATCTAGATAGACCTGTACTTCAGGACATATATCTGATGGAGGGACAACAGGTTGTATACCTGTGCCATCAAGTGTAGAACCTAAAAAGGTAATAAGAGCTTGCTCTACAAAAGATAGAGAATCTCCATTTTGTATTCCTAATATAGGAACATCTACACCTGTATATTTAACGCACTTGTCTGAAGTAATTTCAGTACAGCCGTTATAACAGTTTGAGCAATTTTGTGTTGACATAATTTTATTATTTTATTTGTTCACCTTATGGTGATGTTTGACTAAATCCGATTGTTATAGCTCCACTAGATACATTAGTTGGACTAAACGTAGTAGTAATAGGTCCTATTACACTTTGAGCTACACCCGTATCAGTATCTGAAACTAATGAAGCACCTGCCCCTACTGCTGTCTGTAATATTGTATCATCATCTCCAGGAGCTGTTTTCTGATAAGACATTTCTAATTCATATACGTGACCTTCTTGGAAGAACTCAGTAGTATACGTTCCATTACTTGCTGTAGTAGCTGTCTTCTCAAAGAACTTTCCTATACTAGAATCTGTTGTATCAGTAATACTTAGAAACTGAGCGGTACTTCCTACATCTTCCATATCTACAGTAATACTTGATGTTGAAGCAGCAGTTATAACAACTTTATATTTTACCTTTGGATCTGTTGGAGTAGCTGTAATTGTTATTAAACTTAATGTATCTGTCTTAGAAGCATTAGCTGCTATAAAACCTTCATCAGTATCCAGTAAAGTTACACCTCCTGATACACTTCCTTTATACTGTTCATGTTCTGCATATTGTGGGTATGACGCAGGGTTATTGTCTGTAGTAAGACTTTGAGTTATCTTGTCTCCTGGGCTAACAGTAAATGTTCCACTACCTGTAGGGGTAGCAGGATCAAATGTTACAGGACCTACTACTGAAACTCCATTCTTAAAGATCTCTAAACTTGATTCTCTCCATGACTTAGTAGTACCAGGATCTGAACCTTCAAACTCCCAAGTCATTACAAATGCTGTTGTAGTTGTTGTAGTTGTTGTGCTACTACTAGTTGTTGTAGTACTAGTTGATGTACTAGTAGAGGTACTAGTGGACGTACTGGTACTTGTGCTAGTACTTGTACTTGTGCTAGTAGAAGTGCTCGTAGAAGTGCTTGTAGAGGTACTAGTAGACGTGCTAGTAGTACTTGTACTTGTACTGGTACTAGTAGATGTACTAGTTGAACTACTTGTTGTTGTAGTGGTAGGTATAGGAGTGGTAGTAGAAGTGGTGGTTGGACCACAATTAGCTTCTAGTGAACCTGTAAATCCTACTTGCCAGTATTCTTCATTCTCACAATATATAATTTTCTCATCACTTGCACCATCAATAGTTATGTATGTAACACTATCAGGGTCTATCATTGCTGATGGTCCCACTCCCCCACTGGTTACATATTGTTCTATTCCTAATTGATCTACTATATCATCTATTCTACATGCGAGACCAAATATAGTTCCTGTTGAATTACCAGAACCAGCATAAACTAGTCCTACTATTTTAATTACTCCGTTAAAATCTGCTAATAACATAGATCCGGAATCACCACTATATATAGGGTTATAACATCCTGGACTTTGAGAATTAGGATCTTCTTGTGGAGGTTTTACAAACTGTATAGATCTTGTAAATGTACATGGTACCTTATAATCAGTCTGATCACATAGAAGAGCTAAATCCTCCTGATTAGGATTTTGCATTTCATAGCATATTGGAGTTACTAACTGAGGAGAAGAACTTACTCTTAGAGGACACTCAGGTTCCAATCCTTTAGCACCAGTTCTGTAACCAGCTGTATATAAAGGAGGATTTGTAGCTAATATATTATCTAGCTCTTGAGTGCTTGCAAAAGGTGGAGCCTCTGGTCCCATTATAGATTCCAGTCCCACTTGTAACCAAGATGCAGTGTCTGAAAAATCTTCCTCTGCTACTGAACATATAGCAGCATCTACTTGATTTACTTGTCCTGAAGCAATAGAATGTATAGGAACATATCTTAAACTTACTCCGAAGTTATTAGATGTAGGTGTACCAACACCTTGTACATTATTATAAACTCTATTTACAGGAAATGCGTCATTTAATAAAAAGCCATTAATATCTCTATCAGATGTAAAGAAAGCATCATTAATTGAAACGTGATTGTTTGTTAAACCCACCACACCACTAGTTGCACTGTGTATTACAAAACCTCCTAGAGTTCCTACAGTTGAATCATTGTTTCTACTTGATACAGCTATTCCACTTTTTAAAGGTCTTTGGGTAGCTCTATTGGCTGCATTATGTGGATTAGGATTTATATTACCACAATCACTGTCACATGTCATACGTATATTATAAGATATTTCTACGACATCAGTTTTTATTTTTAAACCATCTATATCCACTTCAGCACTCACTAACTCATGTGCTGGTACGTGAGAAATTGGTTTCTTTTTTGGAACTGCTATTTGAATAGCAAACTCTCCAGTGTCCACTCCATTAACTATCTTCTTCCCTAGCCCAATACCAGTAGCTTTAGGATACAGTTTGTGTAGCTCTAAAATCTTATCATGTACTGCTTGTGTTACTTCCATCTTATACTGATTGGTTAAAAAGGTTAAATTTAGTAAATATTGTTCTTGCTCCTGAGACTACAGTGGTAGTTGTAGTTGTTGTTTCTCCAGGAATAGTTGTTGTAGTGGTGGTAGTACCAAAAGTAAAGCCTTGACTTACTCTACAACTAGGTAAACTATCAGCTCCTGCTGCTTGATATGCAAAATCATCTGTTACTTGTTCCCATGTTGCAGTTGCAAAATCAATTCTCCATAATTTGTCTGAGAAAGCTTGTGCATTTTCATCTTCTAATGTAACATATATATAACCATCAACTGCCATCAAATCTGGAGAACTTGCCCATCCAGCTGGATAAGGAACACTACCTTCAAACTGTCCAGTCTGGTAGTCAAATTGACTTAGTCTTCTAGTTGGACCAACGGTGCTACCATCCTCTCCATTATCATATCCTATCAACTTACTAGGTGTACCATCTTCGTTAAGAAGAACTACAAGTTCTCCACCAAAGTTTGAATATGGTGGGTTTGGAATTTGGAACTTAAGATCTACTATCATATCAGTAGTACCGTCTGATGGGAAGGTTGCTTCAAATACTTGTATATTCTCGTACTCGCTATATGCACAACCATTGATATCATCACATCTGAAATATTGCATTACTAGTGTGTCATCACTAATTGCAGTTATTCCAAAAATACTATTAAGCATAGATCCTGGAGACCAGACATTTAATCCTGGTAAATCTTGTATCTTAAGATTATATAACACTCCATCCCATACAACATTTTGTGGTACCTCATTTGAATCTACTCCAGTGTAGTTATATCTTACTAACTGTTGTGGTACATCTGGAACATTTCTTTGATTCATGTTAATCTGTCCTATCATATAGTTATCAGAGTAACCAAAGTTAACATTTTGGAAATAGGAATTTCCTGGTAATAGAACCTGATTTAGTGTATCTGTATATATATTATGTACGTATATTCTATTCAGATTACCAAATAAATTTTCTGGAGAACAAAGACCAGCATTTTCTGCATTAGAACATTTAGTTATTTCACGTCCAGCAAATACTCTAGTACATGTTGGGTCAGGTGTTTGTACACATCCAAGTGCCCAACCACCTCCATTACCTCTATTAGTTCCTTTAATTGTAAGAACTGTAAAGTCTTCAGAACCTGTAATGGTAAATGTTCCACTACCTCTTCCACTACTTGTGCCAACATCTGTGTAAACTTCATTTCCATTTTGAATGTTATAAAAACAACCTCCGTCTTGTGAAATTGTAGTACTTGTTGCATTTGTACTAAAGAAGAAGTTATCACCCGTATCAAATATAGAACCTCTTAAAGGTATGTTGTTTATTGGTATTGGAAATGTAAGAGTATAATCAAATGCTGGGAAACTGCTTGATCCAGGATCCAGACTTATATTTCCATTAAAAATTACACTATCAGCTGGTATTGTAATACCACAGTCAGTAGTATACGTAGGACCTGTTACAGTATCTCTCATTCCTTCAAACACTATACTTGATGCCTCAACTGTCATTCCAGAGTACTCAAAACTCACAGGACCAATATATACTTTGTTTCCATCCTCATCCTCAGTTACAAGAGTTGGTAGAGCAGTAGGGGTACAATCATTCAACTCATCAGGAGTAACAATTCTTACATCTGCACAAGGTATAGCAGAAACTAACCATACACTATCATCTTCTATAGTAGTTGTAAGAGTAGCATCATAGTAAGGATTTTGCTGTATTGTATATACTTCATTAGTTTCTGGTTGTAATGTTTGTAACAATCCATTTACTCCCCATAGAGGCATAGCTTTAGTATCAGCCCATGACTCACTAAATTGAGGTACACCTAGACCTTGTAAATTAAGAATAGGGAAAGGATTATCATTATCAGCATTTGCCCAATCTTGTTGAGTAGCTCCTGGAATATAGCTACCATTACCGCCTATATCATCTCTATTAGTTGGAGGTAACCCTTTATACTGTCTAACGTAATTAAATGCATTAAGATCATATTCCAGTCCATAATATCTAGCGGAAACTAGTACATTATTATCAGTGGTAACTAGAAGTCCAGTAACATCAATAAGAGAAGAATAAGTGTTACCGAAATTAACACTATTCATTCCTAGTGCATTATCTTTTGGAGTTAGTGTACCAGCATTCAAATCAAATGAATACACTCCTGCTGAATTTGGATTTTGGTAACCCATAGCAACTATCAGCATAGTAAATGGTACCTCAGGCCAATAACTAGTACCGGGATATTCACTAGGTCCAACAGCAGGAGATTCTGCTATAGCTATCGCCTGAACTCTAGTTCCCCAGATACCTTTTTTATTACTCTGACCTGTTTCAATTTTAATTTCTCTTACATAACTTAATACAGGAGCTACACCAGTAGCATCTATACTCCATTCTCTAAGTAGAACATAATCATACTGTTCAATTTGATTCTCACTAGTTCCATCTGGTGCATCATTTAAAACTACACTAGTTAGATATAAATGAGTTTCATTTGCAGCCATAGGTCTATTAATACCCTGTGTCTCGTTAAAGTCATTAGGAACTAATACATCAGTTTGAGTATTGGTATCAAAGTCATATACACCAACTAAACCTGGATTACCACCGTTAGTAGACCATAGACATGGTACACCAAATGGATCTGGGAAATAAGTTGTAGTAGTGGTTGTTGTAGGAGGGGCTGTAGTAGTGGTAGTTGTTGTAACATCACAATCAATTGAACCACTAAAGTTACAGTTAAGAGTTGTAGTGGTTGTAGTTGTACTACTTGTACTAGTTGTAGTTGTACTAGACGTACTAGTGGTAGTAGTTGTAGGATTAGGACAAGGCGTTAGAGCACATGTAGTTATTTCACATACAGTTGGTTCGTTACAGAATGGTACACAACCAGCTGTAAGACGAATAACTTTACTAGCAATATCCTCTGTACTTACCGTAGGACAACTTTCAGCATAATGAGTATCACAAAATCTATGTTGTAAAACACGTTTATATACTAACAATTGAGATATCTCGCTATTAGCAATAGGCTTGTTCAACATAAATACAACATTGTTGTATAAGTTGTTTCCAAGCTCTGCTAATTTGCAGTCTATCTTTCTAAGTAAATCAGGAATGTTTGCACACTCCTTACAATTGGTTAGTTTGGGTGATATCATTTATCTTACTTTTTACCTTTTTCTTTCTCTAGTTTAGATCTACAAGCAGCACATAGACCGTCTTTCAATCTACATCCACATCCTACCTTAGCTCCACACGATGCACATTGTGCCATATTATCTAAAGTTTACTTTGTAGTTGTTTCCTGTACAACCACAATTTGATTTTATAAATGTATCAAGCATATTATCAGCTTGAGTATATAATTTTAGTGCTTCTTTTTCCGCACAATTATTAGCAGCAGCTAATGATCCTTGGATAAAGAAGTTAATAGTATTTAATGTAACGTTTGATTGTTCTCTTAGAGCACTATCACATTCCATCATGTTTAACTTTAAAAACGCATTGTCAAACTTCTCCTGAAGTTTATCAACACGCATTATAGTTTTCTCTACATAATTCTTATATGCAGGTGCTACAGAGTATTTCAGATAGTATATACCATCTGGAATATCTTGTTTACATCCAGATTCAGTAATTCCTAAAGTATCGGATGCAAAGATGTTTGTCTCTAAGGGTTTAAAGGGTAAGATTTGTGTCCCAAAGCTAGGTATCTCTATCTCAATTGTAGGAGATGAAACTAATGGTGGGTCATCTGGGTAGACTGACGCATCAGTAACTGCAAGTAACTTTACACTGTAACTAGGAGGAACAATAATATCTAACTGTAAATTGACTGCCATAAGGATTGATTAAAAAAAAATACCAGAGGATTGAGCGTTTAATCCTCTCACCTCTGGTATTATAGGTTAGTATTGTTTTATGTAACTCTCTTATTACGGAGCAGTTGTAGTAGTAGTTGTAGTTATACAAGTATTATTATCAACCACAGCTCCTAATCCAGCGACTAAGATAGCTTCAAGAGCAGCAGCAATACCACTTCCACCATCAGTGTCAGCATTAGGTACGGCTATCATAACTATGTTATCCATATGTATGTAGTCACCCCACTGGTAAGCAGCTTTGTCAAACTCATTGAAACGGATATAATAGCTGTCATAAACAACTCCATCAGATACATAAGACTCAAAGTTCTCATTGTATCCTCCCATTCTATATAGAGACTTCAA
>CERN01014166.1_pt1 | contig 11970 bp, 16 predicted proteins | sample 530761 | NCBI WGS metagenome assembly CERN01 (sample SAMEA2620947, study PRJEB7988) | marine metagenome | isolation source: saline water (ENVO:00002010), including | reverse complement strand
TTAATAGTTGTTCAGATTTAAAAACAGGCATTTTCCCTGAGGGAAGTCACTCTTCTTTTCTTCCACAGCCTTACCGTGGATCTTGAATCCACCTTGACGATACACTTTCATTCTCTTATAGTACATCGCCGTAAACACCGACCATGGATCGTGGACATCATAAATGTGTGGGTCGTTTTTCTTACCTTTCGTTTCTCTCATGATGCGTCCAATACTTTGAGTGATGTCAGACTTTGGACTCGCGAGGATTACTGTATCAAGGGTTGGAATATCAAGGCCTTCATGGGCTTGGCTGAAGGTGGCGAAGATGATTTTCTTCTTGGACGATTCTTGGAGAGCAGCCTCCTTCATGCCACCCATGTAAAGACCAGATGTCTTAGGGAAACACTGGTGTAGAAGTTCACAATGTTGACGACGATCACTGAGGACGAGGAGTTGCCTTGTTCCAGCTGAAGCTTTTTTCACCAATTCCACCAACATCTTATTTCTCTGACGATCCTCGACAAGTTCTGTGATCATGTTAGGCATCGAAATCTTTCCATTTCTCATGGAGGGTGGTGGGTTCCTGTAGTTTGGTGAATCAAAAGTCACTGGGAACACTTCAACTTGCTCCTGATTCTTCCTTTCTACGGCAAAGAACGTGGGTCCCATAAACCAGTGTAGGACCTTTGTGAGTCCATCCTTCCTTTCTGGGGTTGCGGAGAGTCCGTAGATGTGTCGAGGACAGAGTTTGAAGAGACTTTGACTAAACACTTTGGCACATATATGATGGGCTTCATCGACAATTAGAGTTCCGACACTCTCAAAGTCTGTGAAACTGTACTCCTTTAGGGAAAGGGATTGAAGCATCGCAATGACAAAGTCGCAATTGACTTCTTTCTTATTTTGTTGAACAACCCCAATCGTAGCACCTGGACAAAACTGTTGAATACGTTCACGCCACTGATCTGCCAGGAATTGTTTGTGCACAACAATCATCGTTCTGTACCCCAGTTTACAAGCTATTGCCAAGGATACCGTCGTCTTCCCGAAGCCACATGGTAGAGAAAGGATGCCGTGACCTGCTTTAATTGCAGCTGCCAATGCTTCGTTTTGGTGTGTGGCATCTCTGAGTTGTCCCGCGAACTTTGCTTTGAAACGGGTGGGTTCAGGTCGTTTGTCATATTTGGGTTCTCCAAGCTTAGCACTTCCATAGAATCTGGGAACGCACACTCCATTCTTTGTTGGTCTAAAAACTTTGAAAGGCGGTGGAGGAAATCCAAAGTCCCCATTGACTTGGGCTCTTACCGTAAGTTCCTTTTTAATTTCTTGGAGTGGACCCTCACTCACTAGACATCCAGTTCTGGTTAGGGTAGTCATACTTAAATAACGTGTACAAACTTTAATTGGCTGAGTATCCACGAGAATCCGGAATAATTTTCAACATTCCAAACTCCCTTGAAGTCAACCTCAATCTCAACTTCATCTCCTTTCACGAGAGATTGTATGGGTCGACCTTTGACCTCACACATGACTCGCCTATAACGAAACGGAACTTTCACGGTGAGGACATTACCATCAAGAGGGTTGTCGACATTTTGATTCTTGACAAGATACTGCTTCAATGTATGCATTCGTTCTATAATTTCCGAGACTTTGGCAGGAATTATAAAACGGATATACTTTTTACTATTGAAATCATACATGGGTTCATGGACAGTGGCCACAAACTTCATTGATTCCTATTACGATAGACTAAGACTAAAACTATAAGTAATACGATGGTGATCAATATCACCTGGGAGAGGAGTATAGGTCGAAGAGGCTCCCGTGTTCCAAAACACTCATGACTGAGACGTCTGGAAACCTCTGTCGCCGCCTCGATACTCGAGTAAGGTGTGTGTCGAGGAGACATCATACCACACATAGCCACTTTGGAACACTTTCCGAAAAAGGGGAGTTGTCCGTCTAGACTGAGAACACCCGAGGATTGGGAAAACTCCCACTTTTCTCCACTCCACTCGGCACCCCAACCTATGCGTACTTCTTTGGGTTCGGGAACACCAAGCTGCTTTACAACTTCAGCCTTCAATGTTTCGGGGTCAGTCGCAAGAATCTCTTCGGTAAGATGGCAGATGACACAGGAAATTGTTTTCGTTCCGTACAAGAGTTTGGGTTGGAGATTCCAAGGAGTAGTCGCAGCGACTTCGAGATCTGATTTGAGTTTTGGAACTTTGTCGTAATCCAAAAGAACATTAATCGCTCCATAGGTACTGTCTCGCACGTTCTTAACCAGATCAGACCCCCAGTTGTCTCCCATGAACTTGAATGCCGGGCTATTGTCGAGACAAAGGAAAAGCATACCATCGTCGATCGTAATTCCATTAGAAAAGGATGCTCTGAAACTATCTTCACCATACTCAACCTCATTCAACTCTGTACCAAAAACAAAGTTCACACCTATGTTGAGGAGTGCTTCTTCCATCGCATCACACATGACTTTACCAGAAACCCGCTGCGTACAGGGTTGTGAGAGAGCCACATGATTCAAGTTTTGTACAAATTCATAGGCAGTCATGACATCCCAAGTGACACCGTCCATAATGAGTGGGAGGTGTTCGATGCAAGCTTGACCACTTTCTGTTAGGGTTCCAACGGCATCTTTGATTGAAACAGTTTTGTACTTCTTTGGCTGCGCGAGTACTCTTGAAAAAAGTGACACGAGTGTACCATAGTCTTTTACTTTCAGAGAACGGAGTACATAGTTCACGTGTTCACCATTGTCTTTAGCTCGAAACATTTCATCCCATGAAATACCCATCTCTCTGAAGAGTGATTGTGTGTTGATGAACGCTCGATCGAAAACAATCCGATGCGCGTGAAGATCTCGAACCTCTGTATCAGGTTCCCACCAGGAACCACCCGCTGACACTTTTCGATCATAGATGGTAACATCGTGTTCCCCTGTTCTACAAATTTCCCACGCGAGGGACATACCCGTTGGACCGGCGCCAACTATATGAATCTTCATTCTACTTTTACCTGACAAATTAAATCAGACCGGTCTTTTTACGCTCTTCGGGAGTTTTGAAAGCATAGATGACAGCTAGGAAAATCACAGTCGACAAGAGTGCGTACTCGATATCCTTGGTCGCACTGAACGCGATAAGCATGAGAGATACGAACCTGAATGTTTTGTTGTCGAATAACGCCTTGAGCCTCTTAGGAATTTCAATCGCATTACCAGAGAATAGACCTTGGTAAAGGATGATCAAGGAAAAAAAGACAGGTTGGGAGTTCACGAACAATTCTGCTGGTCTAGTCACGGGTGAAAATGCGTTTGAAATTTTTACCATTTATATAACTTAAGAAAATAAAAACCTCCACAAGTAATAGAATGTTATGTGTTGCTCAACATGTACCAGTCAAAGTTCCAAATAGAAAACTGAAAACATGGAAGTTTGCTGGTAAGTTTCTATGGAAGAACGCCACTGTACAAAATAAATCTGAACTTGGTCGCTGGACAAAAGGGGAACTCCTCGAACTTGGACCAACATTTGTAAAATTAGGTCAAATCGCTTCGACGAGAGGGGATCTCTATCCACCAGAATTTACAAAAGAGTTGGAATCATTGCAAGATGACGTCCCTCCCGTGGAAATCGATACCTGTGTAGATTACGATATTTTCAAAGAATTTGATCCAGTACCTTTTAAGTCCGCGAGTATTGGGCAAGTACATATGGCTGTACTTCAAAATGGTAAAAAAGTTGTTGTAAAATTAAAACGCCCAGGAATCTTGGACATAATGAAGGAGGATACCGATACCATACGCAATATCGTACACTTTTTGGAGCGCATTGGTATCGATACAGGGAATAGTTCTGGTTATGTACTCGATGAATCTATTCAGTATCTCTTGGGTGAGGCAGACTATCAACAAGAAATTGACAATGCTGTCAAGTTTAGAAAGAGTATGAAAGATGTCGAATGGGTGAAAGTTCCCAAGATTTACAAAAAGTATTCGAATGACGACATGATTGTCATGGAGTATGTTCCATCGACAAAGTTGACGGAGATCACAGACAAAAAAGTGAACAAAAAGAAAGTTTGTGAAGCACTCATTAATTCGTACGTCATTCAAACTATGGAGAACGGTCTCTTTCATGCTGATCCACATCCAGGGAACTTGGGATTTTCATCTAGGGGTAAACTTGTATTTTATGACTTTGGTCTACTTGTAACATTATCAGAAGAATTGAGAAATGGGTTTAAGAGTCTTTTCGGGTCGATCATCACACGCGATACAGCAGGCATCGTGGATACACTCATCAAGTTGGGTGTCATTGTACCAACAACCTCAGATGTATCTGACATCGAGATGTTTTTTGAAACTATCTTGGGATACCTGGAAACCTTGGATGGCTCGGGTATCATGAATGATGAGCTCGCTGTTCAACTGGCTGAAGAAAAACCCTTTGTTGTACCAACAAGTTTTGTATATCTAGCAAAGTCCTTCTCCATTATAGAAGGTATCTGTCTTCAATTGGATCCAGATTTCAACTATTTCACCTACCTAGAACCAATGATTCAGCAACAATTTGTAGATTCCATCGATGTGAGTGAAATGTTAATGAAGACGACGGAGATTCCATCTAAAATTGGAAAGATAAGTACAACTGTTCTGGGTTTGGAAAAATCCAGAGCAGCTATGAAGAGATCTATGATGAAGACGAGAAGGGAACTTCGCACTGTGCAGTATAGCGTAGCTTGTGCAGTCCTTGCACAAAGTTTCAATGACACACCACTGGCACTCGTCTTTGTTTTATGCACGATGTGGTTTACTTTTCGTAAAAATCGATAGACTTTTTACCGACTTTCTTGACTGGCTTAGCCTTTTCAAAAAGTTTCTTGTGCTCCTGGAAAACCTCTTTCACGCGTTCAGTTTCGTCCTTGGCAATATCAGTGAGTTTATCCTTGATCCTGTCAACGTCACCCTGGCGCTGCTTCTGAACCTTCTTACCAAGTTTCTTGAAACCGTTGTTTTTCTTTTTGTTGTTCGCGGCGAATACTGTGAATGTGTTTGTAATGGCAAGCATTTTACTTTGTATTGACATTTATTTTTAAGCGTTTCAACTTCTCCTGAAACTCACGACGCTCACCGGGGGACTCAATCTCCTTCCCAGTGGCTAACGCCTCAATCTCGGGACCCGTGAGCTGCATCGCATTGACCCTGAAGTCCACGAACGCCTCCATTGTGACGGGAACGAGAGGCTTCACCAAGTCAAAGATGGCCGTGGCATAATCTCGAATTTCCTGTTGGGCGTGGGCATCCATACGGAGGTGGAGGTAGTGGAGGAGGTTGTGTAAGTTAATTTTCCAGTAAAATTCGGTATAGGTCGATTGAGGGAGGGTACCACGAGCTTGTTCGCGACAGGTGCCATTCTCCAGGAGTTCCTCGTAGACATCAAAAGAGTTACTCAGCTGGTCAGCCACTTTTTTGTCTAGGTCGCCATTGAGTTCCACCACACCCTCGGAACCTTGATGATTCACCTGGGACTGACCACGGTACGTATCAGGTTCGTAGTACTCCTTGGGAACCACCGAGTACCGAGCAGACAACTCATTCACACTGGCGGTGCGGTGCCGAAGGTGTTGTCGGGCGATGTAGATGGGCATTTTGATGTGAAATTTAAAGTCGACCATTTCAAAAGGGGTTGTGTGCCAGTGACGTAGGAGGTAACGGATGAGACCACGGTCTCCACGAGAGGTTTTGGTGCCGTCACCATAGGAGACGCGCGCTGATTGGACGATGGACGAATCCAGATCTTTTTGAGGCATGTGATCCACGAGTCTGACGAATCCATGGTCGAGGACTTTTTGCATTATACATATCTATGTGTTCAAATCTTTAATAGAGACACTCGTCATCTAGTGGTACCTCTCCACAAAAATCATAGAGCTTATACAGCTTTTCTTGAGTCTTTTCGATTTCAGCCTTCGTCTCATTCATGGCATCCATGGCTTCATCCACAAGTTCCAGGAATGTATCAAGTTCGTCAAGGGCCACACGATGAGTGTTCCTGTTAGGCTTTCTCGTATGAAACGCAGACTTGAGACGCTTGTTACTTTTGATAACCTTGTCGATGTGGGGCTTGTTCACGGCGGACATGCGGATGGAGAGAGACATTTTTCTACTTTAGTTCTTTCACGAATTCACTTAGGTCTCGGTAGTACCTCTTGAGGTCTTTCATAAATCTCTTGTTATTTTCGAGGCATTCACATTCAGGTTTGTTTAAATAAATCCATGCCAGGTTCGATTTGGAATACTTTGTCATCTTTTGATTTTCATTGGGGCGACGAGGGACCAATTTTGTGGTCTTCTTCTTTTTGGAAGCCGGTAGAACCTCAACCCTATTGACAAAGGAGAGAGCCTGCATGACAGTATCTGCGAGATCATCCTTCTTCTTCGACTTGAGGAATGTATCGAGCCAGTGTGCATTCGTGGGACCCGAACGAATAAACTCTTCACACCTTTGGATGGCAACCTTCTTTCTCTTGTTGTACTGTGCTTTCCCTGGGCCTGCAACATCGGGGATCTTGTGGCGAGCATCATAGAGAATCGTTTCAGCTTTGGGACACCTAATAATAAAGTACGCATGGAGGAAGTGCATCACAGAAACCATCTTCTTGTTTCTTTCAGGTTGCTTCTCGATAAGGATGGTATCGGCGGTGAGCACCCAAGGTCTCTCATCAAGGTGGTTGCGGAGGGACACATAGACACCGTCCGCATGTTGTGGTGGAATACCATCGACATCCCAATGTCTCACAATGTTTCCAGCTTTATCATCAAGAAGACAAAGGGCCAAATTCTTTGTACCAACGTCGATACTTAAAATCATTGGTATAAAGGATTAATATTTCTTTAAATTAGGATGAAGTGTATAGCACATCGGGGATATTCGATCAAGTACAGGGATAACAGTATTGAAGCGATTCGTCAGGCAATCCATCTGGACTATGATGGTGTTGAGATTGATGTACAACTCTGTGCGACGGGTGAACTTGTGCTACACCACGACGTGTATCTCGGTGATCATTTTGTTTCTGATATGACATTGGAAGAACTCGAGGGACTTGGTGTATGTTCACTTCAACAGGTCTATGAGAAGATTCCGGAAATACGGAAGACACTGGTATTAATCGATATCAAAGGGGATGATCTCGGAGTTGTGAGAGCACTTGAGATATTTTACCAGACGGAATCAACTACCCATGTTTTCTTTTGTAGTTTCAATCGAAAGATACTTTACAACTTACCACGAAGATTTAATAAGGGTTCAACTTTCGAGACAACTTTCCACGAAAGTGAATACGAAAGGGTCACCCAAGATCTTCAGGCAGTAGTGCTTCATTGGACATGTCTTGATCACGACTTCATAAGGTACTGCAATATGAAGGAAATCAAAGTATACACCTATACACACAAAGAAGACAAGGAGTTGGAGTATATGTATAGGTATGGAGTGGACGGGATAATTACGAATGGATTTTAATCCGAGAAACTCAGGGTTACTCTCGGTTCATGTACGATTGGGTCGTGATACACACCGGCTGGAATGAATAGACTATCACCAGGTGATAACATACAAATTTTACCATTATCAAACCTGTACGCCATTTTTCCTATACTCTGTACGATTAGTACATCATCTTCATCATTGTGTCTACCGAAAGTTTCTGCACTATCGGAAAATGAAATGTATATGTGCATTTCCTCTAGACCAACTTCTTGGTAGGCGGGCTTGAGTGTTCCTGGAAGATAGTCGTTATGACAAACGAATGAATACCTATTTCCGTTAATCATCAATCCAGAATCTCGTCTGATTTCATTTGAAACTTTTAGTTTGACATCCTTCCAAGAAACACTTTTGACTGTATCGTAATTATTTCTCGTGTAGACGACTTGTTTATTATCGACCGTTTCAAAAATAACCTCTTTATGATACATTTATTGTAGTACTAGTTTAATCTATAAGTCAACGTCCCTTACCCGCACTCTTCACCGCATTTTGACCGGCGGGGGACATAGCGAACGCCCCAGCTGCGATCACCATAATACACGAGACAACAGCTGATGCGATCGAAGGTGCGGAACCAGCACTGAAGACATTACCAACACCCTTTCCGACACCTTCAGCCGCGGTGCCAACGCCCTCACCAGCACCCTTGGCAGCGGTGCCAACACCTTCACCTATACCTTTCGCACCTTTTGCAACAGCTCCACCAATACCCGTTTGCTCCTGCTCCTGCTTAGACGCAATATCCTGCTTGAGTTGCTGGACCGTTTTGTTTTCAGCAATTGTTTCATTGATTTTGGAGGCAACCTGCTCAGATACAAACTTAATCTGTACATCCTGATCAATTTCACCACATTCCGCGTCACACGCGTCTGCAGTGCTTGCCATAAAGTCCTTGAACGATAATTTACCCTCTTCCATTAATTTTTCCGCTATTTTAAGACCAGGTCCCTTACCACAAGGGTCTACAATTAAGTTCTGAACTTTAAGTTTCTGACCAACAGCAATCTCGCTGGCGAGTTTATTGATAGTTTCATTTGTGATATTTTTCTTCAAATCATTTGTGACACTAGTTTTAACGTTTGTTTTCATTTTAGATTCATTTCCACCACCAATTCCCAGGAAACCAGACGCCTGCTTAAGTTCTTCATCCAGTTTACTATCCAAAACATTCATGATATTATCAACCAGTTTGGCAGCATCTTTACCTTCGAATTTAGCCATAACCTTCACATCGAGGTTTGCGATTTGATTCATATTGGCGTTTTTACATATGAATGTAGCACCGTTAATGTCGATATTCTGTTTGGAAATGATCCGCGACGAAGAAACGTTTTCAGTTCGGTTCAGGACATTGAATGTTGTGCTGTTTACAACTATGTTTTCAATAGTAGTCTCCTTACTGGATTTATTTTTACCAAAAAGACCGAGTACCATTTGTTATTCCCTGAGAAAAAAAAATATACAGTAAATTATAATGAAGACCAGTAACCTCAATCGGAATATTTTAATCGTCGCTGTCATCCTCGTATGTGTGTGGATGGTTATGAAATATATGCAGGGTCGTAAACTCAGGGAAAATTATGAAATGAGTAAAGAGAATTTACTCGCCTATGTTGAAAAAGAAAAGTTGGATGGTATCCAAGTGATGATCCGATCACAACAACTCACGGATGATGAAGATTTTATTCGGGCTGCCTATACTCTAGCGAAAACAGGTAAACGGGCTGAGCTCGTGGAACTTGTCAAGACTCTCTAATTATTTTCCACTTCTATACTATAATGAATAACTATCTTATCATAGTTCTAGCGATCCTGATTGTCCTTGTGGGTATGAAGCGTGTCGAGGGTATGAAGGAGCAGGAAAAAAAGAAAAAGATTGAGTCTATCAAAAAGTTTCTTATTTAAAATGTCAGTTACATATAAATCATGAAGCGATTCCCACTTTTTTTAGCTGTAGTCGCACTCGTCATATGGGTGTATTTTAACAATCGTCAGGAGAAGGTTGAGTTCTACTCCACTGAAGATGTGGATAAACTAGTAAAATATATAGAGCGTGATGGTGACATTGAACCAGACTATGTAAAAACCAAACTTGAAGAATTCTCGAACGATAAAGAATTTATTTTGATCGCATACAATTTAGCAAAAGCTGAAAATAGAGTCGAACTTAGTGATTTAATATATTCATTCCTCTTAAACGAGACCCCTGCATGATATCTACGTACGACATATCTCCAAAATCATTTTCATACTACAAGTAGATGAAACTGGATGTTTGGGGATTCCCCGTATTTAAATATTCATTTGAAAATCAGGATAAAGCACTAGAAGAAGTATTGAAGACGATAGAACTGATAAAACCGGTAGACACTTCCGATGAATGGAATGCGACATCCATGACTTCAACCCCCGAAGAACGGAATATGTACGTAGAAGAAGAGATAAATAAATGTATTGAAAAGTTTTCAAAAGATTTGAATATTCCGAGTGAAATGTTGACACTAAATGAATGTGGCAACAACAATTGTAATCACACTATGTCTAAGGCATATTGGCTAAACATCTATAAACCAGGACAGGGTCAGGATGTACACTGTCATACAAATCTAGATGATGACCATAGACTATCAAATTCCCAAGTTATGTTCAGTTTTACATACTTCGCAAAGTATGATCCTGAAAAAGACGCCAAGTTTGTATTTGTAAATCCCTCACTCGCCCCCGATATATTTCGTGATTTGGTGGAAATGGTACCAGAGTTTCGCCCAGCTTTTATACCAGAAGTTCAACAGGGGGATATCATCATATTTCCCTGTTTCATGATGCACTACGTCGATATACAGACTTCAGAAGACCAAAGAATAACAGTTTCGGGAAATTTCCATAAAAAAATTGAAAATGTGTGTAAATGTGATACGATATTTGGGTAAATATCTACAGGACAACTGATTAAAAAATCTACATAAATAGTAATGGGTTATACTGTATTTTATGGTGGTCACAATCCAAAAAAACTAAATGACCGGGGCTCGTGGAATGGTTGTGGTACAGATTATCAAACTGATAACAACGTTGAAAGGACAAGTAGTGGCTTCCGACGCAGGCGAAGATTCTGGTGTGTTAACCCCACAAGTTCAAAGATTGGGTGGAAATCTGATGGTACAGGGGGGCAGGCGTGCTCGGGATTAGGATCAGTGTCTGGACTCGGTGGGGGAGAAAGTGGTTTCTCGGGTAAAGACCAACATTTCCCTGGTAAGTTCGCGGGGTACAAGTGTGCCGTGGTTACCCCGAGAAAGTGTGCGGAGATGGGTACCAGAACAATTAGATTTTTTGGTCGTACGATAAAGAAGCCATACTGTAAAAAATATGGTCCCAGTGATATGGGCGCTAAATTAAAAACCTGGTCGGGTGATTCTAAGATGACCACAGCTGGTGCTAAGGACAATGATGGTAAATTCAAAAGTCTTTATGATCAAATTGTTTTCGGAATCAAAACACGATACGATACTTCAGATGGTTTTTGCGCGGATGCGAAGAATCTATCGACTGTGGTTCACAAGGATGGACGTACCTGTTATCAAATGTTAAAAGGTGCTGGTCAGCAGGCTTTGGCTGATACAAAAACTAAATCGTACTGTGAAAGTGCAACAGGGCGAATGGATGAAAAGTGTAAGTGTTATAATGTTACGGGTTCAGGGTTTTTAGATAATTGTAGAAAGAATCCAAAATGGCCGGGGTGTAAGGAAATAATTCCGAGAATTTCGGAATTAGAAAAACTATTGAAAGGTTCAAACCTTACAGTAAAAGATATTGGCAATGCTGACTGTATTGTTCCTGATATATGTGGTAACGCTGGTATATACATACCAAGTGGCGGTAAACCAAATTGTTCAAAGAAGATGGAAGTGTGTAACCAAGTTATGAATCAGGACAATGTAAAAGCCTATGGAGACCTGAAAGCCATCCAGTCGTGTAACTTTACTGGTGCAAACTCTTTAGACAATGTACAGAAGAGGAGGGACGCTGAGAAGGCTGCGGCTGCTAAGGCAGCTCTGGACGCCAAGAAGAAGGCTGATGCCAAGAAGGCTGCGGAGGACAAGAAGAAAGCTGCACCTGCACCCGCACCCACCCCCTCTGGATCTCCCACTCCTGTGGCTGCACCCGCACCCACCCCTTCCGGATCTCCCACTCCTGTGGCTGCACCCGCAGATGCTCCTGCTGTTGGGGTTATGCCTAAACAAACACAGATTGGTCTGGCTGTCGGTGGAGTTGTCGTTTTATGTTGTTGCTTATTACTTATGATGATGATGATGGGTGGAGGTGGCCGCCGAAGACGGTAATTAAAATGTGGAGTTAAACTATAATGAAGAATAGAACTGGAACTATCCTCGTAGCGGTAGCTGTACTCGTC